>ENA-ORXB01000991-ORXB01000991.1-sediment-metagenome-genome-assembly--contig:-NODE-991-length-41074-cov-35.140815_pt1 | contig 41074 bp, 66 predicted proteins | sample MGYA00237863_ERZ511475 | MGnify/ENA primary metagenome ERZ511475 (study PRJEB26305, sample SAMN06343858) | sediment metagenome | isolation source: hot spring sediment | place: Canada: British Columbia... | reverse complement strand
CTCATGAAGGAGACCTGGACGGCGAAGAGGGCGAGGAAGCTGCTGAGGAGCCAGTAGAACTGGGTGCGCATCTCCTGTCGCAGCTGGCCCATCTCGGAGCGCAGCTGGCCCATCTCGGAGCGCAGCTGACCCATCTCGGAGCGCAGCTGACCCACTTCTGTGGTGAGCCTCTGCTCCAGGCCTGTGAGGCGCTGCTCTACAGCCCCGAGTCGCTCCGAGATGGAGGCGTACGATGCCTCCAGGGCGGCGAGGCGCTCCTCTACCGTCACTGCCATCGGTCCCCTCTCATTCTATGGCCACGAGCTAGACGGCTGCTAGCGCCCCTTTGGCCAGGGAGAGCAGGTCCTCCAGCTCCTGGAGGGTGTCCTGGAGGGAGGCCTGGACCCGCCGCGTGGTCTCAGCCACCTCCTGGAAGGTGGTGAGGAGGCGTGTTGCCAGCCGCCCCCGCTTCTCGGGGTCGGCCACCTCCTTGAGGCGTCCCGCCTCGTCGTGGATGGCAGCGAGCTGTCTGCGCAGCGTCTCCACGACGGCAGCGCGCACGTCCGCCACCGCCTGGGCATCGCCGGCAAGGAGCCTCACGAAGGTGAACTGGCCGCCGCTGCTCCTGGCGATGAAGTCGCGGCAGGCCATGAGCTCCTTGCCGTCGGGGCAGGCGGCGTGGGGGATGTAGTAGAGGGCACCGGTGGCCCTGAGCAGGATGGCCGACAGCTCCTTGAGGCGGCGCCTGACGGCCTCGCGCGAGGCGCCCGGGGGCGCGGCGTCGAGCAGGCGCCGGTAGTCCTCCTCCATGCGCCTGACGGCCCGGGCCACGGCGTCGCCGTCCACCAACTCCATCCAGGGGCCGATGACGGTGGAGCAGGAGTGCCCCTTGTCGTCCACGCGCAGGACGGCCACCAGGGCGGTGCGCCGCTGCTCGCCGGGCGTGACGGCGCCGGGGCAGACCACCTCCAGCTCCAGGTGCCTGACAAGCGGCATGCGCCGCCGCACGGTGCGCACGTGGAGGCGGCAGGTGAGGCCCGGGTCGGGGCAGCGCTGCCGCAGGGCATCGGAGGGCCTTACCTCGCGGCCTGCCTCGGGCAGGCTGAAGGCCTGCTCCCAGGCGGCCTTCCTGTCCAGGGGCCTGGGGAGGCACTCCTTGGGGAAGGAGCTCTCCTCGGCCGCCCGGACGAGGTGGTGGTAGGGGATGCTCGTCTCAGGGACGGCATACCAGGCGAGCCAGCCTCGCTGGTCGCCCGACACTGCCGGGGGTTGGGTCGTCATCCTCTCACCTCCCTCTATGCCGGCCGTCTCTCAGCGGCCATCTGGGTGGCAGGCAGAGGAGTCGCACTCCTCCACCAGGAGGACGTAGGCGGGTGGGCAGGCGGCGAAGGAGCGCTTCTTGAGCCGCCTGGCAAGCCTCTCCCGCTCCCTTGCCGGGAGGCGCGAGAAGAGGGAGAGGAGGAAGGTGCGGGCCTGTGCGGCCCTGGGGAAGACTGCCCTTGCCATGGGCATCCCCCCGCCCAGGGCGCTCGCGTGGTAGTGGGGCTTGCCTACCGCTGCCACCGGTGGCCACACGTGGCGCAGCGGAAGGAGGCCTCCCCGGTGGGCTGCTCGTCCGCCCGGAAGGGTGCGGTAAGGGGGGTGAGGGTGCCATCCGGGGAGACCTCCAGGTCCTGCTCGTAGGCCGCCGTCACGTAGACGGTGGCCGTGATGTGCCCGCCGCCGCAGGCGGGGCAGGGGCTGGCGCTGTCGATGAGGGTCTCGTACTCCATCTCAGGTCACCTCCTGGCTCGTGGTAGGGCTCAGCGCTCAGAGGATGCGCAGCATGAGGAGCACGCCTTCCTTGTGGAGGCGTGCTACGCCCGGCCCCCGAAAGGATGCCGGGCCGTCGCCCTGGGGGCCGTAGGCCACGCCCACCAGGGGGAGGAAGTCGCCGTCGGGCATGGCGATGCCCAGGATGTCCACCCGCTCGGCACCGCCGGTGCGGGGGCTCGTACGGGCCTGCCGCCGCGCGATGCGCGGCTCCTGAAAGATGTCATCCATGTCCATGTCTCACCTCACCCCTTTGAGCCACTCCGGGCAGTCGGGCAGCTCCCGCAGGGGCCGGGGCCGGAAGCTCCGGTCCCGCCTGACGAGCCCCGTCTCCCGGAGCTCCTTTAGGGAGAAGTAGCCCAGCTCGGTCTCGAACCCGACCGCGAGGCCGAAGCACGTGTCCTGGCCGTCGTACTCGGTGACGTACCAGGACCAGCCCGTGCCTGGGGCGACGAGCCTTGCCCAGGCGACGGCATCACCCCCCTGGCCATCGGTGGCGCCCAGGGGTGGGATCTGCCGCGCCAGGGCGGACGGGAGCAGGTCGTCCCCCTCATCGCCCTCGGCGCCGGCGCGTGGCTCATGCCGCTGCTCTAGGACGGCGCCGCAGCGGGCGCAGCAGCGGCGGACGAGCACAACGGTCTCCAGCGGGATGCGGACCGTGGCGATGTCGTCGTGGCTGCAGCCCAAAGGGACCACCTCCTTCTGTGGGTCGCCTACGGGGTGGCTGCCGGGCCTAGAGGCCTGGCAGCGACATCTGGACGCCCAGGCTGGAAGCGGGCGGCGTCACCGCCTCGGGCGCCGGCCCGTCCCAGCCGGCCCGTCGTGCCGCCCAGGCGGCCGCCTCGGCGGCCTGGCGCAGGTGCTCCCGCGGGTCCTCGTGGACGCCCTGGGCCACGAGCCTTGCCAGCTCGGCCAGGGTATCGCCCTCGGAGAGGGGCAGGAGGCCACCGCCCAGCGCCTCCCCCTCGATGAGGAGGGAGGCGGCGGCCTTGCGGGCAAGGATGGCCAGGAGCAGCTCCTGAGCACTCCCCCGGTAGGCGAAGTACAGGACCCGCACCGGCTGCTGTTGGCCGATGCGGTAGGAGCGCCGGGCCGCCTGCCGGACCACGAACGGGTCGGGGTCCGGCTGATAGAAGATGATGGTGGGGAAGGCGATGAGGTCCAGCCCTAGCGCCACCAGCCGTGGCTGGCAGATGAGGGCCTGGACCCCCTGGGCCATGCGTGAGAGGAGCCAGGCCTCCCGCCTGGCCGGCGGCACGGCATCGGCCCGCAGGACGTCGGCCTTGATGCCGGCGTCCTGCAGGAGGCGCTGGAGGCGGCCGGCGACATCCCTGCTGCCGGTGTAGGTGACGTACACCAGGCAGGGCCTGCCCTTGGCCACCTCCTCGCGGACCGTCCCCACGAGCGCCTCCTCCTTGGGGAAGGAGGCGTTGTCCAGGGGCGCTGCCCTGAGGAGGAGGGCGCCGCTGGCATCCATCACCTCCTCGCCCGCCCAGGCCAGGTCGGGGTAGGAGATGAGGGCATGCATGAGGGCCGTAGCGTCGCTGCCCAGCCGTTGCCCTCGCTCCCCCAGCCGCTCGCGGGCCAGCCGGTGGAGGCGGGCGATGGCCCGCGAGAGCTCGGGCGATGGCTCCACCAGGACGGCCTCCTCCTGGAGGGGTGGCAGCCTCACCACCTCGTCCAGCCTGAGGTAGACGCCCCTCTCCAGGAGCCAGGGCGTCACTGCCGGCGAGACGCCCGGCAGGGGCTGGCGCGTGGCCCTTGCCTGCCAGGGGCGCTGCTCGACGGCGGTGAGGCCGTACTCCCTGACGAATCGTGCCCTCCCGCCCTCCCGGCGGTCGAACCGCCTCCGGAAGGTAGGGGAGACGATGAAGAGGATGTTGTAGAGGTGGGAGGCGTAGCCGCCCAGGAGGGTGCCGGTGAGGCAGACCACCCTGGGGATGGCGCCGGCGAGGCGCATGGCGGCCGCTGCCTGCAGGGACTCGGCGGAGCGGTACTCATGCGCCTCGTCGATGATGAGGCACTGGAAGACTCCCTTCACGCGCCGGGCCACGTAGCGCGAGAGGGGGTAGCGGCGCGGCCCCACCCCTGCCCGGGCGGCAAGGAGCCTTGTGCCGCAGCGGGGGCAGCGCGGGGGCAGTGTCCCCCCGGCATGGCGGCTGAGGGGCGTGAAGCAGTCGGGGCAGGCGGGCAGCCTGGCCGGCGTGCCGTCGGCATGGCGGGCGACATCGACCAGGCGCCGGCCTCCGCAGCGGCAGAGGTGGGCCCTCGTCCGGTCCAGGGTGTCGAGCTTGCAGTCGCACCCCTGGGAGGGGACGTGCCGCCACCGTGGGTCCAGGAGGGGGACGGTGGCAGGCCGCTCCTCGTAGCCGAGCTTGGCCGCCTCCCTGGTGACGATGCAGACCACGGGCCGGCCCCTGTTCATGGCCTCCCTGGCCCGCTCCAGGTCCTGGGGGCGCCGGCAGACGATGGCGGCCACGCCGGGGATGGTCATGCGCGCCTCCCGTGCCCACTTCTCGGCCAGGTGTGGGGGGCACATGACCAGGATGCGGCGGCAGCCGGCGGCGTAGGCGCCGGCCAGGGCGATGAACGTCTTGCCGCACCCCTGCTCCCCCACCACCAGGACACGCCCCAGCTTCCTCAGGGCGTACCTGAGGGCGACCACTGCCGGCCCCTGCATGCCCAAGGGCGAGCGCACCAGGGGCGGCAGGGCGGCCACATCGGCCGGCGAGATGTCGGCGACCCTGGGCCGGAGGCGGCGGGCGGCGGCGGCGGCCAGCGACTCGCGGGTGGCCTCGAGGAAGGAGGTGAGGTGGTCGCTGCCGGCACCGCCGTAGATCTTCAGTCGCTCCCACCCCTCCAGGTCCAGGGCATCGATGTCGATATAGAACCTCTCCTGGGCCTTGCGGTGCGGGGGCAGGTCGTCTGTCTCCTCGCGCTTGCGGGTGGATCCCCGGACCAGGAGGCGCCTGCCGCGGGCATCGTCGCGGACGACGATGCCCGAGAGGGCGCCGCTTGCGAGCAGCAGCGCCAGATGCCCTACCCGTGGAGGGAGGAGCGGCTGGGGTAGATCCTCCTCTTCGCCCAGGACCTGGCGCCTGACCTGGGGGAGGAGCAGGAGGGCAGTGGCAGCGGAGGCGGGGTCTATAGGTAGGCGCCTGTCCGGCCGCAGAGCTACTCGGTGGGGACGGGCAGCTTCCGCTCTTTGCACAGCTTTTCCACCTCCCCTACGGCTGCGTAGGTACTGAGATAGGCGGCCTGGAGCGGCCCCTCGCACTCCAGGAACTCCAGGGGTGGTGTGCCGGGGCTGCTCCAGGAGCGGGAGACCTCCTGGAGGTGGGCCATGATGGGCCCCTCCCAGGAGGGGTGTAGGGGGAGGAACGACCTGGCCATGAGCCGCCGCCAGGCGTTGTGGAGGAGCTCCTGCTCGTCCCGCCCCACGACCATCACCTGGTCACAGAAGTCGCGACAGGACGGGTCGGCACAGGCGGGGACTAGGAGGAGCGCCATGTGGTCGCTCCCGTCCCTCCGCCTTATGACTAGGGGGTGCTTGCGGAGGTGGCGGGAGAGGTCCGCCCTCTGGCGGCTGCCGTCGCGCCCTCGCCGGAGGGTCATGGCGACGGGCGGTAGGTCGTCCTCGCCGTAGATGTGTGGCTGGAGGGCCTTCCTCAGGAGAGCTGCCCCCTGAGGGTCGGCGACGGCGAGGAGCAGGTCGATCGTCTGCACGGGGCTTCCGTAAGGGTCATCGACCGTCCTGCTCCCTATCGCCTGGACGATGGCCCAGGCGCTGCCGGGGCCGTCGCGCCAGCCTCCCCGGGGCCGGAGGTGGAGCCACAGGGGAGAAGAGGGAGGGGGCCCGCCCGTCATGGCTGTGACAGGCGGGACACCACGCGCGACAGGCGCGAGAGGAGGGCCGAGGCGGGAACCTGCGAGGCGCCCACCTCCGCTGCCTCGTCGTGGAGCTCCTCTTCGAGTTGCAGGACGACCTCCACCCATTGCGGCAGCTTATTCACCGGCTCCACTTCCACCCGGTCCTCGTCGGGGATGTAGACCCCGACGAGGTAGGTGGACGCTAGGGAGCGGGCGAAGGCGTCCCCTGGGTAGAGGGTAGCCCCCCGGAGGGGGGTCGCCTCCCGGAGGAACTGGCAGATGGTGTTCCCCGTGGGGTCTTCGTAGCGGCCGCAGGGCCGGTCGCCCAGCTCCTGCAGCCAACTCACGAAGCTGTCGAAGGACAGGTGCTCTCTGAGCATTCCCTCACCTCCTTACAAACTTGCTGAGCGGGCCGAGCTTGGCCCGCCGGATGGCCTCCCGCCGCGTCTCCGCGTCGACCGTGACGGGTAGGGTAGCGCAGGGCGAGCTCGGGCGGTAGACGTTCCGCCCCTTGGCCAGCGCCCGAGCATGCCACGTCGTCCCGGCAGTCTGCCGACAGACGTAGCACGTGGCCTCGGCCCAGACTATCCACTTCATGCCCTCACCTCCTTCTCAGAAGAGGGTCCCTTGCTGGGGCATGGGACCATCGGTCCTGGTGCGCCGCCCGGCCGATGTGGGCCGGCGCAGCTCCTGCCACGCCTTCCCGGCCTTCGCCCAGGCAGCACGCATGGCCGGCTCCTGCGGCCAGCGCATGCCGTAGAGGGCGAAGCCCAGGAGGGCTAGCGCCGTGAAGGGGTCGGTCTCTGGGGGGAGCGCACCTCCCGGCAGCCCCCGCTCCTGCCCCCAGCGGAGCCCGTCCTGTGTCAGGCGTGCGCTCTCTCTGCCGGTCTGGCGCAGGAGCTGCAAGGCAGGCCCCAAGTCGCCCTGCCAGGCAGCGACGGCCGCCCCTAGGATGGCACCGGCGTCGGGGCCTGCCGGGGTCACCTCATCCCTCGGCCGGCGCGTCATCCCCGGCGCCCCCATTGGCCATGCGCCGCTCACAGGCGGCGATCCCCCGCTCGATATCGGGGATGGCGGCAAGGAGGCGCCGCGCCGCCGCGAGGGCAGCATGGCTGGCGGCGGCAAGCTCCACCAGCAGGGCAGAGACGTAGGCGTCGGCCCCGTCCTCGCGGGAGGCGAGCTCCTGCGCGAGGTCGTCGGTGGCCGTGCCGGCCAGGGGCTGGGTCTTGCTGCCCCCCAGCAGGCGTGCGACCCGATCCCGAAGCAATAGGGCCCAGTCCCAGCCCTTGGCCCGGAGCGGTCCCTCCTCGTCGCTGACGAGGGCCAGGGTGCCGTCGGGCTCGACCCTCACCACCTGTACGTAAGGGCGGTGGTAGCGTCGGGACCCCACCTCGTCGTAGAGGAGGACGAGCGCTCCGACAGGCAGCTCGTCCAGCCGGCCCCGCCGGAGCCACGGCCCCTCGAAGGCGTAGCCGTCCTTGCGGGACGTGTCCACGCGCTGGAGGAGCTTCGCCCAGGACTTCCACTTGTCCAGGGCCTCGGGGACCTCCACTCGGACGAGGGGCGCCGTGCTGCTCACGACGCCGCCTCCCTCCGATGGGCCTCCAGGTGGGAGTCCACCATGGCCATGAGGTAGGCATCGGCGACAGGGGTGGGGTCGTGGACGGTCGCCTCCCAGCCGCAGGAGCAGGTGGCCGTCTTGCCCCACTCGAAGGTGGCGATGGTGATGCGCGGCACAGTCTCACCTCCCGGCTGCTCGCATTAGGGGTTGGCGATGAGCTCCATCCGGCAGGCTGGGCAGAGCCTGGCCAGGAGGAGGGCGCCTCCCGAGGCGACGATGACGGCGGTCGGCGCATCGCCGCCGATGCGGCGGCAGCCGTCGCAGCGCTGCCTCTCGTCGCCCTCGGGGAGGGCGGTCATCTGGGCCAGGCACGGGGCATCGGCGCAGGAGAGGGCGCCCTGCCAGGCGCAGGCCACGATGGGGAGGGCGCTGCCCTGAGCTGTGTGGGGGCAGGCCCTCGCGGGGGCCGTGAGGAGGTCTGCCAGCCTGTCCAGCGCCCAGTCCCGCAGCCGGGCCATGCCCATCGGGCCCTCCTCCTCCAGGTAGAGGACGTAGGCTCCTGCCAGGCGGGGGCCGATGGTCTCGGCCAGGCGCCCGGCGAGGGGCCAGGCAAGCCGCGCTGCCTGCGGCATGAGCTGCTGCGGCAGGCGGCCCCTGCGGCGGAAAGGGAGCGGGCTCACGGGACCCTCCAGGGCTCGTCCTGGGGCAGGGACAGGACGAAGCGCCGGGCGTCGTCGGTGGCCGGGAAGAGGTGCGGCAGGGCATCGGCGAGGACGTTGGCGAGCCCTGCCGGGCCTTCGCCGACGTAGCCCCAGGCGAGCCCGTGTAGAGCGATGAGGGGCTGGCCGTCCTTGTCTAGGAGCTCGACGATGCCGAAGGCCTCGTCGGGGCCGGGCCGGCCTCTGGCGGCAACGGCCTTGCCCCGCAGGAAGCGGCGGCGCCGGTAGTAGGCGGCCAGGGAGAAGGTGGTCACCCCTGGCCGCTGCCGGTCGTCGGCGCCGCGCCACTCGGGGGCGATGACTCTTGCCAGGCGCTCGGCGGAGTGGATCCGCTCCAGCGCCGTCGTCACCGTGCCGCTGCCGTCGCAGAGGCGGCAGCGGGGGCGGCGCCCATGGCAGAGGGGGCAGGGGAGGGTGTCGGAGGTGTGCATGGGATCTCACCTCCTCTACGGAGCTGTCATTTGGGAGCGGGGGCGGTCGGGGGGTTCAGGAGGAGCGGGTGTCGCGCAGCAGCCTGTTCAGCCTGGCCCGCAGGCGTGTGCCGAGGGCTTTTTCGAACTCCCGCAGCCAGCGCCGCACGTATGCCAGGTCCATGTGGGGCTGCGCCCGCAGCAGCTCCTGGGCATCGACCCGGTCCTGGGGCCGCCAGGCCACCAGCTTGTGCACCAGGAGGTCCTCGGGCGCCAGGTAGTGCACGGGGCAACCCATCACCGGCGCCGTGACGGCGCGTGCCAGGGCCTCCATCTCGTACGGGGTGAAGCCGATGGTGACATCGACCCGGAGCCCTGTAGCGCCATCCAGGCAGGGGATGACGTAGTGCCGGTGGGCGAAGGCCAGGGGGTCATCGGGGAGGGGGATGATGCCGGCAGCTCTCAGCGTCTCGACCAGTCTACCCGCATCCTCGGGGTAGCCGGCCACGGTGACGTCCACATCTAGGGTTGTGCGCGGCCGGCTGTGGAGGAGGAGCGCCTGGCCGCCGGTGACGGCGTAGCGGAACCCTGCCTCATCGAGGGCCTGAGCAAGCCTGGCGAGGAGGGAGCCAGGGCTGCTTGAGGGCACGGGCGAGCCTCACCTTCTCGTCGACGCCGCACCAGGGGTCGCGGTATGGGAGGATGCCCAGGGCACGGCAGATATCCAGCATCTCTGCCAGCAGCTCCAGGCGGCGGTCGATGCTGAGGCCTGCCTCCCAGTGGCGCTGCGCCAGTTCCAGGGCGGCGTGGTCGTGCCGCATCATTGCGCCCTCATGGTAACACCTTGTCGCCCGCGCCGCGAAGCCGGGCCACGCTATCCGGCCTATGCGCTCGCCCCGAGGCACTGGGGGCACAGCCCGGCCACGAGGATAGTATGGCCCAGCTGGGCCATAGTCATGCGTGGTCCCGGCGGCGGCACCTGGGCGCCGCAGCGGTCGCAGGCCATCTCCTCGCCGTGGGGCCGCAGCTCCTCCAGGTAGCGCTGGAAGCACTCCCTGGAGAGGCAGACGATGCGCCGCGACCAGGCGACGGCCAGGACGGCGATGGGGCCGCCGCCCTTTTCCACGTGCTCGCAGCCCCGGATGTCGCCCAGGGCGAGCCCCAGGGGGACCTCCAGGAGGCGGCGCAGCAGCCAGCGCTGGACGCCTCCCTCCTGGGCGCTGATAGGGTAGATGCTCACCGGCGCCCCGCTGAGGGAGGCGAGGAGGCCGAGCATGGACGAGGCCTCGGTGAGGGCAGCCTCCGACTGCTCCCGCCAGGTGGGGGAGGTGCCCCCCTCGCCGAGGCTGTGGCGGACGGCCTCGAAGAGGGCCAGGGCGTCGATGTGGGGATAGAGGTACCTTTCTTTCATGGCTGCCTGGCCCTGATGGCCTCCCAGACCTCTCGCCCCAGGAGGCGGCGCGCCCAGGCCTCGAACCGACGCCGGTCCCGCCGCAGCACGATGGCCCGGTAGAGGTTGACCGTGACCACTGCCGTCGGCGAGACGGCGGCCACGAACTTGACCGGCGACCGTTGTCCCTCTTCCACCAGCTGCCGGAAATGCGCCTCCTGGGGCGAGCCCTCGGCGGCGGTGTACTCGACGGCGATGGCCGCCTGCCGGGCCGGCATGACGTAGCAGGCAGCGGCAGGGCCCTTGCCCACCCACACCTCCCGCTCCACATACTCTCGCAGGGCGGCGTCGGCGTGGGGCAGCGTGGTCAGGTAGGCTGTCCCCTGGCCCAGGAGCCAGAGGGCCGACTCCAGCGCCTCCATCAGCGCTCCCCCTCGGCGGCGAGGGCATGGATGGCAGCGCCCAGCTCCCTGATCCGGATATGGGCGGTGGAGCGTTGCTCGCCGTAGCGGCAGCACAGCTCCACCAGGCGCATCACCCCCTGCTGGTCCAGGTGGAGGGCATCCCTCACCTGGGCCAGGGCAGCGCTCACCATGGCCGCCACGATGAGGACGGGGGTGTCCTCCTGGTCGGTGGCGCCCATGATCTCGGCCGCCATCGAGACGGTGATGGCTGCCTCGCTGAAGGCCATTAGTTGGCGGATGATGCGCAAGAGGAGGGCGGCCCGCCGGTGGGCGGTGGTGGTGCGGCTCTCCCAGCGGTTGCGGGCCACCTCCTCGGCCGCGCGCACCACGTCGAAGGGTTGATTCATCTCCCGCACCTCCTGCTGCGGGGGTACTATTCGGTCAGCTCCCGCCAGGTGCTGACGTACTCGAACTCCCGCCGGCAGCGGGGGCAGCGGTACAGGTAGACTAGGGAGCTCTCGAACTGGTCCACCACGTGCTCGGGCTCCCCCACCTGCACGAGGGGAGCACTGCAGTTGGGGCAGGTTGGCTTCTCCATCTGGACCACCTCCTGTCTTGCGTAGCCGGCTGCAGGGGTCTATCCCTGCGCCTCCTGCCGGGGCAGCTCCGTGGGGCTGCTGCCCTCTTCCTCGACCGCGACGGCGCCGACCTGCACGGCTGCCGGGATGGGCAGGTGCAGGACGAGGGACGAGGCGAGGAGGGAGCAGGCGGACGAGAGGGCCAGCAGTTCTGGCACCCTCATCGCAGGGCGGCGGGGGCGGCCGGCGAGAGCATAGGCGCCGGGTTTGCCACCCACCATGAGTGGCCGCAGCACCGGCACTCGGCCCTTGCCGGCAGCAGGTGGCGTCCTGCGGCTATCAGGCGCCGGGACTCCACCGTGGGGTAGTCCCCTCCCACCGTCACCTCTTCCACCATGGTGCACTCGCGGGTCGAGGTGACGGTGAGGTGGGTGGAAGAACAGAGGGGGCAGGGAGCGATGGGCATGGCTCTCACCTCCTTATTCGTTCTCGGCAGCCATCCTGGGCAGGGCCCCTGTGGCGGCGGCCCATGCCAGGTGGGGGATGGCCCAGTCGGGGAGCCTTGCCACCTCGGCATCGTCCCCGAGCCGGGCGATAATGATGCGGGCGAGGGTAGCCCTGCCGCCCCCCATCACCTCCCTGGCCCCGGTGCGGTCATGGAGGTGGCGTGCGAGGAGCAGGGCGTCCCCGAGCCCCATCGGGGCGGTGATGGCCCTCTTTGCCCCCGGTGGTAGGGACCGGCGCCGCATGGTGCCGCAGCCGGTGCAGCCCCACCATTCGATGGAGGGGCTGCTACCTGTGCCGCCGGTGGCGAGCAGGGTGAGGGGCTGACGGCAGCGGGGGCAGCGTGGCCGCTGCCTACCCTTCTGGCTCGAGGGCGAGATCATCGGCCGGAGCCTCGCCCTCGCCGGCCGGCGACCCTTCCTGGGCGCCGGCAGTCCTTGTCAGGAAGACGACTCGGTGGGCCAGGACCTCGTTCACGTGGCGGGTGACGCCGTCCTTCCCCTGGAAGGAGCGTGAGCGGAGGCGCCCCTCCACGTAGACGGCCTGCCCCTTCCCGAGCCAGAGGTGGCAGAGGTCGGCCTGCGCGCCGAAGGCGATGACGGTGAACCACTCGGTGTGGTCCGCCATCTCGCCATCGGCCCCCCGTTCGCGGGTGGTCACCGCCAGCCGGCAGGTGGTCATGGACTTGCCGGCGGCGGTGAAGCGCATCTCGGGGTCTGTCCCGAGGCGGCCTATGAGGATGATCTTGTTCAGCACGAGCCGGCCTCCTAGGACCAGGATGCCAGCTCGGGGGCTTTGCCGGCGAGGGCCTCGCGGACCAGCTCCCGCGCCCGCCGGTAGTCGGCCATGAACCCCTGGTGGCGACCCCGGCGGCGGAAGGCGGCCGCGATCGTCTCCCGGTTCACGGCCACCAGCGCGTCCCTGCCCCACCCTGCCATGTGCACATACCACTCGCAGGCGAAGGGCCTGCTGAGGGCGTGGTGCTTGATGGCGTTGGCAGCGGCGTGGGGGGTGAAGTAGCCGAGGCTCTCACAGATAAGGTGGGCGGCGAGCCTCGGGTAGCGGGCGAGGACTCGGTCTAGGGTCGTCGTCATATCTATCATCATCTCACCTCCTGTCGCTGCTCGGCCCCTCTCTGAGGAGCCCTTCGCAGCGGCCGCACCGGCTCGGGCTGTGTCCCGGCCGGCTGTCGTCAGCAACGGCGGCCGTGGGGGCTGCCTGATCGAGGTGGCCGGCGAGGGCTAGGATGGCTACTGGCCGGAAGAGGACGGCGACTCTTGGGAGGGTAGGGCCCCTCAAGGCTTCGCAAGCCCTGAGGGCCCTGGCTGCGGCCTCCTCCTCGTGGGGCGATGGGCCGTGAAGCCTGCAGCCTGGAGGCCGGCCACCAGGGCGTCCAGGTAGCGTTGTTCCACCACCAGGGCATCCCCCCACCATATGGCATCAGGCTGCACGTTCTCGTGCAGCCAGCGCCGGCACTCGGGGCTGAGCGGTCTGAGGAGGACGAAGTTAGAGGAGGTAAACCCGACGCTGAACATGTAATCACCTCCCTGTCTGCGGCATGGGCTGGCAGGACCACGGTGCCCATCCGTGCTCCTGCCAGATGCGGAAGGCCTGGAGCACCTGGCCCATCGCATCGGTGGGCACAGGCCCCCAGAAGTCGGCGATGACCTGGAAGACGCCCCGCTCGCCATGGTCCCCCCGGGCCGCCGGGTCCAGGCGGCTCTCGCAGGTAGCCACCTGTAGGGCCTCGTGACATGGCCAGGGTAGGGAGCAGATGAGGCCGGGGATGTCTGCCGGCCCCTCCGGTCCTGGCGGCGCGGGCGCCGGCGTCGGGGCGTCTGGGGGAAGGCGGTGGGCCGGTGGCGCTTCCTGGGCGAGGGGCGGTGGGGGCGGTGGCAGGGCCGGCGAGCGAGGGGCTGCCGCCATCACGGCGGCGATGGCGGCGATGGCCATCACCCTGAGGGTCATGGCTGCTCAGGACAGCCCCTCGTGGTCGGCGACGATGCGGTAGACGCGGCGCATCATCGCCTTGGGGAACCGGCCCGAGAGGGCACGCATGACGCCGCCCCGGTCGTCCTGGAGGCGGAGGCCGAGGGAGCGGTAGGCGGCGAGCACCTCCTGGCGGAACGCCTCCTCCTGCTCCACCTCTGCCACCACCCTCTCGATAAGCGTGGCAGAGGCCCTCACCTCCCGCTCCTCCCAGTCCTCCAGGAGGAGCTGCTCCACCGCCCGCACGGTGAGGGCGCCGTCCTCCATGGCCCGGTAGCAGGCGTGGCGCACCGCTTCTCTGCTGATGTGGGCGCCCTCGGCGAAGTGTATCTCCTCGACCTGGGGCGCCTTCAGCTTGAGCAGGCGCCACGTCCCGCCGGGCGTGAGGAGGTACCAGACGGCCCCCTCCATGCCGGCGAGGCCCTCACCGGTCTCCCGGAGCTGCCGGCCCATCTCCTCCCGCTGCTGCTCGTAGAGGGTGCGCAGGTCCGACGGGGAGGAGGCGGCCAAGAGGAGGGGCGCCGGCCGGGCGGGCGTGCTGGGGAGGGCCGACGGCGGCAGGTGCTTGCCGTCGGCGGTGATGGCGAAAAGGAAGGCTGCCGCCAGGGGCACCCGGTAATCGATGAGGTGGCGGTTGGCGCTCCCGTACATCTCGAAGGACGCCGAGAGCCGCGTCTCCCTGACCCACCCCTCGATGCCGGGGTTCTCATCCAGGAGGCGCCGCCACATGGTGAGGAAGCTGCCCATGCGGCGGTCTCCTAGGAAAGGCATGAGCCGGGTCTTGTAGGAGACCACCGTCTTCCCGGAGGCGGTGCGGTAGCTGAAGGCGAGCACGTTGGTGCCGTCCAGCTTCTCGTACGCCTCCAGGCGGGCAGCGGGCGGGAAGGCCCAGCGGCCGGCCCGGTCGAACGGGTAGCCCATCTTGGGCGTCCCGTAGACGACCTGGGGATCTGTTGGGCCGTCGGCGTGGTAGATGACGAGGGCGCCGTAACGGTGGTCGGGCCGGCGGCAGATGAAGCCCGCCACGGTTATGGCATTGAATGGGTCGATGTCGCGGAAGGGGTGGAGGTCCTGGGGCTGGGCGCCCAGGAGCTCCGCCGCCTGGCGGATTTCCATGGTGTGGAAAGGCCGGCCCTAGGGGGATTCCTGGGCCAGCTCCTCCAGCTCCTCGTCCCAGAGGAGCTGGCGATAGCGGGTGTGGCCTTGCCCCTCCTCGGACGTGGGGACCATCACCTCCAGGTCCTCCCCCTCGTGCTCGAGGGCGAAGCGGGCGGCCGCCTGGGGGGAGGCGAAGAGGTGGAGGTCGAGGACGTCACCCCGGTTGGGGTGACGGACGATGACCACGGCCGGGAGCCGGCCGAGCCAGAGGCGCTCTTGGTCCAGCTTGTCCAGGGCCTCCACCACGTCGGCCAGCCCTGCCGCGAGCAAGACCTGGCGGACGGCCTCGGGGCCCTCCTCCAGGTCAATGCCCTGCTGCCTGGCCACCCTCGCCAGGTCTACCTGCTTCCCGTCGGTGCGGCGGCGCAGCAGGTAGATGGCGTGGTTATGGATGCTCATGGCCTGCTCGGCGTCGTAGCCGAGCTCGGCCAGGCATCCCAACACAGTCTCCATGACCATAGGGGCCAGGGGGTGGTCGCCGTCGTCGAGGCCGTAGTGCTGGAAGGCCTCGTACGGCGAGAAATGGCCTAGGTAGGCCACCTCCATCGCTCTCATCCTCCTTTCTAGTCCGTCTCCAGGTGGACGGCATGGAAGCCGTCCACGAGGGCCCAGTAGTGGCCGTTGCCCAGCCCCCGGTACTCGGTGGCCAGCGACGGCCAGTACCCGTGCTCGTCCGCCGGGCGGGCGAGCACCGAGCAGTCGTACTTCCCCTGCCAGAAGGCCTCTATCGCCTCCCGTCGGGAGAAGCGGTCCTGGATGTCCTGGAGGACATGCTCCGGGCAACTCTGGGAGCGTAGGGTCGTCACCCCCCGGGTCTCGGCGAGGTGTCTCACTCCCAGGGCCTGGAGCGCCTTCCGGCACGCTTGCCACCCCTCCCGGGAGGCGAGCCTTGCCAGCTCGTCCAGGTAGGCCAGTGCGGCCCGCGCCTCCTCCTGGAGCTCTGGCCAGACGCCTGGCGGCGCGTAGCGGGCGACGCAGCGGGCGGCGGCAGCGAGAGGCTGCAGCTGCCGCACTCCCGCGGGGGTGGGGAGCTCGAGCCTTGCCGTCGTTCCCCAGTGGGGTGGCCACCGATAGTGCCGGTGGCCGTACTTACGAGATCCCGGCAGGAACTCGAAGATGCCACCCCCCGGCGAGTGAGCGACGCGGACGGTCTTGCCGTCCGCCAGCCGGAGGCGGCCCCTCTGCCCTTCGGGAAGGTGGGAACGGATATCATCCAGGGACGAGACGGAGACCCACATCAGTCCTCTTCCCGGCCGGCGAGCCGCTCCACCTCCTCCTCGTCCAGGACTTGGTGGTAGCGACGGGTTGTGGTGCGCTCGCCGGGCGGCAGGGGCGCCAGGATCTCTACGTCCTCCCCCTGCTCCTCGGCGGCCAGGGCGAACCGGGCGGCGCCCGCCGGCGAGGGGAAGAGGCGGACGTCCATGACGTCCCCCTGGTTGGGGTGTCGCAGGAGGACGACGGAGGGGAGGTCATCCCGGCCCGTCCCGGATATCTCCGTCTGGTCGAGGCGGTCGAGGGCCTCGACCACGTCCTGCAGCCCTGCCGAGAGGAGGGCCTGGCGGACTGCCTCGGGGCCATCCTCGATGTCGAGGCCGATGCTCTCCGCCGCCCCGGCCACGTTGACGGTGCGGCCGTCGGGCAGGCTGAGCATGGCGATGGCCTGGTTGTGGAGGCCGCCCATCTGGACGACCTGGCATCCCAGGTCCTCCAGGACGGAGATGACCCGGCCCAGCACGAGGCTGGCGAAGGGGGAATCTCCGTCGTCGAGGCCGTACTTCTGGAAGGCCTCGTAGACGGAGTGGTCGCCGATATAGATAATTTTCACTGCTCTCATCCTCCTTTCTCACCACAGGCGGCAGCGTATGGCTGCCCCGATGCCTCTCGTTGCCTGAGGAGCCGGGCCGTTGCCCAGCCGTTGACGATGGCATGGGCCAGGACGGCCGGCCAGATGGCGCCGGAGGCGATGGTGAGGCCCCCCAGCGCGAGCCCACAGCCGCAGGCCCAGGGGATGCTGGGGGGCGGGTGGGCGAGGCCGAATATGAGGGAGGACAGGAGGAGTGCACCTCCTGTCCCCCATACCGGCAGGAGGAGGCCGCCCATGATGAAGCCGCGCACGGTCGCCTCCTCCACCAGGGGGCCGATGGCCACGGCCGTTATGAGAAGCGGCAGTGCCCCTCGCGGCAGGTCGCGGCGGGGCGCTGCCTTCACGCCCAGCGCCGTCAGCATCCGCAGGTAGAGCTTGGCGGCGGCTACGAGCAGCGTCCCCGCTGCCAGGCCCGCCACGGCCCACGTTACGCTGGGCGGGGTGGTGAGCCAGGGCAGGGATGCGGCTGCCGCCTCCGGCGCGGTACGGCCGCGGGCCAGGACAACGAGGAGGAGCGACAGCAGCAGGATACGGGCTGCGGAGCCCTTCACCGGGCATTCCCTGCTGCTGAAGGCAGGGGGAGCTATCCCTTTTCTAGCGGCCCGCCAGCTCCCGGTAGAGGGCTTGTCTGTCCAGGCCGAGGTAGTCTGCCACGTCCCGCAAGATGGCTGCTAGGGTACCGGGGTCGAGGGTGCGATGGCGAGGGATGGTGATATGGTGAGGTCTGCCGCGAAGATGGGAGGTCAGCCGCATATGGCTGCCTGTCTGCCGGGTCGGCTCGTACCCGTACTTTCGCAAGAAGCGGGCGAGCTGGTCACCGGATATGTCACGTGGCAGCTTCACACGGCCAGGAGCTCGTCGTGGACGAAGTGGAGGCGGACCACGGCTGGCCGGTCCTCCTCACCGAAGTGACAGAGGACGGCGTCGCGCACCATGGCCCGGAGTTCATCGAGGTCGTCGGCCTCGGTGAAGATAGGGTGGCCGAGCGCTCGGGCGATGAACTTACGGGCGGTCCCTTCCTCTACCAGGAAGACGACCTCCTTCATGGCTTTACTACCTCCCCCCGAGAGCATAACACAGTAGCGCAGGCCGTGATGGCCCGGCGCCGCCGGCATCATGCTCTCACTCCTCCTCACCCGCGCAGACGAAGGCGATGTACGTCCTGAGCGCTTCCTGTGGGGTAGAGGCACGGACGTACACCGCGATGGGCGCCCCCGACCGGTCGCGCACGGTATGGACGCGCGTGCCGTCGGGCAGCACGTACCGTGCCCGGCGGGGGCGCTCGAAGGTGTAGCCCCGCTCCTCCACCAGGAAGACCTGCTCCTGGGGAGGAGCGTACTGGCGGCGCCTCTTCATCACAGCACCCTCAGGTAGAGGCGCCGTTCCCAGATGTGGCCATCGCCGTCCCTGGTGCGGGAGGCGGCCACCGCCAGGAGGCCATGGCCGTCCAGGCGGAAGGCGGGCCTGGGGAGCGGCATATGCTCCTCCCTGAGGCGGAGGTCGCAGCCGGCGATGGGTAGGACGGTGCTGCCATCGCTGGTTGCGAGGTAGTAGAGGTCGAGCGTGGGGCTCTTACGACGCCTGATCATGGTCTCACCTCCCTGCGGGCAAGGGTGTCGTGTGCCGGTCTGGTCTGGACGCGTTTGTACTGTACTGCTGTAGCCTGGCCTGGCTGCGTGGAGTGGTGTGGGAGGGCAGGCTTATGCTGCCTGTCGACTCATGCTGCCTGCACGTCGCCGTTGGCCAGGGCGTATGCCTGGTCCACGGCCTCGTCCAGGCGGCGGTGCAGGTCGTGGCGGTAGCTCTCGATGTCGGCGCCTAGGAAGCGGAGCACGGCCAGGGTGTTGGAGATCATGGTGAAGGGGGCGCTCATGAGGAGGCGCTCATGGCGCTCGATGGCTGCCTTCCGCTCCTCGGCCGGCATGGAGTCGGCTACCACCTTCTCCCTGGGGTACCAGCAGTACTCGCTGCGGGCGGTGGGGCGGGTAGTGACGAAGTACCGCCTGGCGCCCAGGGGGAGGCGCTTCATGCGGACCAGGAGCCTGGTGGTCTCGTCCAGGCGGTAGCGCCTGGCCTGCTCCTCCAGGGGGCCGAAGAGGGTGAAGTCTCCCTTCTGCTCCCTGGCCCAGAGGTAGTCGGCCACCTCATCGACGGTGGCGCCGGGGTGGCGGTGGAGGAAGCTGTCCACCGCTGCCTCCACCGGGTCGGGCCTGGTGGCCCTGGTGGTGCGGACGGCCATTCCATCACCTCCCTCAGGCAGCCATTGCTGCCTCGGCGATGTCGTCGATGGTGAAGAGTCCCCAGCGGCCGTTGGCGCCGCCTGCGGGGGAGAGGCCTACCGAGCGGGCGGCCACGTCCAGCAGCTCCAGCACCAGGGCCTTGCTGAAGTGGCTCTGGGGGTAGCGGAAGCGGAGGCTGAAGCGCGTGCCCGGGCCGATGGCCTCATGGTACAAGGGCTCGGTGGTGCGGCCGTCGGGCCGCACCACGCGCCTGACCACCGTCTCGGCGGCTGCGTCCTGGGGGAAGAGGACGGGGTAGACGTCCCAGCGCTTGAGGGCCGCCTGGGCCACGCCATCCTCCTTGTCGAGGAGGAGCCATGCCCGCTTGAGCATGGCGATAACGTTGGCGCGGGGGATGATGATGCGGCCGTCGGGGATGCGTGGGAAGAAGAAGTGGGTGTCGTCCCCCGGCCTGGTCATGGGCGCCAGGCAGTGGGTGATGAAGGTGGCCGTGACCACCGTTATGGGCGACCACTGGCCGTACCTGGCGCCCTGGCGGCCCTTCTGGGAGGTGGGTGGCAGCACCTCATAGCCCTTCTGGCCGTCAGGCCCCTCCTTCACGGTGACGTAGTCCTGGCGGACCAGGAAGCGGAGGGCCTGGTGGACCGAGAGGGCGTCGGCGCCCATCTCCTCCTGGGCGAGGCGGGCCAGCTGCTCCTGGGGCGCCCAGCCCAGGTCGGCGATCTTGCGGAAGAGGAAGTCCTTGAGGTCCTGCAAGGCGTCCTTGCGCATGCTTCTCACCTCCTGCGGTTGCAAGCTTGTAGCGTATGGTGAGCTACCCTGTACCGTCATGGCCTCAACTGGTATGTGGCTGCCGCGCCATCGGGTCACGGGGTGCCTTGGCGTGGCGTTTGCTGTACTAGTCTGTCATGCACTGGTCTGGCGCCTGCACTGGGATGTCTTGCCTGCTATCTAGCGCTCGGGGCAGCTAAGCTCTCACCGCCTGTTTCTCGCGGCGCATGACTGCCGCGATGGCTGAGAGGAGATCTTTGTCCACGCGGCAGCGGAAGAGGACCTGACGCCTCCTGCCGTCCGCCGTATGGACCGTCACCACCACAGCGTCCTTGCCGGGGTGGGACTGGAGGAGACGGAAGAGGGGGCGTGCCCGCGCGAGATCTCCCTCCGGGTCTGAGGTCTCCTTGAGGGAGATCTGGAGGCGGGGGCGTGCCCCTAGGGCGAGGGCCTCGGTGACGAGGTGGGAGGGGGCAGGAGGTCCCGCTATCATCCCTGATGGGCCGGGGGCATCGCCTCGTCCACCCCCTGCCAGAAGCTGGCCACGATGGGGGAGGCGATGCTCCCCGCGTCCTGGGGCGGGTGGCCGACCTCGCTCTCGTCGACCCAGACGGTCCTCACCTCCAGCCCGTGCACCTCCCGCCGGTAGGGCCAGAGGCGCACGAAGCTGTTCCCCTGCCGGTCGACCACGGCCAGGCACACCGCCTCCACCGACCGCGGGTCGTCGGCGAGGGAGGGAGGAAAGTCGGCCGCCCCCTCCGAGGGGGTAAGGGTGAGGAAGTAAATGTCCACCACCAGGGCCACCGCGATGGGCGAGATGCGCGCCGCCATGGCCCCGGCGGTGCGCATGGTCTCGTGCTTGGAGGCCTCGTCCCACTGGGCGGCCTCCATCACGATGGCCCTGTCGCGGCCGATGGCCACGACGATGGGGTTCGTCTCGCCGTCCCTTTCCACACGCCGCCGGGCCTCGGCCACGAGGCCGTAGAGGGCCTCCCACGCCCGTTGGGGGAGTTGTAGTTTCATCCTTTCACCTCCTGTAGTTCCCTAGCTCTCCGGCTGCCAGTGGACGGCCTGCCCGTAGGGGGGTGTGATGCCCTCCGGGACTACCCAGAGGACCTCTGCCCCCTCGGGTTGGGGTGGCCAGCGCGGGATGGCGGCATCGGTGTAGACGCATATCCCGTGCGGCCTATAGGAGGCAGCCCGCTCCATGAGCGGGCAGATGTCGGTGCCCCCACACCCCTTGGGTGCGGGGATCTCGTCCCCCGGCCGCAAGAGCGTGTCCACCTCCACCTGCACGTCGCCGCAGATGAACCTGACGGCGATGCCCTGGTGGAGGAGGAAGCTTATGGCCGGGTGGGCATAGTGGACGTCCCGGACCATGGAGCCCGAGGCGTCCACCACGAAGGCCACCTCGCCTCCGGTCCGCACCCGATCGTAGCCCCGGTCGGGGCGGTAGAGGCCGGTGGCCCGCAGGAAGTCGATGCGGGGCCGGTGGCGGATGCGGCGCAGGGCCCAGGTGCGGTGGGCAAGCTTGCGCACCCACTCCAGCACCTCCTGTGCCCAGAGAGGCAGGAGGGGCGGGCGCCACTCCATGGCCGCGCTGCCTGCCCCGCTGCCCCATCCGCGCAGGCCCTGTTCCTCCAGCGCCGCCTGCGCCCTGGGCGAGGCAGCAAGGGCTGCCGCCACGCCGGCGGCCTCCTGCATGGCTCCCTCCTCCACCTGGACGCCCCCGCAGGGGTAGGCCTCGTCCAGGTGGTCCCCTCCTCCTGCCCCCACCCCTGCGCCTGGGCCGCCCGCCCCGTGGGCGTCCAGGTCCGGCAGCTCCCGGTCGTCGGGCGGCATGGGGTGGAGGAGGGGATGGAGCCATCGCCACCGGGGCGGCAGGTCGGGCGAGAGGCCGGCCATGGCCCGCACCTGGTCCGGGTCCACCACCTTCGCCCTGAAGCCGGCGCCCACGAGGAGCATGGCGATGGCCGGCCCGAGGCCCCTGGCGAGGTTCCTCAGGGCAAGGACCGTGAAGGCGTCGGCCACCGCCTCCCGCTCCTCCCGGGAGAGGAACGCGTTCACCTCCGCCTCCTCGGCGAGGGTGTTGCAGGGGAGGTGGCAGGCCTCGTGCTCCGGCCCGAAGTGGCCCAGGACGACGTGGCCCAGCTCGTGCCGGACGATGGCCTGCAGGGCCGTCCTCGACGCTACCGCCACGGCGTGGGCGTCGAGGACGATGGTGAAGGTGTAGCTGCCCTGCCGGTAGACGGTCATGGCGTAGGGGCGGCGGGCCTCGGGGCCGTCGCGTATCTCGATGGCGAGGAGGCCCGTTTCGAAGAGGCCCGCCAGGGCCGGCGGCAGGGCAGCCAAGACCTTGCCCAGGAGGGGGTGGCTCATGGGATGAGCGCCTCCTGGACGGGCTCCTGCAGGGCCAGCAGGAGCTCCACCAGCTCGCCGCCGAGGCTGCCGTCCTCCTGGAGGCGGAGCAGCCCGTCCCTGGCGAGCGCCTCGAAGAAGGCCTCGCCGCCCAGCCGGGAGAGGACATCGGCCACCATCTCCCCCAGCGGCTCCTTATCGGGCCGCTCGGCCATCCAGGCCGATAGGCGCTCCAGCGCCTCGCGCCGCGCGCCGGCATCCTTGCTGCCCGCGGCGATGGGGGCGAGGGCGCCGCGGTAGATGGCGGCGGTGATGGCCGGGAGCGCCTCCCCCTTGCCCACCTTCAGGGCATGCCCGAGGGCCGAGGCGGCGGTGGCCACGAACTCGGGCAGCTCCAGGCGGGCGAGGAGCCTCGCCAGCTCCTGGGGCTGCTCCACCAGCAGGTCCAGCGGCGGCTGCTCCTGCCGGTGAGCCATCTCCTCCTCCACCGCCTCGGCGAGGGAGGGCGGCATGAGGAGGGAGAGGACGAAGCGGCGCTCGTCGCGGGCCATGCGCAGCAGCTCCTGCTCCCCTCGCCGGAGGGCGTCCACCGTGGCCTTGGTGAACTCCGGCATCGGGGGCGGCTGCCGCTCGGCCCGCCGGCGCCGCTCGGCGAGCAGCGGGGCGGCCTTCTCGACAGCCGCCCTCGCCAGGGGCGAGCCGCCGGCCACACTGTAGTAGCCGGCAGGGTCGGTGGGCCACCAGATGAAGGCGAGGCGGCAGCGCATCGCCTCGTCGAAGGCGCCCGGGTTACAGGCAGCCACGAGGTAGATGCGCCGCTCCTTCTTCCCCTCCCTGATGGCCTCCTCGTCCTCCAGGGCCACGCCGTAGACGGTGCGGTCCCGGAGGAAGGTGAGGATGGGGGCGATGAGGTCGTCGTCGGCCTTGTCCAGCTCGTCCAGGAAGACGACGACCTTACGCCCCCCTTGGGCAGCGGCCATGGCCTCCTTGACCCACCAGGAGAGCTCGACCCTGAGCTCACCCGATGGGGTGAGGACCTGGGCGCCCAGCACGTCATCGGGCTTCATGTTCTTGAGGATGACGTGCAGGAAGCGGGCGCCCAGGCGTGCGGCCATGGCGCGCACGAAGTAGGTCTTCCCCTCCGAGGACGGCCCCCAGAAGCAGGGGACGAGGGTCGTCCACCGGTTGAGGAAGACTATGGCCCTCTCGGCCAGCCGCTCCAGGTCCTGGCCGTAGGGATAGCCGGCTGGGGGAGCATGCATGTCGCGGGACATGCTCAGGCTCTGTGGGTGGGGGCAGAGGGGAGGTTACTTCGCCTCCCCCTCAGGAGCGCTGCCACCGAGAGCGGCGGCGATGTCCTCAGGCCGAGGGCGGCGCGACACAGCCGGCCCCCCTCCCTCGGGGAGCTGGCGGGGCGACCGCTCCCGGCGAGGGCGCTCAGTGCCACTACCCAGGAGGGCATCCTCCAGGGCGGCTAGCAGGAGCCGCTCCTGGGGACGCGGCACCTGGAGGAGGACGCCCTTCTCCAGCCGCCACCCCCGGGGCCTCCCTGGGGTGATGACCACCACCAGGGGCTGGCCCAGGAGGGACGAGACCGGCCGCAGCAGGGCCTCCAGCCGCGCTGCCTCCTCCGGGGCAACGCCGTGGACGGCCACCACAGGAGCGGGGCCGGCCTGGGTATCCTCGCTCCCCGCGGTTGGGGCAGCCGGGGTGGCCTGAGCGGGCCGCCCGGGCCGGCGGGCGGCCCTGACGGCCATAGCGGCGACGACCGCCAGGGTGACGGCTGCGCCGGCCACTGCCACGGCCCCCGCTGCCGCGAATGCGGGAGTGGGGTCCTCGGGCCCCGTTGCCCGGAGCCCCAAGTTGCCTGCTAAGGCCCCCAGGAAGAGGGCCCCCAGCAGGCCGGCGCCCCCCACCAGGAGGAGGCGCCGCAAAATGGGAGGCATGGGAGCAGCCCCCAGCAGGAGCGCCAGGAGGAGCCCCGGGATGCCCCCGAGGATGAAGAAGAGGAGCCACCGTCGCATGTTTATCACCTCCGCCTGCCCTTAGATTTGTGCCCCCTACGGGCAGGCTTCACCCCCGGGGCCAGGGGGCAAGAGAGGGTGTTGGGAGGGCGCGGGAGCTTGGGTTATGCGCCTGGCCAGCTCCAGCGCCTCCTCCTTGGTGCGCACCTCCCCCGCGGCTGTTGCCTCCTGCACGGCCCGCAGGACTCGGCCCACGAGGGGCCCAGGCCCGATGCCCAGAGCGGCCATGACGTCGTGGCCGGACAGGAGCCTGGGCACCGTGTCCTGCTCATGGCCGTAGAGCAGGAGGTGGCGGGCCACCTCTAGCGCCCTTCCCAGCCGCTCCTGGTCCCCGGGCCCGCTCGTGGCCAGGGTGTCGGCCACGAACAGGAGGGCCAGGGCGGTGGCGGCGCCGTCGGCGTCGCGGTGGAGGCGGTAGATGGCCCGGGCTGATGGGAGGCCGGGGGCGGCGGCGAGACCCACCGGGCGCATGTGCTCCCTCACCAGGGCCGTGAGAAAGGCGCCAGCCCTGGCAGGGAGCCGGAGGCGCGCCGCCATGGCTGCTGCCATCTCGGCGCCCAGGCGATCGTGTCCGTAGAAGTGGACACAGCCGTCCTGGGTTCTCCTGCGGCTGCGGGGCTTGCCCACGTCGTGCAGGAGCGCCCCCAACCGCAGGAGGGCCGTCTGCTGCCAGCCGTGGGCCACCTCCTCCCCCAGGCGCTCGTGCACCTGTGGGGTCACGAGCTGGCCGGCGGCCCGGCGGACGCCCTCCTCCTCGGCCGTCGCCGAGCGGCCGAGGATGACGTCGACCCACCTGGCAGCGTCCAACAGGTGGGCAAGGACGTTCTGCCGGTGGGGGTAGGGTTGCGTCACCCCCCTCCGCCTCCCGCAGCTCGGGGAAGAGCTGTACGAGGAGGCCGAGGCGGTGGAGGAGGCCCATCCCCCGCCCGCCGTCTGGCAGGTGGAGCAGCCGGCGCAGCTCCTCCGCCAGCCGCTCAGGGGCTGCCCTGCCGAGGAGCTGGGCATGCGCCCTGATGGCCTGGGCGGTGTGCCCTTCCACGCGGAAGCCCAGCTCGAGGGCAAGCCTGGGCCCCCGCAGGAGCCGCACCGGGTCGGCTGCCAGGGCGTCGGGCGAGATGAGTCGCACGACACCCCGGCGCAGGTCGTCCCTGCCGCCCGTGGGGTCCAGGACCCGGGGCAGGCCCTTCTCCCTCCCAGATCCCAGCGGGATCGGGAGGGCCATGGCGTTGATGGTGTAGTCCCGGCGACGCAGGTCCTCCTCGATAGGCCCCGAGAGGCGGGTGATGTCCACCTGCACATGGGCAGCCACCACCCGTGCCAGGCCCTTGAGGGGGACCGGGGTGCCCCCGATGGTGGCAGCGACCTCGCGGGCAGCCTCCTGGGGGTCCCCCTCCACGACGATATCGATGTCGTGGAGGGGTCTCCCTAGGAGCATGTCTCGCACCGCCCCGCCCACCATGTAGGCGGGGCGGTGGAGAAAGAAGTGGAGAGAGAATAGGAAGTCCGGTATCATATCACCTCCTGGCCCATAGCTTTACCCCACCGGCCGGGCCAGTGCCGGTGGGGACCCCGGTTACAGGACGGCGGCGAGGGCCTCTCGCAGCCGCTCCCTTTCCTGGAGGAGGTCCGACACCCTTACGATGGGGTATGCCAGCCCCTCCAGGGGCCCCGGCGCCGTCCCCACCAGGACGGCCGCCAGGTGTAGGGGGCGGCGCCGGCGGGCAGCCTCCAGCCGCCGCCGCACCTCCTCCGGCGGAGGTGGGAAGATGGCGTCCGAGACGAGGAGGATGTCGGCCCGCCTCATCTCGGGGCTCTCCTCCACCTCCCGGAGGGCGAGGGAGAGGGCCTGGTAGGGCTCCGTCCCTCCCCCGTAGAAGTGGGAGAGGTGACGGAGCAGCCCTTCGTGGTCGGGCCGTCCGCCTGTGGGCGCCCTCCAGGCCCGCACCTGGCCCGGCCCTGAGAAGCAGATGGAGACAAGGGGCCTACCCTCCCGGCGGCAGACCTCCAGGAGGGCCCACTCGATGGCGACGGCCAGGGCATGCGGGCCCCCTTGCATGGAGCCCGACTCGTCCCTGATCACCACCAGCGGCCCCCGTCCCATCTTCTCCCTGCCCCGCAGCTGCCGGTGGCGGATGTCGCCCTCGGCAGCCCGGCGCAGGAAGTCGAGCCGGGCCGGCGCCGGCCCCACCATGAGGGCCAGCTCCCAGGGCGCCAGCTCCTCGGCCCGCAGGTAGCCGGAGTGGTAGCCCACCAGCTCCGTGCGGGCGTGGGGCGACTGGCGCCAGAGGGAGCCCACCAGGCGCCGTGCCCAGCCCAGCTCCCTGGCCAGGGCCTGCAGGCGGGGGTGACGGGCGAGGACCTCCATCCAGGCCCTCGCCGCCTCGGGGGCGACGGCCCCCTCGCCCCCTGCCGCGAGGTCGAAGCCTCTCACCGAGGCCTCGAACTCGCGGCCTTGGGCGGAGGCCGCCTCGGCCGCCCGGGAGGCAGCGGCCCGCACCTCGGCCGCCCTCTCCTCCAGCAGGGCGAGGGTGGCCGAGGAGGCCGCTTGGGCCCGGGCGGTGGCCGCCTGGACGGCTGCCTGGGCCTGGACAAGCTGCTCCACCAGCTCGCCGGGCACCTCCCGGCCCTCCTCTTCCAGGGAGGCGTTGAGGGCGGCGAGCTGCTGGAGCACCTCCTGGGCCTCCTGCAGCTCCCTCTGGGCGGCGGCCGCCTCGCGAGCCGCCTCCTTGACGGACTCCGGGAGCTGTGAGACCAGCTCCTGGGCCCAGTGGGCGGCCCCGTAGGCCGCCACCACCGGGTCATCGCCCGCCGTCTCCCGCAGCCGGCCGAAGCCCGGGGTGGTGATGGCCTCCCCCAGGATGCGGTGCAGCAGCTCGGTGCCCTGTGGGGGCTGCTGCACCAGCTGCGGTGCCGGCGAGGTGACGAGGAAGAAGGCGTCCCTCACCGGCTCACCGCCGAGGATCCCGCCGAGGTCCTCGTTGGCCTCGGCGGCCTGGGGGTAGCCGCGCACCCCCTCCGCCCAGTGGCGGAAGGAGAGGCGGTCAGCCCCCGCTGCCACCGAGCGCAGGTCCCGCAGGAGGAATAGCCTGCGGGCCTGCTCCAGGACCCTCTCGGCAGCGGGGGAGAAGTCGGGGATGGGGCGGTTCATGGCCTCACCTCACCAAGACTCGGCGGCACGGGTGGAGGAGAGGGCGTCCATGACATCCCATGTCTCCACCCGGCCGTCGGGGTGGATGCGTACCCCCACGAAGCGGGGTGCGCCGTAGAGCCGCCCCCACCGGTGGATGCAGAACTCCCCCGGGCGGGCGGCGATGAGGTACTCGGGCCCGCCACCCATTCGCCCGGCACCTCCCTGGGCACAGCGGCCCTCGGCGATGAGGCGGCCGAGGTCCTGCGCCCGGAGCGGGTTGGTGGGATAGGGCCCATGCCTGCCCCGCCACTCGCAGACGGGGCAGGTCTCCTCCCACGGGAGCTCCAGCTTGTCCCGCAGGGGGCAGTCCTCCCGTGGGAGGGTGAGGAGCTCCCACCCGCCGCGGTAGCCGGAGTGGTCCCGGATGAGGACCACTGCCACCACGTCCGGGTGGGAGACGGGGAGGGCCTGCACGGTCCCCTCTCGGCCCAGGGACGCCCCCGGGGGTAGGGGCACCCGGGCGAGCTGTCTGCCCCGGCCCTCATCCCCGAGGATGATGAGGCCATCCTCGGTGCGGATGCCGGGCACGGCGGTCCCGTGGTGGACCGTCCACGCGGGGACCGTGTCGCCCCTCCGCTCGGGCTGGCCGCGGTCGGAGACGGTCGCCCCGCAGTAGGGGCACAGGATGGCCCCCTGCGGGAGCCGCTCCAGCCAGAACCGGCCGCGGCAGGAGCGGCAGGTCTGGGGGAGGAGGTTCTGCATGGCCCCCTCTCCTAGAAGCTGGAGATGATCTTCTCGACCATCGCCTGGGCCTCCTCGGCGACGGCCGAGACCCGCGGGGCATGGCGCCCCGCCTGGGGCAGGACCCCCTCCGCCTCGCTGCGGATTTCCCGCAGCTCCCGCAGGAGGCGGGCCTTCTCCTCGGCCTTCATTTGGCCGAGGGAGGCCAGGCGGCCGGCGGCATCGGCGAGGTCGGCCCCCGCTGCCACCGAGCGCAGGTCCCGCAGGAGGAAGAGCCTGCGGGCTGGCTCCAGGACTCGCCAGGCCGGCTCTGCCAGGTCTGCGTCGTGAGAAAGCATTACGGATGGACTAGCTGGCACAGCTGAGAGAGCAGATGGAGAAGAGGTTACGAACGGCGACTGCCCTGAAGTTACCGCGTTCTCAAGGCACTAACTCAGGCGACCACGCGGATGGAGCAGTCGGACAGCTTATGGCGACGACGCTTCAAGCGCCCTTGCCTTCGCCACTCTCCACGGGGGCCACAGCTTCATGTGGTCCCCTCCTCAGCCGGCGCCTCTGTGCCCGGCGGATAGCAACGGCCGTTCAGGACGCGCCAGACTCCTTCCCTGGCCACGACTTCCGCCTCAGGCCGTAGGCGCTGTCCAGCCACCGCCGCGATAGCTTCCACTCCCAGGGCGCGGCCGATGAGGCCAGCGCGCCTGATGGCGCGATCGACGTCGTCGGGGAAGACGGTGGCTGAGACCTCTGCCACGATGATGGTCGCCTCTCCAGTATCGCGACTCCGCCCGCGGGCGACCACATCGGTGTCCAGGGCATCTGCAATCTCGTCCTCAGCGATGCGCCGCTGCTCTAGCGCTTCCTCCAGGAGGTCTGCCAGCTCCTCCCTGGGGATGACGCGGATACGTCTGGCCAGGGGAGCGAAATAGCTCGCAGCACGTTCCCGATACCGCTGCTCTAGCACATCGCCTCGCAGATCATCTACCTGCCTTTCCAGTCGGTCGAGGCGGCGTTCCAGTCGCGCCTGCCCTTCCTTCAGGGCGGCCACGTCCTGCTCCAGTCGCGCCTGCCCTTCCTTCAGGGCGGCCACGTCCTGCTTCAGGGCGGCCACGTCCTGCTTCAGCCGCGCCTGCCCTTCCTTCAGGGCGGCCACGTCCTGCTTCAGGGCGGCCACGTCCTGCTCCAGCCGCGCCTGCCCTTCCTTCAGGGCGGCCACGTCCTGCTTCAGGGCAGCCACGTCCTGCTCCAGCCGCGCCTGCCCTTCCTTCAGGGCGGCCACGTCCTGCTTCAGGGCAGCCACGTCAGCCTGGAGGGAGGTGGTGACATCCAGCAGCCGCTCCTGTCCCCGCATGAGGGTGCGCAGACCGGACGTCACAGCAGTCACTGCCTGAGAGACAGAGCGGACGGACTCCAGGACTGCCCGCTGGGTATCTGCCAGGTCGCGCATGGCCCCTGCCAGGGCAGCCACATGCTCCGGCAGTCCCAACAGCTCCCTGGAGAGGAGGGCCCGCCGCAACCGCTCGGCAAGCTCCTGGTCTTCTTCCACCAGCCGAATGAGCTCCTCGACGACCTCACGCCTGTCCATAGCGGTAGCCATATGGCACCTCCAGTCTAGCAGCTTACGGGTCTCCTAACCATGGGGGTCCGGTCAGGGTCAAGACGCAGAGTGGCGCCGTGGAGGCGATACCTGCATGTCCCCCTGCCTAGAAGGAGGAAATGATCTTCTCGACCATCGCCTGGGCCTCCTCGGCGACGGCCGAGACGCGCGGGGCATGGCGCCCCGCCTGGGGGAGGACCCCCTCCGCCTCGCTGCGGATTTCCCGCAGCTCCCGCAGGAGGCGGGCCTTCTCCTCGGCCTTCATTTGGCCGAGGCCCGCCATGCGGCGGGCGGCGTCAGCGAGGAGGGCTTCCAGGTCCAGCACCCTCCCCGCCAGGGGGTCGGTGAGGCCCAGGACCAGGTCTCGGACCTCCTTCTCCTCCTGCGGGTCGACCCAGAGGGTCCACCGCAGGGCCGCCAGGTCATAGACCTCGACCGCCTGGGCGCCCCGCAGGAGGGCGTGGGCGGTGGCGACCTTCAGGGAACGCCGCCACCGCCGGTCGGAGACGGCGCGGTCGCGCATCTCCGACCAGATGGTGGCCATGGCATCCACCACCTCGGCGGGCGGCTGGAGGCTCATGGCCTCCACGGCAGCAGCAAGGAGCATGAGCTCCTCGGCCGCCATGACGGGGGTGATGGGGCTGCTGCCGGCATCGGCCACGAGCAACCCCTTGAAGGCGGTGGGGTCCTGGACGTACCCCACCGAGAGCCGGACGAGGAAGCGGTCGTAGACCGCCCTCAGTTCCGGCTCCTCGGGCGCCTCGTTGGAGGCGCCCATGGCGGAGATGAGGGGGAGGACGACCTCGTCCTCCCCCTGCCCCGCCCGGCGCTCCTCCAGGGCATCCAGGAGGGTGTTCAAGACCTGGGGCGAGGCCTTGAACACCTCGTCGAGGAGCGCCAGGTGGGCCTGGGCGAGGCCGTCCCACCTTCGGCGCCACTTGCCCTCGGCGAGGGCCGAGGGGTCAATGGCGCCGAAGATGGCCTCCCGGGGGATGTCGGGGTTGAGGACCACCCTGAAGAGGCGGCCCCCGATCCCCTCGGCGAAGGCGCGCAGGAACGCGCTCTTCGCTGCTCCGGGAGGGGAGAGAACGAAGAGGTGCTCGCCCGCAGCCATGGCACAGGCCGTGGCCTGGGCGAGCTCCTCCCTGGCTACGAACCTCGCCGCCACCTCGTCCCGCAGGCGGGCAAGGCGGCCGGCGAGGTCGAGGATGTCCCTCTCGCCCTCCCCGGGGAGGCCCTCCCGGGAGGAGAGGAGATAAGCACGCCCCGCCAGGAGCCGGCGGGCCCCGGCAGGGCCGACATCAGGGGTGGTGGGGAGGACCGCCACCCCGGCGGGGGTGGCGGCGAAGATGACATCGGCCACGCTTCACCTCCGCCTGCCCTTGGACTTGTGCCCCCTACGGGCAGGCTTATGCCCCCGGGGCCAGGGGCAAGAGGGGCTCTCTTGGGAAGGACAGGCTGAGGCCCCCCGATGGTCAGCAGGGGCGTCCGTCCGGGGGCCTCACCCTCTGCTGAATGGGGCTAGGGGGACCTCGAACGCCCGAGAGGGCTGGGGGGTTGGCCGGGGATAGCGCTACTTGGTCAGGATGGCGGCGAGAAGGCCGCTGAAAGTGGCGGCCATGAATGTGAGGATGAAGTAGAGCTGGGCACGCACGTCGCTGCGCAGCTGGCCGATCTCGCCCCGGAGCTGGCCCATCTCGCCCCGGAGCTGGCCCACTTCATTCCGAAACTCGTTGCGCAGCTGGCCCATTTCCCCGCGCAGCTGGCCCAGCTCGGCCGTCAGCCGCTGCTCGATGGAGTCCAGCCGCTGGCTGATGGCAGCGTACGATGCCTCAAGGGCAGCAAGCCTCTCTTCCACGCTAGCATCCATCCTCTCTACGCCTCCCTCATTTTAGGGCAGCCTCGCAGGGATAATCACCCACCCTGCGGGTGCTGGAGATCATGGGGGCGGCCTGTCTTGCTCCGGGCCGGCGGGTGCTACCGGGAGATGTATACGAGGAGGCCAAACGCTCCGAGGATGAAGATGACCTCGAAGTAGCGGGAGCCGGCGGCCCAGAGGAGGATGGCCATGCCTACGCCCAGGGCGAGGCCCCCTTCCACGAGGGGCCTTATCGCAGTGGCCGCCTCCATCTGTAGAGGCATGCTCACCTGCCCTCCCACAGGGGAGGGCTCCCCGGGCGGTCCCTGGGCCCCTCTCCCTCTCTCATTCTACCTGCCGGGTGGCATCTTTGCCCGGCAGGTAGGACTTCTCTCCCCTCCTTGCCTCAGGAGCCGCTCCGCCTGCCACTCCAGCAGGGCCAAGGCACGCCCCTGAGTGTAGGGGCTTGCTCCTGTCTCCTGCAGGAGGAGCAGGAGGCGGCGCGCCTCCGGGCCACCGACGGGCATTGGGGCGCCGGGGCAGCCCCTTGAGGCGGCTGCCATGAGAGCTGCATAGGCCCTCATGAGCCGCAGGAGCTCCCGTGCTCGCCGGTGGCGAGAGGGTACCTGGGCAGGAGGGGGCGAGATGAGAAGCACGCCCATCTTCATCCTCCCCCTTCGTTCCTGGCCGCCTCCATGGCCCTGAGGAGGCGGCCCTTTCCGCCTTGGGCCAGCAGCAGGTCGGCCACGTCCTTGGCCCCCTTGGGGAGGGGGACGATGACCGCCCGCCGGCCGAGGGCCTTGGCCAGGTCCCTGGCCGCCTGCTGCCCCGCCTCGTCGGCATCGAACAGCAGGTAGACCCGCCGGAACCTGGCCAGCAGGGTGATCTTCAGGCGGCCCACGTGGGCCCCCAGGGTGGCGATGGCGGGAAGGCCCATGGCCCTTGCCGCCACCCAGTCGAGGGGCCCCTCCACCAGGGCCGCCTCCTCTCCCTCCACCGTGTCCAGCCCCAGCAGGGGCTTGGGGAGGGAGAGGTTGAGATATTTGGGCTCGGTGACGTCATCGGCGGCTCTGCCGGTGAGCCACCGGGCCTGGCCGCCCCTCGTGAGGTCGGGTATGATGACCCGACCCCGGAAGGGCTCCCAGTAGCGCGGCAGCTCCTCCCCCATAGGGGAGCGTCGCCGCCGCAGGAGCCCCACCGAGAGGGCGGCCTCCACCAGCCCCAGCGCCTCCAGGCGGGTGGCCACCCCTGGCGCCCAGTAGCCGAGGCCGAGCTCCTCGGCCACGTCCAGGGGTATGCCCCGCCTGGCGAGGTACTCACGGGGCCGGCGGTCCCGGAGGTGCCGGCGGCAGGTCTCCCAGGCGACCTGCACCGCTGCCAGCTCCTCGGCCGTCGGCTCCCGCTCCTCTGGGGCCGGTGGCCGGGCGGCCTTGGGGGGGCCGAGGTGCCCGCCGGCGAGGAGGTCAAGGGCCTCCCGCCACTCCACCTGCTCGGCTGCGGCGACGAAATCGATGACATTGCCGTGCCAGCCGCAGCCGAAACAGTGGTACCCATCCGGATACACGAAGAAGGAGGGCCGCGTATCCGGATGGAAGGGGCACCTCGCCGCCCAGACGCGGCCCATGCGCCTGAGCTCGAGCCCATAGCGCTGGGCCACGTCCAGGGGGGAGTACAGGCGGAGGACCTCCTCCTTGAGATCCCTCCACCCGCCGCCAGGTCTGGGCATCACACCCCTCCCGGCAGCTCCCCCTCGGCCAGGGCCAGGATGGCCTCCTTGGGGAGGCCGAAGGCCCCGGCCAGGGCCTCGGCTGCTGCTGCCGTCCTGGGCAGGCGGCAGGTGAGGAGGCACAGGAACCGCTCCCAGGGCATGCCCAGCGCCTGGGCCACGGCCTCCCACGCCTCCCCTGGCGGCCCCAGCCTTGACGCCAGGGCCGCGGCGAAGGTCTCCTCCTGCTGGCGCCTGGCCAGCAGGAGGGAGTCGGTGATGCTTACCATCTCACCTCACCTCCCCAATACCCTTTCTGCCGCCCAGGGCGGAGCCCTGAGCGGCACACTTCTCCCCCCTCCCCCCCGAAGGGGGGAAGGGGGAAGGGAAAAGGGGGTGGGGGCCTCCGCCCCCAGGGGCCCCGAGAGCGCCACCCTCGGGAAGTGGGGTGGCGCTGGGCCTCCCTCCATCGCCCGCCGCGGCCGGGCCGCTCACGTTGCAGGAGCGCAGGTGATGCGGCTGGGGGACGCGGCAGAGCAGGGCAGTGGGTAGCAGAAGGAGATAGGATAGATAGATAACGAGGCTCCTGCCCCCGCAGGGAGCCCCGAGGAGGGAGGTTGGGCCCTCTCCTTGGAGGGCCCAGGAGAGGGGGTGAGAAACGGGATAAAGATGCGGCATAGTCTCACCTCCTTCTCGGGGCCCCCTGTGGAAGCAGGAGGCCCCTCCGCTAGGGGAGAGAAGGTTCCTGGTGTGGGGGTGAGAGTCTCTTGCTCTCACCCCCACACCTCGGCAATTACCGGTTGTCCTGCCGGCCCTGGCCCCCGTGCCGCGCGCGGAGGGGCTGTATCTCAGCCTCCTCCGCACGCACGAAAGCCCCCTCCTCCCAGGGGGTGCCCAGGTTGTGCACCACCCTGGCACCCCCCTTGGTGGGGATGGCAATGGCGATGGCCCCCGGCGGGGCCGTCCATATGACACGGCCCCTTCGGGCAACCCGCCGCCCCCGGATAAGTACCAGGGGCTGGTCGGGGGCGAGGCCATGCACTGCATGGCAGAAGATGCCGTGCAGTGCCCGCCGGTCCTCCCCCCGCACGTAGGGGAGGAGGGCGGCCACCCGCCGGATCTCCTCCAGCGCCCGCTCCGGGCCCCCTGCCGCCAGGGCCTCGCGGGCGCGGAAGATGGCGCCGCCCACCGTGTGGTGGGCGATGCGGAGGAGCTCCTGCCGGGCCTCCGCCACGGGGGAGCCCTCCTCGGGCCGGGCGGGGAGGCTGGCCAGGGCCTCCGCCAGCTTACCCTCGCGGGCCAGCTGGCGGGCCCTCTCGGCCCGGGCCTTGGCCTTTTCGGCCTCGGCCCGGGCCGCCTCCTCGGCGCGGAGGAGTCGGACGCCCTGGTCCGATTCCAGCTCCTGGAGGCGCTGCAGGCGCGCCTCCACCTCCTGCTCGATGGCCCGGATGCGGGCCTGGGCCGCCTCCTCCAGGGCGCGAGCCTCCTCGCCGGCCCAGGCCCCCAGGGCCTGGGCCCGGCGGGTCACGTGCGCGAGCTGGTCCCGTTCCCGGGCCAGCTCGCCCAGGAGCTGGCGGAGGCGGTCGGCCTCGGCCTTCTTGGCCTCGGCCTCCCGGCGGGTCCGGAGGGCCCGCTCCTCCAGGCGGCGCAGGGCCGCCTGGAGGTCAGGGGCCTCGGGGGCCAAGGCCGGGGCCTCGGCCTTGGCGTTGGGGGCGGCGGCGTCCTCGCCACCATCCGGGAGCAGCTCCCTGAGGGCGGCCAAGGCCGCCCACCGGGGGTCCACCCCCTCGTCAAGGGGGTGGATGACCTTGCTCTTCGCCATATTCCCTCCTGCCCTCCCCTTGAGTTTTGTGCCCCATTCGGGGAGGACTTGGCCCCCGGGGCCAGGGGCGGAAAGCCCGCCCTCTCTACTCCCCCGTGGCGGCGGGCGCTCCACGGGGGAGGGCAGCATCAAACAGGGGTGGGTGCCGGCTGCCGCGGCATCCCACCCCTTCCCCTTATCCCGCCTGCCCCGGCGCCTCGGGGGCGGCACCGGGGCTATTCAGTTGTCTTTCAGTTGTCTGCGGTATTCAGTTGTCCCCTCCCCTGGCGGGTGTGGGGAGGAGGGCCTTCCTAAACCCCTACCACCCGGCCACGGTGGCAGGGACGGGGTCATGCCGGCCGTGCGCACATGGCGCAGGCTGCTCCCCGCGGGACTGCGGCGGACCAGCCTCTCAGGACTGGCCCCCCGCAGTGGCGGCAGGTCAGGCCGGCGTGGGGGCGGGGTGGGGGAGTCCCGTTCCCGTTGAGGAAAAACCCCACGGTAATGGGGGCATGCATTCGCCGCCGCATCTGGTCGAGATATCGGCTTTCGTGGTATACTTCCATTGCTTGCTCCTTTCTCCCCGGGTGGGTGTAGGTCCAGCGCCTGCCCCCCCGGGGAGCCCCTGGGGCAGGCGGGGGATACGCCCTCCCACCGGCGGGATCATGGCACAGGGGTCGTCCCCCTGGCTCCCCCGCCGGAGAAGGAGCGCTATTCACTTGTTCCCCCTCCGGGCGCTGGACCCCTGACCCCTCTGCCCGGAGGGGGTTTTTGTTGTCTTTGAGGCATCTCACCCCCTCTCCGGCGCCCTCAGACACCTGAGAGCACTAGAGAGGGGGTGACCCCTCCGGCCCTCCGCCTTTTGCGCCCCAGGAGGGCCAGCCCGAGGGCGTCCCTCACCTCGCCCACATGGACGGGCGGGATTCACCTGTCCCCCTCCGGCGGGCGGGCAGCCGGAAGGGGGTCGCTCCCAGGGCCTACTTCCTGCCCTGGGGACGGCGCACGAGCGCCTGGGCAACCGGGCATCGGTCGCCCAGGTCGCAGACGCAGGGGTAGGACCAGGAATGTGTTATACTGTTCATGCGCGGGTTGGTTCCTCCCCTGGTGTGGGCCCATGGGCCTGCCCGGGGGAGTACTCTTTAGCTCCCGGAGGCAGACCACCCCCACGTGCGGGATCCCGGCGCGGTGACAGCCCTTACCGGCTCGGGCCGCCCCGGCTCCCCCGCCGTGGGGATCCTGTTGTCGCCCCAGGCGCCTGGGCCCCTCTCCCTCGCCTGGGGCCTTAAAACGCTATCACCCCCTCTCCGGCGCCCTCAGACACCTGAGAGCACTAGAGAGGGGGTGACCCCCAGCCCTCCGCCTTTTTCGCCCCAGGAGGACCATCTCCAGGGCGCCCCCCACCTCACCCCGCAGGGATGGGTGGGATTCAGTTGTCCATGCCCCGCGGGCGGGCAGCGGGGCATGCGCCCTGGCCGGCCACCCGCACCTTATGGGTTCGGTGCGGGCCCGGCCTCCTGCCCGGGCCAGGCCGGGGCAGCTTCCCCCAGGGCCTCTTCCAGCCCTGGGGGACGCGACCCTGCCCCCGGGGTCGCAGGGGGCCGCCGGGCCCTCGCCCGCTAAATGCGGGCGAGAGCTCTGGCCCCGACGATCCGGCCCTCAGGGTCGGGGACCGGATCGCTGACCACAAAAAAGTGGTCAGCGATCTCGGGCCGGTGGCGCCGGATCGCCGAGGCCGCAATGGCGGACACCAGGTAGATGGTGTCCGCCTCGACGACCTCGGGCAGCCCCTCCGGCTCGCCGTAGGATACGGCGAGCACGGGGATGGCCCCGAGGCCGTCGACCTCGACGGCCCCCACCACCTCCCGCACCTCCTGGGCGCGGACGATGCGCCCGGAGGGCGGGATGGTGATGGCCCCACCCCCCGCCCCGACCAGAGTGATCGGGTGGGGGGTGAGGTTGACCACCCTCACCCCCTTTTCCCTCCTTTCGGCCCATAACTTTCCCCGCCGGCCGGGCCAGCTCCGGCAGAGGGCCCCAAACATAAAAGCCCCAGGAGGTGGGGCCATCCTCCTGGGGCTTGGGGGCATATGAATCTCTCACCCCCTCTCCGGCGCCCTCCCTTGAGGAAGAGCGCTGGAGAGGGAGTGAGGCCCCTCAGTACCGGCCATTAGGCTAGATCCCAGGCTCTGCCCTCAGCATACGCTCATACTCGTCGTGGCTGCCGATCCAGAACCAGACTATGCTATCCCCCCGCTTCACACCCAGCGCCCGGTATCCTCGTGTGATGCGGACTGAGTAGACATCACCGATAACCTGCTTGAAGTGGAGGCTGGGGTGCGAGGGATTGGCACGGAAGAGTTCATACGCTTTGCGCGCCTGGCGTCGGATGTGCGGTGGCAGGGCCTCCAGCTGCTGTCTAAACGAGCGAGTTGTCCTGGACCTCAATCGCAGGGCTCGGTGAGGCCGGCATCATCCTCTGCCACCGCCTCAGCCGCAAGGCGCACAATGAGTGGCTCACTGCGAGGATCGGCAAACAGGGCAGCCCATCGCTCTTCGTCGGCAATCTCTTCCATAATCAAGGCAGCAAGCTCCCTCTGTGCTTCCGGAGACAGCCGTGTTGCAGCTCGAAAGGCTTCCTTTAGTTCTCGACTGACCATCGCCAGCATCATTATACACCTCCGTTCATTGGGGGGCCGGGGAAGCAATAGTCTCCCTCGGCCCCCTGTCGTATGCGGGGGCATTCGCTTCCCTCGTGATGACCCCTCGGATCATCATGAGGGGCAGCCCCACCCCGGGTGGGCGGCCAGCCCGAGGTGTGGCGATGCTGACAGCATCGGCCCCTTCTGGCCCATAACTTTCCCCGCCGGCCGGGCCAGCTCCGGCGGAGACCCCCCGGACTGAGCACCCTTCCCCTTCCCCTGGGGAGCACCGGGGAAGGGTCCCCCTGGACGCGCCCCCGTGGAGGTGCAGGCACGCCCTTCTCCTCTCGGCCCTCCCGCTCTCCGATGAGGACGGGGCGGGGCCGCCCCGGCGTCCGGTCCCGACCAATGCCATCCCCACTCCGCCCGGGTGCCCACAGGAGATGGGGATGGGGCAGGTGGCGGGGGCGCTACTGGCCCCAGCCTTCTCCCCCAGGCCCACCCTCTCCTGGGGGACAGCGCCCTGCCGGCGCCTGCCGCAGTCCCGACCTCACAAGCTCCCTGTCTGGCCGCCTGCGGCCCCGCAGCCGGACAGGGGCCCCCAAATGCAGAAGCCCCAGGAGGTGGGGCCATCCTCCTGGGGCTTGACCGCATACGAATTTCTCACCCCCCTCTGGCGTCCTCACTCAGGCAGGAACGCTCGAGAGGGGGTGAGCCTTCTCGGTATGAATGCCGACGATCCCTTAGCCTACTCTGCTAGCTCTTGCCATATGCTTCTCTCCGGTGGGCGATCCTGGCCACCACCAGTCTTCGTTGTGTCTCTCCTCCAGCATGTACAGCCGTCGCCACCTCATAGGTAAAGAAGACACGCCAGTCCCCAACGCGCAGGCGGTAGACCCTCGCCTCGACACCTCTCACAAGGGCTACGTCGCCATAGCCCTCGGTGACGAGCCGGTGCAGGGCGTTCTGTATCCTCTTTTGCGTTGCGGGAGGTAAGGCACGGAGGTCTTTGAGAGCCTGGCGCTTCCAGGCAATGGAAAGATGGCAGGCCACAGTTGCCTTACGGCCCTACGGCCTCATCAGGGATGAGCTCTGAGGGGTCTGCAAGGGCCTCGCGGAGCGATTCGGCAAAGGTAGGGCTGAGCGGAATGCGCTCCCTGCGGGCTGATGCCAGCCTCCGCATGAGCGGGTCAGAGGGGAATGTCTCAATGAGCGCAAGAAGCGCATCAATGCTGGGGTCGTCGAGCTGGTCAATCAGGATATGTAGCCTCTCTCGCTTGTTCATGGCGAGAGCCATTATATCACCTCCCCTCGTTTCGATGAGCGAGGAGGGGGAGGCTACTGTACCTCCCCCTCCGGCGGCGCGGTGCTAGAGCCCACGGCAGTAGCGATGTCCTCGGGCCGCGGCCGCTGGGCCGGCTGTGCCCTGCCCGTCTCAGGGGCGTGCCGGGATGGCCGCTCCTGGCGAGGGATGCCCTGGCCACTGCCCTGCAACAGGCCCTCCAGGGCAGCAACCACGAGGCGACCCTCGAGGCGCGGGGCCCGCACGAGGATGCCCCTCTCCAGCCGCCACCCCCGGGGCCTCCCTGGGGTGATGACCACCACCAGGGGCTGGCCGAGGAGGGCAGCCACCGGCCGGAGCATGGCCTCCAGCCGGGCCGCCTCCTCCGGGGCGGCACCGTGCACGGCCACCACAGGAGCGGGGCCGGCCTGGGTATCCTCGCTCCCCGCGGTTGGGGCAGCCGGGGTGGCCTGAGCGGGCCGCCCGGGCCGGCGGGCGGCCCTGACGGCCATAGCGGCGACGACCGCCAGGGTGACGGCTGCGCCGGCCACTGCCACGGCCCCCGCTGCCGCGAATGCGGGAGTGGGGTCCTCGGGCCCCGTTGCCCGGAGCCCCAAGTTGCCTGCTAAGGCCCCCAGGAAGAGGGCCCCCAGCAGGCCGGCGCCCCCCACCAGGAGGAGGCGCCGCAAAATGGGAGGCATGGGAGCAGCCCCCAGCAGGAGTGCCAGGAGGAGCCCCGGGAGGCCCCCCAGAAGGAAGAAGACGATCCACCGTCGCATATGTTCACCTCCAGCCCTTTTGGTTTTGCACCGCCGGCCGGGCCAGCTCCGGCGGACGGCCCCAAATGCAAAAAGCCCCAGGAGGTGGGGCCATTTTCCTCCTGGGGCTTGGGGGCCGACACCCCCTGGTAAGGGCAGAGCGATCTTTACCCCACCCCACCAGGGGCTGTCGAAAGACAATAACCCCCTCTGGGGGGACGCCAACCCATTCCTAAGACGGGTCAGCCTCCCCGTACAGGGGGCTGCTCATCTCTTACCGCTGGCCCTCTAACCGGAGGGCCGGCGTTTTGGAGATGCCTCCTCCCACTTGGGGGAAGGCTACCTCCCTTGCGGACCAAAGCCAGTTGCGACCTCGGCCCGCCCTTTTCCCCGGCTACTTCAGCCCAGAGCCCCTTGTAGGGGGAGTAGGCCTCTCGCCGCCGCCGGGTGGCGGAGCCTCGCCTCCTGCGGCGAGGTACCCCCTCTCGGGGGGGCAACACCACCACTCTTCGCAACCGCTAACGCTAGCGCCTCCCTCTAGGGTTGTCAACACCTTCAGTGGCGCATACTGCCCCCTTAAGGCACTCCAGGGCATCCATCGCCCGAGGATATCACCGCTCCAACCAGGATCTCGCATTCTCACCCGTCCCTCGTCCACCCCTTCAGGGTCGGCTTGGGGTCAATTTGCACCGGGACCCCCCTTAGGCAGGCGCCTCCCACAAGCCATGCTCCCGACGGCAGTGCCGGCATACCCGACTGTGTATCCGCCACGCCCTGAGGCTGCCCCCACCGCCCCGGCGGCCCACCGGGGGCGACGGCGCATGGCCGACAGGATGAGACGCTTGCTAGAGGGAGGGCAGGCACACGGCGGGAAGATCCCTATCCACCCTTCCTTGCCCCGTCGCCATGGCCGGCCGCTCCTCCGCTATCATGGCCATAGGATGCAAGTGGTGGACCTTACGACCGGCGTCGTCCTTGCCCGCCGCCTTGCCTGTGCCTGCACCTGGTGGAGGAGGCTTGTGGGCCTCCTGGGCCGCAGATGCCTGGACCCCGATGAAGGCCTCCTCATAGCCCCCTGCTCTGCCGTCCATACCTTCTTCATGCGCTTCCCTCTCGATGTCGCCGGGGCATCCTCAGAGGGTGTGTAAACAGCCAGGGCGGTGTACCCTCCTCCTTGAGAGAAAAAGCAAGGGCCTAGGAGCTCGAAAGGAGGGGAGACACCGCCATGGAGAAGGGGAACACAAAGGGGGAGCCCAGGTCAAGCCCCACCTGGGAGGGGCTGCACCAATGGCTGCGGGAGAGGGTGCAGGCCCTCATCCAGGAGGTGCTGGAGGCCGAGGTGACGGAGCTTCTGGGCCGGGCCCGCTACCAGCGCCGGGCGGCCGTAGACGGGCCAGCTGGCTACCGCAACGGCTACGGCAAGCCCCGCCGGCTCACCACCCCTCTGGGCACCCTCACCCTGCGCCGGCCTCGGGTGCGGGGCCTGGAGGAGCGGTTCCAGAGCCGGGTCCTGCCCCTCTTTGCCCGGCGCACCCGGGAGGTGGCGGAGCTTCTGCCCGAGCTCTACCTGCACGGCCTGGCCGAGGGCGACTTCGAGCTGGCCCTGCGGGGGCTGTTGGGGGAGGAGGCGCCTCTCTCGGCCTCCACGGTGGCCCGCCTCAAGGCCCGCTGGCAGGCCGAGTGGGAGGCCTGGCGCAGGCGGCGGCTGGACGGGCTGCAGGTGGTCTACCTGTGGGTGGATGGCATCTACGTGAAGGCGGGGCTGGAGCGGGAGCGGGCGGCCCTGCTCATCGCCATAGCCGGCCTGGCCGATGGGCGCAAGGAGGTGGTGGCGGTGGTCCCAGGCTACCGGGAGTCGATAGCCAGCTGGTCGGAGGTGCTGCGGGACCTGCGGGAGCGGGGGATGGGTGCGCCCCGGCTGGTGGTGGGGGACGG
>ENA-ORXB01000986-ORXB01000986.1-sediment-metagenome-genome-assembly--contig:-NODE-986-length-41192-cov-6.641347_pt1 | contig 41192 bp, 37 predicted proteins | sample MGYA00237863_ERZ511475 | MGnify/ENA primary metagenome ERZ511475 (study PRJEB26305, sample SAMN06343858) | sediment metagenome | isolation source: hot spring sediment | place: Canada: British Columbia... | reverse complement strand
GAAACCTTTATCTACACGGCGATGATCCGACTTATGGTCAGAAGATTGGCTTCCTAGACGGTTTTAAGACAGTCTCTCATCAGCCAGATCTTGATGGCCTCGAAATACCGGATTGTCCCGCCCTCTTCCGCCTGGATGAGAGCAGCGCCGGTCGGATAGTGAAGGCAAGAGCCCCGGGGGTGCCCCCCGGGGCCGTTCAGGTTTAGAACCTAGGGTGTGGAGGAGCTTCTTTGAAGCTCGAGGCGGTACTTGTTGAAGGGGTTGTTGTCCTCACCGCCCTGGGCGATGGTGTAGCTCGTCACCACCAGGTAGTACGTCCCGTTCACGGGCAGGGTGTAGGCGATCTCGGAATCCGTGATCTGCCCGCTCACCAGGTCGTCGTTCTGGGCCAGCACGTTGCCGTTCCCATCCAGGAGGTAGATGTAGGAGTCCAGGGTGCCCCCCAGGCTGGAGCGGGCGTACACCCGGGCCCGGATCTGATCCCCCGCGGTTCCCGTGAAGGTGAAGAAATCGCGATCCTGGGGCTGGCCGAAGATGTAGGCCACCTGGGTGGTCTGGCCGTAGGCGATGGGCGCGGCCTGGGCCAGGGTGTCGTTGGGCTCGTAGGGGTCCGTGGGGTTGAGGTTCACCTCCGTGGCGAGGAGGCGCACCAGCCTGTAGTCGGGTTGCCCCGCGCTGGAGCCTGGGGTGGCCACCAGGGTGCCCACGAAGGTCCCCCGCTCCTCGGGCAAGCCCCCGGTGAGGGCCAGGTCAGCTCCGGCCACATAGATATCGTAGGTTCCAGGGGCGATCTCGTAGAACCAGGCCTCTCCGCTCGCGTCCGTCTTGGCCCAGTACATGGGCGTGGGGTCCGTGGGGTCCCCAGGACGGAGGCCCCGCCCCCGGAGGATCACGTCCGCAAAGAGGCCCGGGAAGGTGCCGCGCTCGTTCTGGTACTCCACCTTCACCCGCACCACCGAGCCCTTCTGGGGCAGGGCGCTACACCCCTGGGCCAGGAGGTTCGCCAGGTTGCGGGCGTTCAGGTGGCCCCAGCCCTTCTCCCGGGTGAAGCTCCTCTCCCAGGTGGTGGTCTCCAGGGCCCGGCGAACCTGGTAGGGGGTGGCCCCGGGGCAGGCGGCCTTGACCAGGGCCGCGGCCGCAGCGGTGTAGGGGCCGGAGAAGGAGGTACCGGAGATCAGGCCGTACCCGCCCCCCAGCCAGGTGGGTTTGGCAAGGAGGACGTCCAGGCCGGGCGCGGCGCTGGAGATGTGACGGCCGTAGGTGGAGAAGTCCGTCTTGTTGCGGTTACCGTCCGCGGCGGCCGAGGCGATGATGCCAGGGTAGCCGGCGGGGGTGCGGACCTCGTCCTTGTAGGAGTTCCCGGCGCTGGCCACCACCACCACGCCGTTGGCTAGGGCGTAGTCAAAGGCCTCCTTCACCAGGTTGCCGTACCCCAGACCACCCCAGGAGTTGTTGAGCACCTGGGCCCCCCGGTTCACCGCCCAGACCACCCCCCGGGCCACGTAGAAGTCCCCCACGTAGCCCGGCTGGAAGATGGCCACGGGGAGGAACTTGCTCTTGGGAGCTAGACCGGCAATCCCCCGGCCGTCCTTGGGCGCGCTCACAGTGGAAGCCACAAAGGTGCCGTGAGAGGTGTCTGCTAGGGCCCCCAGGCCCTGGATGAAGGTCAGCCAATCTTGGGCCGAGGTATAGGTGGTGTCGGTGACGGGGTCGTAGGCCTTCCCCGCCCAGTTGGCCGCCAGGTCAGGGTGGGTGACGTCCGCGGGGTCATCGATGATGGCTACGGTTACCCCCTCCCCCATAAACCCCCGGTCCCAGGCCCCTTTGGCGTCCAGGTGCCGCGGATCCAGGGCGTACTGGGGCAGCTCATCCAGGATCTGATCAGCGGGGTTACCCAAGGATGCCAGCCCTCCCCCAAGCCGTTCTACCGGGTCGTCTTTAGGAGCCTGAACCATCGCAAAGTGGGGCTCGGCATAGCGCAGACCAGGAAGACCCTTAAGGGCCTGGCTGGCCTTCAGGGCATCCCCGGGAACCTGGAGCAGGGCCGCCCTGAGCTCAGGGATCCGGGCTACCTCCTTGGCTCCCAGCCTGCGAATGGCCTCTTGAAGGGCCCCCTCCTCGTGGTAGGCCACCACCACCTGGCCTTTCACGTAGGTAACCCCTTTATGGGAAGCCAGCTCTGGGGCCTGGGCCGGCCCCTGAGCCACCCGAGCCGCAGGCTGGGTGCAGGCCGCAAGAAGGATCGCTAGGCCAAGGGCTAGAAGCCAAATCCACCCGTTAGGGCGAAGATTTACCTTCCTCATCGTCTCACTCTCCCGTGGTGAACTCAAAGACCTGGGTTCCGGGGCGGCTCAAACGGATAAAAGAGGTGGAGCTGGGCCAGGTCTGCACGCTGTAAGCGGAAATCCGGTAGCCTTCGTCGGGGTTGTACTTGTAGGCGTAGCTAACGTAGAGCTGCCAGGCATAGGTTCTGAGGGCCTGAAGCTCCGGTAGAGAAGCGTAGCCGTCAAAGTTGTAGGGCAGGGTCACGGTGCCCTGGGACACGTCCACAGGCACCACGTTGGGGCGGCTGGAATCCAGAAGCCCCGCGGTGTCGGTATAGACGGCCAGGTTGCCCCCCGGCAAACCGTACACCAGCGCCTCGCCCTGGGGAATCCCGTTCCCCTCATCTCCGGTACCAAACTCCACGAGGAGCAACCCGCCACCTAGGGTCTGCCAGGTCACATTATCCCCCGTAAGGGTGTCCCAAAGAACGAGGTTGTAGGCTGCACCATCTGCACCGAGGTTCAACTGTGGATGTCCGATGACAAAGTTCGGCTTCTTGGAGACGTTCTTGATCTCGTCCGCAGGGGCCTGGAGGGGGGCGAAGAAAGGCGGCAAGGGAGTAGTAGAGCTGGGGGTGCTCTCCGCCCGGTTGGCCCCCCGGGCCACCACCCGGTAGTAGTAGGTCTGGCCGGGGGTAAGATCCGAGGAAGCGTCCCGGAAGAAGAAGGGACGGTTAAAAGCGCTGGTGGGGCAGCTGGCGCTCCGGGCCCCGCCCACCGTGCCCACCCGGGTCCAGTTCTGGCCGTCTTGGGAGCGCTCTATGTCAAAGGCGAAGGGCACAGCAGAAGCTGTGTAGCACCAGCGCACCTCCACGTAGAGGTTGCTCCCCTCGGGTGCGGCCAGGGGCATCTCCCCTATCTGGCCTTTGCCCAGGGGCACGGTGAGGGAGAGGGGGGCCTTAACGCTGTAGAAGCCCACGGCCTGGGTCAGGGTGATGGCCGTGGCGGCCACCTGGGTGGGGACGCTCACCGTGCTGGTCTGGGTGGAAGCGGTGTTGATGAAGGTGATGGGGAGAATGTAGTGGCTCCGGTTGTTATTGAAATCGTAGGCCACCACCTCCAGATAAACCTTCTCCCCATCGGTGTCTCCCAATCCCGCCACCTGGGAACCGGAAAGGGTCTGGTTACCGGTATCCTCCGCGTTCGCGAAGAAGCTCCGGCTGGAAGTAGCCGTTTGGCTTAGGAAGGCCGAACCAGGAGTGCGACCCAGGGCCACGTAGATATAGCGCATGGGCTTCACGTAGTCCTTGGAGGTATCCACCTGCACCCGGAAAGGAATGGTGTTGGTGAAGGTCTGGCCTTCCAGGGAATTGGTGCCGTTTTGGGTGATTTTCAGCGTAGGAGGCGTGGTGGTGGCGCTGGCATCAAAGGCCGGCTTCTGGATCACCGTCACGCTGGACATGGCCGGAACGGGAATGCCCTCCACCACGCTTCCCGCCATACCGGACTTCTGCACCTCGAGGCGGTAGCCCCCCTCAGGAAGCCGGTCGAAGGTAAAGCGACCCTCCCCATCGGAGGTGGCGGTGCGCAAAAGGGTGCCCTGGAAGTAAAGGCGCAAGGAAGCCCCCTGCACCGGGGCCCCAGCCCCCTCGCTCAGAATCGCCCCGCTCAAGGTGTGAGACCCCGCAGGAAGCACTTTTAGCGTAAAGCCCGCCGGCTTGGTGATGGCACCAGAAGCCCCCTTCAGGGTGATGGGGTAGTCCCCCGACTCCACCGTGCCATCCACAGCGATGGTCAGGGTGTGGGTTGCCGGGGCCGTCCCCGTCACCTGAACGCTGGTGGGGGAAAGGCTGACCCCCGCGGGGGCACCCTCCAGAGAGAGAGCAACCGTCCCCGTAAACCCGTTCTGTGCAGTAGTAGTGATTTGGAAGGTGCCGCTATCCCCCTGCGCCACCGCTAGGGTGGTGGACTCCAGGCTGAGGGTGAAGCTAGGGGCATTCCCCGAACCTGAGCACGCCGCAAGTAACAAGGCCAACCCCATCAGAAGGGGAAAAAACAGATCTCTCACAAGAAAACCTCCCCAAACAAACTAGGATTACCCAAGTTATCGCTCCTCTCCCTATCTCTCTCGCCTTTGAAAGAACCTTACCCAGGTTCAGCATTGCGCCCTGGACAGCCGACAGGCCTCCTTCCAAGGCTCGAGGCTCCACCCCTTGGTGGACGACACGGAATCAGGCCTAGGCCCATCGTGGGGCAAGGATATGGGGGGACGGTAGGAAGCAGAACCCACACCCGATCCTCCCGGCAGATCCACGCGGTGACCCTGGGGATCCGCCTTTTTGCTCTGTCCCACAACCTGATGCTCCTGCCGAAGGGCGCCTTCTAGGCAACAACTCGGGCTAGCATAGCTCTCGGCCATTACTGAGCCTCTCTGTTTGGCGTATTCGCCGGCCGATTTCTACCATCACTTTGTCTTTTTTGTCAAGGCTCTGTGATTGGTTAATCGTTTGCTACATACAGTAGTGCTACTTGACAATCAGGCTCCCACCCCTGCCATCCTGGGCTGGAAACAAGGGGCAGCGTCGGCTCATCTCCAGCAAGCTCGAGGTTTTTCGGCTTGAGCTACAACAACTGCTTGAGGCCGCGGGGTTTCAGCCACAAATAAAGCGATGTGCCTCGAGGCTTCTACTATTTAGCGCCCAGCCGTAGATGAAAACCCATCTGCCGCAGCGCTTTGCTGTGCTGTGTCGCTTCGCACGACTGTTAGCAGCTTTTCCTCGAATGATCGCAGGGTACAAACGGTCATGGAAAACAGCGCTGAGAGTGCCTCGCAGCGATCCTCCGGCACATCTGCTAGCACCATGAAGGAATGATCGGGATCGAGCCCCAGAAGGCGTGCAAACTTGGAATACTTGGCCACGTGCTGCTGGTAGTCGCCAGACTTGGCCTCGATCCAGTAAATAGACGATCCCATAGCGGCCAGGATGTCGAGTTCGAAATCGTCGCCGTTGGGTAGGATGATCTGGGGGTTGATAAGATACTCGAAGGCCAATTGCTCACTGACCTCTGAGCTAACCTGGGCATAAACAGCTTTGACTTTCTGGAGAATAAAGCGTTCAAGCCACTGCCCACCGAAAAAGCGCTGGGCCTTTGGCAAGGTGGTGGTCTTTGCCTTGATTAAGTATGTGGGCGATCGAAAGTATTGATATTGCTCGAGGAAGGCCACCTCGTAAAGCCGTGTGCAGAATTGGCAAGCGGAGCTGATGTCCTGTTGCGGGCGATCTTTAAGGCTTTCGGTAATCTGCGCTCCAGTCTGCATGGCCCGCTTGATCTTGCCAAGAAGACCCGCAAGGGCGTCGTAGCGCTCTCCCAGAAACAGCGACAAGCTATCAATGACCTGGTCGGCCGCATCTTCGGCAGGGCGAACTTTGATCTGGATTCCTCGAGCCTTAAGGAAAGGCTCCAGGATTGAAAGGGAGGAAGCGTTGGAGTTGCGGCTCGATGGCTCCAGGCTGGTTTTTTCTGTATCACTGTGACTTTGGGAGTAAGCAACGTTAGGGGTGCGATGTTGATTGGCCTGCGCAACCATTTGTTCCAGCGCAAGGGCAATCCGTTCAAGCAAAGCTTCGATCCTGTCGTGGTTCATGCCAGCTAGTGATTATTGCTGCATACCACTCCAGATAGGGTGATTTATGAACCAACGTGGTTTTGCCGAGCAGGCGTAAATTGCGCTCCGCAGAGCCGGGCTCACAGCTTTGCAGGCGTGGAAGAGGTGGGCATTTGAAAGGCCGTTCGCAGTTGTCGAGCTGGATGGTTTCGAAGAGTGTGGGGCTGTTGGCTACCGCCGGTTTGTCAGGGGCACGGGGGCAAGCGTAGACTGAGCCCATGTTGTTCGAACGCAGCCGCCTCGAGGCCCTCGAGGCCCAGTACCTCGCCCCTTACGCCGTTAAGTCGGGCCAGAGCCGGGGCCGCGAACACCCCGAGCCCGAGTCGCGCTACCGCACCCCCTTTCAGAAAGACCGCGACCGCGTCAACCACACCACCGCCTTCCGGCGCTTGCAGTACAAAACCCAGGTGTTTGTGAACTTCGAGGGGGACTACTACCGCACCCGCCTCACCCACACCCTCGAGGTGGCCCAGGTGGCCCGCTCCATCGCCCGCGCCCTGGGGCTGAACCCCGAGCTCACCGAGACCATCGCCTTTGCCCACGACCTCGGGCATCCGCCCTTTGGGCACTCGGGCGAGGCGGTGCTGGACGGGCTGATGCAGGGGCACGGCGGCTTCGACCACAACAAGCAGTCCATGCGCATCGTGACCTACCTCGAGCAGCGCTACCCCGGCTTTCGCGGCCTGAACCTGTGCTGGGAGACCCGCGAGGGCATCGTCAAGCACGAGACCCGCTACGACCTACCCGACGCCGAGGGCTACGAGCCCCACCTGCGCCCCAGCCTCGAGGCCCAGATTGTCAACCTGGCCGACGAGATCGCCTACAACGCCCACGACCTCGACGACGGCCTGCGCTCGGGGCTTTTGGTGCCCGGCCAGCTTGGGGAGGTCGAGCTTCTGCGGGAGTTGCTGAGGGAGCTGGGTATGCACCCCGACCGCTTCGACGAGATGAGCCGCCGGATTTTCATCCGTGAGCTGCTGGGCCTGATCATCACCGACACCATCACCGCCACCCATGCCCTGCTCGAGCAGCACCGGATAGATAGCCTCGAGGCCGTCCGTCGGCACCCGGCCCCCCTGGCGGTTTACTCCGAGACCCTCACCCGGCAACTGGACGAGCTGCGCAACTTTCTGTACGCCAACCTGTACCACCACTACTACGTGGTGCGGCAGGTGGGCAAGTCACGCTTCGTGCTGGAAAAGCTCTTCGAGGCCTACACCCAGGATCCCCGCATCCTGCCCCCCCAGGTGCAGAAAGCCGCCGAGACCGAGGGCATCCACCGCGCCGCCTGCGACTACATCGCCGGCATGACCGACCGCTTTGCTCTAGACGAGTACGCCCGGCTGTTTGAACCGGAGTTTCACCGCTGATGGAACGGCGCTTCCCATGCTGCACTGAGCCAGCATCGGCTTTTCCTAACGCCTTTGCGGCACAAACTATACAAAACGTCACATATGCGGGGTAGACTGGAAGAGTGGAAAACCTAGAAGCCAACTTTGAACCCCGCTTTGCCGCCCGAACAAAGCGCATCCAGGCCTCGACCATCCGCGAAATCCTCAAGCTCACCAGCCAGCCGGGCTACATCAGCTTTGCGGGGGGGCTGCCGGCGGCCGATCTCTTCCCCATAGAGCGCATCGGTGAGGCCACCCAGCGCATCCTACGCGAGCAGGGGGTTCAGGCCTTGCAGTACAGCACCACCGAGGGCCACCTGCCCCTGCGGGAGTGGATTGCCAGCCGCGTACCCGGTGCCACCCCCGAGAATGTGCAGATTGTCTCGGGCTCGCAGCAGGGCCTCGACCTCATCGGCAAGGTGCTGATTGACCCCGGCTCGAGGGTGCTGGTGGAGGCCCCCACCTACCTGGGGGCGCTGAGCGCTTTCAACCCCTACGAGCCCGAGTATGTCTCGGTTCCCATGGACGACGAGGGGCTGGAGCTGGAGGCGCTCGAGGCCGCCCTCAAAGCCCGTCCCGTCAAGTTTATGTACGTGCTGCCCACCTTCCAGAACCCCTCGGGCCGGCTGATGGGCCTGGAGCGGCGCAGGGCCATCGTCGAGCTGGCCCGCAAATACCGAACCCCCATCCTGGAAGACGACGCCTACGCCGAGCTGTACTTCGACGGCCAACCCCTGCCCACCCTCTACGCCCTCGACCACGCGCTGGGCGGCGGCAACGTGATCTATCTCAGCACCACCTCCAAGACCCTGGCCCCCGGCCTGCGGGTGGCCTGGGTGGTGGGGCCCCGGCCGCTGGTTCAAAAAATCACCTTTGCCAAGCAGGGCGCCGACCTGCACACCCCCACCCTGAACCAGATGCTGGTTTACGAACTGGTGCGGGATGGGGCCTGGTACGGGGCGCAGATTGACCGAATCCGCCAGACCTACCAGACCCGTTGCCACTGGATGCTGCAAGCCCTGCAAAAATACATGCCCGAGGACATGGGTTGGATTGTGCCGAAAGGGGGAATGTTCTTCTGGCTCACCGCCCCCGCGGGGCTGGACAGCCTCGAGCTCCTCAAAAAGGCCGTGGAGGAGAAGACGGCCTTCGTACCGGGGCAGCCCTTCTTTGCCGATGGCAGCGGCAAGAACACCCTGCGGCTCTCGTACTCGAGCGCCTCGCGCGAACAGATCGAGGAAGGCCTCCAGCGCCTGGGCCGGGCCATCCACCGGATGCTGGGGCGGGCCCCGGTGGCCTAACCCTGGCAGCCCGACCTCCGATGGCCTAAACCTCGAAAGAACACGCCAACCACAAAGGTCTCCGGCGTGCCGTTAGCGCATCGAGGCTCCCGCCCGATTCGGTATAATGCGCCCTGAAAAACCAAAGCTGCCTGTGGGCGGCATTTTATGGTGGAGGCTGTCAAAGGTCTCTGCCGTTTGTTATGGTGTGAGGGGTTTTTGCATCGGAGTGCGCTATGGTGGTTGCGATACTGGTTGCTTTTTTAGGAGCGCTGGCGGCGCCCTGGGTCTTCCGCTGGCTGGGCAGCGCGGCGGGCTGGGGGCTGGCCCTGTTGCCGCTGGGCCTTGCGGTCTACTTTGCCAGCCTGCTGCCGGACGTGGTGGGGGGCCAGACCCTCCGGCACAGCCTGGTCTGGGTGCCCAGCCTGGGGGTCAACTTTTCCTTCTACCTGGACGGGCTTTCGCTTCTGTTCGCCCTGCTTATCACCGGCATCGGCACCTTTATTGTGATCTACTCGGGCGGCTACCTGAAGGGCCACCCCGACCTGGGCCGGTTCTACCTGGTCATTCTGCTCTTCATGGCCTCCATGCTGGGGCTGGTGCTGGCCGACAACATCGTGACCCTGTTCGTGATGTGGGAGCTGACCAGCATCACCTCCTACCTGCTGATCGGCTTCAACCATAGCGAGTTCAGGTCACGCCGGGCCGCCACCCAGGCTTTGCTGGTGACGGCGGGTGGGGGGCTGGCCCTGCTGGCCGGGTTGATTCTTTTGGCCCTCATGGGCGGCTCGCTGGAGATCTCCGAGCTGCTGGGCCAGGGCCAGGTACTGCGCGAGCATCCGCTCTACCTGCCCACCCTCATCCTGGTGCTTCTGGGGGCCTTTACCAAGTCGGCGCAGTTTCCCTTCCACTTCTGGCTGCCCAACGCCATGGAAGCCCCCACCCCGGTCTCGGCCTACCTGCACTCGGCCACCATGGTCAAGGCCGGGGTCTACCTGCTGGCCCGGCTGCAGCCGGCCCTTGGGGGCAGCGAGGTCTGGAGCAGCGCCCTGATGGTCTTCGGGCTGGCCACCCTGCTCACCGGGGCTGCCCTCACCTTCCGCCACACCGACCTCAAGCGCCTGCTGGCCTACTCCACGGTGGCTGCGCTGGGGGCGCTGGTCTTCTTAATCGGGCTGGTGCCGCTCACCAGCTACTACGCGGCCATGGCCTTTGCCACCTTTCTGCTGGCCCACTCACTCTACAAGGGTGGGCTCTTTATGGCGGCGGGCGCGGTGGACCACGAGGCCGGCACCCGCGACATCACCCAGCTCGGGGGCCTTTTCCGGGTGATGCCCCTCACCGGGGTGGCGGTGGTGCTGGCCGCGCTCTCGCTGGCCGGGTTGCCGCCGGTGCTGGGCTTTATCGGCAAGGAAGTGCTGTATGTGGCCGCGCTGCAGGCGGCCCCGGCCTGGATGGTGGGGCTGGCGGTGCTGGGCTTTGCGGTGGGGGCCATGCTGGCGCTGCTGCTGGTGGTGCCTTTCTTCCGGGGTCAGCCGCCTCAGGCGGTACACGAGGGGCCGCCCAGCCTGTGGCTGGGGCCCCTGGTGCTGGCGGGCTTGGGCTTGTTGCTGGGCTTCTTTCCGGGGCTCTACAACCCCCTGGCTGATGCAGTCGCCAGCGCGGTAAAGGGGCAGGCCGTGGCCTACCACCTGAAGCTCTGGCCCGGCTTCAACCCGGCCTTTCTCCTGAGCCTCTTAACGGTACTGCTGGGGGTGGGGTTTTACTTCCTCTATCCCCGTCTGCGGGCCTGGATGGCGCAGGAACCCATCCCTGGGCCAGAAAACGCCTATGTGGCCCTCCTGCGCGGGCTGATGCGGCTGGCGGCGGGGGTGGAGCGCCTGCTACAGAGCGGTTCGCTGCGGGCTTACCTGGTCTGGACGTTTGGGGGGCTGGTGGGGCTGGTGGGGCTGGCCCTCTTTCGCAGCGGCGTGCTGCTCTGGCCGGCGGGGGCCTCGAGCCCCAAACTCGAGCAGGCGCTGCTGCTGGCCCTGATGCTCCTGGGGGCTATCGGGGCGCTGCGGCTGCGCTCGCACCTGGCGATGGTGGTGGTGCTGGGCATTGTGGGGGCGGGGGTGGCCCTGGTCTTTTTGCTGCAGAACGCCCCCGACCTCTCGATTACCCAGTTTTTGGTGGAGACCCTCACCGCCATCCTGATCGCCCTGGTGCTGCTGCAGATCCGCAACATCGGGTCGGTGCCCCGTGGGCGCTGGCTGGATAAGGCGGTGGCCCTGGGCTTTGGCGGCCTGGTGACCCTCTTGATGCTGGGGGTGCTGGCGCAGCCCCTCGAGCTGCACCTGAGCCAGTTTTTCGCCCAGAAAAGCCTGCCCGAAGGCTTCGGGCGCAACATCGTGAACGTGATTCTGGTAGATTTCCGTGGCCTGGACACCTTCGGCGAGATTACCGTGGTGGGGCTGGCCGGGCTGGGGGTCTGGGTTCTTTTGGCGAACGGTCGCGCCAGCGGAGAACCATCCCCCAATGGAAACAGCAACGGGAGGAGCGACCATGAACACCCTGATTCTTAAGACCACCTCGAGGTTCCTCTTCACCCTTCTGCTTCTGCTCTCGGTCTTTTTGCTCCTGCGCGGCCACAACGAGCCGGGCGGGGGCTTTATCGGGGCCCTGGTGGCGGTGGGGGCCTATGCGCTGTTTGCCTTGGCGCACGGGCTGGCCGCGGCCCGTAAACTCCTGCCCCTCGCCCCCTTGCGGCTGGTGGGGTGGGGCCTGCTGGTAGCCCTTCTGAGCGCCTTGCCGGCCTTACTTCTGGGCCAGCCCCTCATGACCGGGCAGTGGTTCAGCCTGCTGGGCGTGAAGGTGGGTACCCCGGTCATCTTCGACATCGGGGTCTACCTGACCGTGTTCGGGGCACTGCTCTCGGCTATTTTTGGGCTCGAGGAGGCCGCGCACCATCCTTCGGAGGGCGCCTGATGGAAATCCTGCTCTCGTTCCTGGTGGGCGCTCTGATGGCGGTGGGGGTCTATCTGATGCTCCGACCCCACCTGATTCAGTTCCTGATTGGCTTTCTGGTGCTGGGCAACGCCGCCAACCTGCTGATCTTTACCGCAGGCCGGCTGGGCAGCCAGTTCCCGCCCCTGGTGCTGCCCGACGGTACGGTGCCAGAGCCCTACGCCAACCCCCTGCCCCAGGCCCTGATTCTCACCGCTATTGTGATCGGTTTTGGCCTGGCGGCGTTTGGCATCGTGCTCTTCTACCGGGCCCAGCAGGCCCTGGGCACCCTGAACGCCGAGGCCATCCTCGAGGCACCCGAACCGGCCCCGGCCCCCTCGCCGGTGGACGAGGTGCCCGCAGAGGGGGTGCGCCGATGAGCTGGCTCCTGGTGCTGCCCTTGCTGATCCCGCTCACCACCGGCATCCTGTGCCTGGTGCTGCCGGGCCGCACCGCCCAGCGGGTGCTGGGCCTGGCGGGGGCCCTGGGCCTGCTGGCCGCGGGCCTGGCCCTGCTGGCCCAGGTTCAGCGCCAGGGCATCCAAGCCGTGCAGATTGGCAACTGGCCGGCCCCCTTCGGCATCACCTTTGTGGCCGACCACCTCTCGGCCCTGATGGTGCTGGTCACCGGGGTGGTGGCGGTGGCGGTGGCCCTTTTTGCCCTGGCGGAAAACGACCAGGCGCGCGAGGGTCTGGGCTACTACACCCTGGGCCATCTGTTGCTGTTTGGGGTGAACGGGGCCTTCCTGACCGGCGACCTGTTCAACCTCTACGTCTGGTTCGAAGTGCTGCTGCTTTCCTCGTTTGTGCTGATGATTCTGGGGGGCAGCAAGGCCCAGCTCGCGGGCGGGGTCAAGTACTTCGCGGTCTCGCTTCTGTCCTCGATCCTCTTCCTGGTGGCGGTGGGCCTGCTGTACGGGGCGACCGGGGCCCTGAACATGGCCGACCTGGCCCTCCGGGTGGAAAGGGTTCATCCGGGGCTGCTCACGGCTTTGTCCATGCTGTTTCTGGTGGCGTTTGGGCTGAAGGCCGCTGTTTTTCCTTTCTTCTTCTGGCTGCCGGCCTCCTACCCGGCCCCTCCCGCCATGATCTCGGCCCTTTTTGCCGGGCTTCTGACCAAGGTGGGGGTGTACGCCCTGATCCGGGTCTTCACCCTGCTCTTTACCCACGACACCGGGTTTACCCATAGCCTGATCCTCTGGGTTGCCGGTTTTACCTTACTCCTGGGGGTGCTGATGGCGCTGGCCCAGGGGGAGCTCAGGCGGCTGTTGTCGTTCCAGCTGGTGAGCCACATCGGCTACATGCTGATGGGCCTGGGCATCCTGACCCCGCTGGCCCTGGCCGGCTCGGTGTTTTATGCCCTCAACCACATGATTGTGATTGCGGCGCTCTTTTTGCTGGCGGGCCTCTTGCAGCGCCTGCAGGGCACCACGGTGCTGGTGCGGATGGGCGGGCTGTACAGGCCCTATCCCTGGCTGGCGGTCTTGTTCCTGTTGCCGGCCTTCTCGCTGGCCGGGCTGCCGCCCTTCTCGGGCTTCTGGGCCAAATACACGCTGGTGGCAGCCGGGTTGCAGGCCGGGCAGTACGGGATTGTGGTGGTGGCTTTGCTGGTGGGCCTGCTAACCCTGCTCTCGATGGGGCTGGTCTTCGCCGAGGTGTTCTGGAAGGAGGCCCCAGAGGGGGCCAGGTCGGCCCCGGGGGGCCTGGCTGGCCTGGTGCTGCCGGTGGGCCTGCTGGCAGTCCTGACGCTGGCGATTGGGCTCTGGGCCGAGCCGCTTCTGAGCCTCTCGCAGACCGCCGCGCGGGAGCTGCTCGAGCCATCCGGGTACATCCAGGCGGTGCTGGGGGTGAGCCGATGAGGGCCTTTGTGTACAACGTGGTGCTGACCATCTTCTGGATGGCCGTGACCGAAGCCTTTACCCTCGAGAACTTTCTGGTGGGCTTTGTCATCTGCTTCCTGATTTTGCTGCTGGCCCGCCCGCTTTTCGATGCCCCCTCGAGGCGCTACTTCACCCTGGCCTGGAAGCTGCCCCGCTTCGTACTCCTGATGCTGTGGGAGATCGTGCTCTCGAGCCTGCGGGTGGCCCAGGCGGTGCTCTCGCCCCGGATGCCCATCAAACCCGGCATTATCGCTTACCCGCTGGAGGTCAGGAGCGACCTCGAGATCACCCTGCTGGCCAACCTGATCACCCTCACACCGGGCACCCTGAGCCTGGACGTCTCCTCCGACCGCAAGGTGCTCTATGTGCACGGGATGTTTGTGGACGACCCGCAAAAGGTAATCGAGTCTACCCACGAAAGCCTGGAAAAAGCCGTCCTGGAGGTGACCCGATGAGTTTTCTGGAGGCCATGCTGCTGGCCCTGATGCTAACCCTGCCCTTTGCGCTGTACCGCCTGGTGAAGGGGCCAACCCTGCCCGACCGGGTGGTGGGCCTCGACCTGATCACCACGCTCTCGGTGGCGCTGGCCGCCCTGTATGCCCTGGTAAGCGGCCAGATCGCTTTCTTGGATGTGGCTATTGCGCTGGCCCTGTTTGCCTTTTTAGCCACGCTGGGGCTGGCCCGCTACATCGAGTACCGGGGCCACAAGGAGGACTGAGATGCTTGAGTGGCTGGTGTACATTCTGGTGCTGGGTGGGGTGTTCTTTCTGTTCATCGCGGCCATCGGGGTGGTGCGGATGCCCGACCTCTACAACCGCATGCACGCCACCTCCAAGGCCGGCACCCTGGGGGTGGGCCTGATCCTGGTGGCGGTGGCGGTGTTTTATCAGGAGCTCTCGGTGGCCGCCCGCGCGCTTTCGATCCTGGCTTTTATTGTTCTAACCGCGCCGGTAGCCGCCCACGCCCTGGGCCGCGCGGCCTACCTCTCGGGGGTCAAGCCCTGCAAGGACACCTACATAGACGAGCTGGCCGGGCACTACCAGGCCAACCACCGGCTCGAGTCGGTGGAGACGGAGGCCACACAGAGAAAGCTCTAGCTCCCCGCCCCGGAATGGGTTCGGCAGCAACGGGATGCAGCCGATTGGCCAGCCCTCATGCAATTTGAGGTGGCTCGAGGTATCACGGTCTGGATGATGCGCGTTCTATTCTGCTGCTTAATTGCCCTGCTGGCCCTGTCGGCCTGTGCGCCCAGCCTTACCGAGGCGCGGCGCTTCGATTTGATCGTGCAGAACCAGTGCACCGGCCCCAACCAGACGGTGTTTTTTTACATCAACGGAGAGTTTATCGGAACCGTGCGGGGCTCGAGGCTCTTCCCCAGCCTGCGCGAGGGCCGCTACGAGCTACGGGCCGAGGGCACCCAGCCCGGCCAGCCCGGCCATCTGCGCTTTAGCCGCTCGCTGGTGCTCAACAAAGACACCGTCTGGACGTTGTGCCCGTAGTACCCGTAAGCCCATCTAGAACGAAGTCTATGTACTGCCAGCTAGCCCACCACCTCCAGCCGGGCATAGCGCAGGGCCAGCTTGCGCACCCCATCGGCAAAGGCCACTGTAGCCACGCCGTCTTCCAAGCCGACCACCAGCCCCGTACCAAACTGGAAATGCCGCACCTTTTGCCCCAGTGATAGCCCGGACGGCTTTTCGGGGGCTTTGGGTTCGAGCAGGAAGCGCTCGAGGTCGGCGAACTCGCCCGCAACCCCCTCCCCCGGCTCCACATCGAAGGCTTCCCAAAGGCCCCTGGCTTCCGGGGTGAGGCCCAGCGCCTCGAGCCAGCCCGCCTGCTCAGCACGGGCAAACAGGCGCAGCACCTTGGCGGCGATGGATGGGGCCTGCTCGGCCTTCCACCAGCTATGCAAGAAGCGCTCGAGGCCCAGCTTGTGGGCGCCCTGGGCCAGGGCCAGGGTCTGGGCGGTGGAGAGTTCCTCGGCCTTCATCCCCAGGGCCTCCCCCACCCGCTCGACAGCCCCCAGCACCTGCTGGTACTCGGCCTCCTGCAGGAAAGGCGAGAGCGGCAGGCTGGACAGGGCATAAAGAAAGGTATGCTGCGAGCTGCGGGTCAGGGCCACGTAGAACAGGCGGCGCTCCTCCTCGAGGTTCTCCGAACCGCTGTAGGGCAGGGTGCCTGCGTTGCAGTCGGGGATGAAGACCAGCGGCCACTCCAGCCCCTTGGCCCGGAAGATGGTCATCAGGCTCAGGCGTTCGCGGGTGTCCGGCGCGGGCTCGTCGCCCAGGTGCTCCTGGGCCAGCCGCTCGAGGTGCTGCAAGAGCTCGGGCACGCGGCCCTTATCGCGGGCGTACTCGAGGAAGGCTCGAACCCCCTCGGCCCTGCCCGCCCCCACCTCGTAGAAGCCCGAGGAACGCAGCAGATGACGGCAATAGTCCAGGCGGGCCTCGAGGGCCACCAGCGCCGCGTGGGCCGGGCCCTGCGCTATAGCCCCACCCAGCCACTCGAACAGCTCGGCCAGCTCGCGCAGCCGCCGGGCCACCCGCTCCTCGGCCCCGGCCACCTCGGCCCGCAGCGCCTCCACCAGCGAAGCCCCCCGCTCCACCCGCCGCCAGACCGCATCGGCCAGGACCCGGCTCAGGTAGCGCTTGGGGGTGTTGTAGACCTGCAGCCAGAGGCGCTTGGTGGGGTTCAGGGCCAGTTGCAGGTAGGCCAGCAGCACCTGAATCTCCGGGCGCTGGTAGAAGGGCGTGCTGCCCACCACCCGGTAGGGAATCTGCCGCTCAATCAGGCACTGCTCGATGTAGGGGGTCTGGGCATAGAGCCGCACCAGCACCGCCATCTCGCCAAGCTTGCGGCCCTGGGCCAGCAGGCCCGCGATATCGCTCACCAGGCTCTGGGCCTGGGCCGGCGTGTGGGGTTCCAGGCGAAGCTGCACCTGGCCCTGGAAGCCCTTGGTCAGGCTCAGGCGCTTGGGTTCACGCTGCCGGTTCTGCGCGATCACCCGCCCGGCCAGCACCACCTGCGGCGCGGGGCAGCGGAAGGTGTCGCGGATCAGGTATTTTTGGGCCCCATAGCGCCGGGCGAACTCGAGGATGAAGCGCGGGCTGGCCCCCCGCCACTCGTAGATAGTCTGGTCGTCGTCGCCCACCGCCATGTAGTTACGGTGGGGCTGGGTGATCAGGTCGAGCATCTCCGACTGGGCCAGGTTCACGTCCTGGAACTCGTCCACCAGCACCGCCTGAAAGGCTTTTTGCACGGTCTGCAGGATGCCCGGATGGCGCACCAGCACCTCCCAGCCGGTCATGAGCATGTCGTCGAAGGTGAGCAGGCCCTCCTCGAGCCGCACCTGCTCCATCAGTTTGTACAGCTCCAGGTACCACTCGAGTTCCTCGGGCGCCTGGGCCTGCGAAGCCACCCGCAGGGCCGCTGGGGGCAGCCCGGCCCCTTTCAGGTCGGCATACTGCAGGTTGCCCTTGCAGGCCCCCACGTAGCTCAGAAAGTCTTCGGCCTCGAGGTTATCCAGCTCGGAGACCCACTCGAGCTTCAACTCGCGGGCCCGTCGCAGGGTGCGCTGCAACAGGGCCTGTTCGGAGGCCTCGTCACGGGCCTCGGCCAGCTTCAAAAGCCCCTCCGAAGCCGCCTTCCGCACGATGCGGTAGCCCAGGGCGTGCAGGGTGGAGACCTGGATGGCCTGGGTGTGGGGCCAGCGCGCAAGCGCCCGCTTGAGATCGTCCACCGCCATGCGGCTAAAGGAGGTAGCCAGAATCTTGCGGGGCTCGAAGACCCGCTCCCGCACCAGGCGCTCGAGGCGGTGCACCAGTGCGGTGGTCTTGCCGGCCCCGGCCACCGCAAACACCAGCGCCGGCCCCTCGTTGTGGGCTACGATGGCCTGCTGTTCGTCGGTTAGGCGCAGCGACACGGCTCGAACAGTCTACCCAGCATCAAGCAAACCGGTACAGCTTCCCCGCCAGCGTCGCCACGTAAAGCGCCCCCCGGTAGGGCAGCGGGGGCACCTGGATGGGGCCTAAACCGGTGGCCTCAAAGAGCAGCCGTCCGCTCTTGGTGTCCACCCCCAGCACCCGGCCCTCCTCGGTGCCCAGGTACAGCACCCCGTGGGCGATGGAGGGCGCCGCGGTAACCTTGCCGACCTCGAGCGCCCACACCTCGTCGCCGGTTTTCTGGTCGAGGGCGTGGAGCTTCCCGGCCCAGCTCGCCGCATACAGGTGGCGTTCGTCCAGGGCCGGGGCCCCCCAGAGTTCGCCCTCGAGGTCGAAACTCCACTGCACCTCGCGGGTCAGGGGGTCGAAGGCGTGAATCTCGCCCGCCCAGGTGGGGATAAAAAGCAGGCCGCCTCGAGCCGGCATGGCGGTGTGCACGGCCCCGGCTTCCACCTTGTAGCGCAGGTGCCCGCTCTGGGGGTCGAGGGCAAAAAGCCAGCCGCCCTCGCTGGCCACGAACAAAAGACCCCGGTACAGGGTGGGCGAGGCCGAAAGCTCGCTCCCGGCCTGGAAGCCCCAGCGCAGGGTGCCGCTGGCGTCCAGGGCATATAAAAAGCCGTCGCGCCCGGCCAGGTAGATGAGGTCGCCCACCAGCGGGGCCGCGGTAATCTCGGCGCGGGTGGGGAAGCTCAGGATGGGCCGCCCGGAAAGGGACATGGCGGTCAGGCGGCCGTCCCAGGCCGCCACATAGACCCGCTCGTCGGTCACCACCGGCGGGGCCGAGACCTCGTCGCCCAGGCGCTGGCGGTAGACCGAGCCGTCGGTCAGGTCGAGCCGGGCGATGCCCTGCCCGGCCCCCACCCACAGGTTGCCCTCGCGGGCCACCAGCTCACCGGGCCAGGCCACCTCGCCCGAGAGGTCGTGGGTGCCGCGTAGCTCGAGCTTCTCGGGCCGCGCGGGGCCGGTGGGGTAGTGCCCGCTGCGGCTGGCCCCCGCCCGCGGGGTGGCCGAGAGGCTCTCGCGGTAGCGGCGCAGGGTTTCCTCCAGCACCGCGTGGGCCGTGGCCGCGCTGGCCGGGCGCTCGCCGGGGGTCTTTTGCAAAAGCGACTGAATCAGCTCGGAGACCTCGAGGGGAATGGCCGGGTTCAGGCTGTGGGGGGGCCTGGGCGGCTCGTAGACGTGCTGGTAGAGCACCGACTGGTCGTTTTCCCCTTCAAACAGGGGCTTGCCGGTGAAGGTGCGGTAGAGCACCGCGCCAAAACTGTAGAGGTCGGCCTGGGGGGTGAGGGCCAGGCCCTTGGCCTGCTCGGGGGCCATGTACTCCGGGGTGCCCACGGTGATGCCGGTGCGGGTGAAGTGGCGGCTTTCCTGCATCAGGTAGGCCAGGCCAAAGTCCATCACCTTGGGCTGGCCCTCGGACGTGACCAGGATGTTGCGGGGGGTGAGGTCGCGGTGGATCACGCCCCGCTGGTGCAGGTGCTCCAGGGCCTCGAGCACCCGCGCCGAGGCGGTCAGGAGGCGCAGGCCCTCCACCCCGTCTTCGAAGGGGCCCAGCCGGTCGTAGCTGCCGCCTTCCACCAGCTCCATCACAAAATAGGTGCGGCCCTCCTCCTCACCCAGATCGAAGACCTGCACCACACCGGAGTGGGAAAGCTTGGAGAGGGCTTTCACCTCCCGGAAAAAGCGGCTGCGCTCGCTGGGGGGCAGGTAGGTGTGCAGAATCTTGACCGCCACCAGGCGATCCATGCGCTCATCGGCGGCCCGCCAGACCTCGGCCATCCCCCCTTCGCCCAGGGGGGCCAGCAGCCGGTAGCGCCCGGCCAGCTTCACCTTATCCGTGGGACTCATGCGTCACGCCCCCATTATGAATCAGGCAGCGTTTTTCCGATAGCTTGCCAGCAAAGCTGGGTCAGCCCAGCCGGTCGCCCACCCGCAGGCGGGCTCCCCTCGCCCAGTCGGCGGCGGGCATGGGCTTCTTCCCCTCGGGCTGCACCTCTTTCAGCAAGAGGCTGCCCTGCCCGGCGGCAACCATGAGCCCATCGGCGATGTGCAGAACCGTGCCCGGCTCGAGAATCTGCTCCAGTGGGCCCCTCGACATCTGCAGCACCTTTACCCGCCGGCCCCGGTGCTCGAACCAGCTTCCCGGCCAGGGCTGCACCCCCCGGTGGCGGTTGTAGATTTCACTGGCGGTACGCTCCCAGACGATTCTTCCGTCGTCTTTTTGCAGCATGGGGGCGTGGGTGCCCAGGGCCGGCTGGGGCTGGGGTTGCAGGTGCTCGAGGTCGGCCAGGGCCTCCAACAACAACTCGATCCCTTTGTCGCGCAGGCGATTGGAAAGCTCCACGGCTGTTTCGTCGGGGCCCACCGGGGTGCGCCAGCGGGCCACCACCGGGCCGGTGTCCATGCCCACATCGGTCTGCATGATGCAGACGGCGGTCTCGGTCTCGCCGTGGATCAGCGTCCACTGCACCGGGGCCGGGCCGCGGTACTTGGGCAGGTCGGAGGGGTGCAGGTTCAGGAAGCCGAACCGGGGGATTTCCAGCAGTTCGGCGGGCAGAATTTTGCCGTAGGCCGCCGTAACCGCCACCTCCGGGCCGATCTCCCGGAAAAGCTCTGTGAACTCGAGGTTCTTGCGCAATTTGGCGGGCTTCTCGACCCGCAGGCCCCGGGCCTCGGCCCAGGCGGCCACCGGGCAGGGCGTGAGCTTGAGCCCCCGGCCCGCCGGTTTGTCGGGCTGGGTCACCACCAGCACCACCTGGTGCTGCTGGTAGAGGGCCTCCAGCACCGGCACCGCCCAGGCCGGGGAGCCGAAAAAGGCCACCCTGCGACGTCGGCTGGGGTGGGTTGAGATGGTCTCGTTCGTCATGGCTTGGCTTCTCGCAAAAAGGCTTTGGCCTGGCGCTGGAACTCGGCCAGGTCTTCGCGGTGCTCCTCGAGGAACTTCTGCCGGTCGGCGAAGGACATGCGCTGGAAGAAAAGGATGCCGTCGAGGTGGTCAATCTCGTGCTGCATGACCACCGCCAGGTAGCCCTCGGCCTCGAGCACCTTCTTCTGGCCGTGCTCGTCCTGGTACTCGACCCGCACCTGCAGGTCGCGCTGGGCCCCCTCGGCGTACAGGCCCGGCAGCGAAAGGCAGCCCTCGAGGATGGACTGCTGGCCCGCGCGGTAGGTGATGACGGGGTTCACCATCACATATAGCTGCTTGACGCGGGTCTTGAGGTCGGCCTCGGGGCCTTCTTCTTTGTCGTCGTCCAGGTACTCGGCGGCCACAAACAGCCGCTGGCTCACACCCACCTGCGGGGCGGCCAGCCCCACCCCCCGGGCCTCGAACATGGTCTCGAGCATGTTCTCGGCCAGTTGGGGTATACCGCTAAAGTCCTGCACCGGCAGGGCTTTTTTCTTCAAAACAGGGTCGCCGTACAGGCGGATGGGAAGAATCTCGGCCATATCTTGGTTGATTGTACCGGTAGGAAGAGGCGGTTACTGGAAGGCAGGCCCGCTGGACTAAGCATCCCTGGTCACCCTCCCCAGCGTATTCACGATGATCACCCCCACCAGCGCGATACCCCCGCCCACCAAAGCTAGCAGGCCGGGCACTTCCCCCAGCCAGAGGTAGGCAATCAGGGTGGCGAGCACCGGGGAGACATACAGAAAACTGGTCACCTGCGAGGCCGGGGCGCGGCTCAGGGCGTAGTTCCAGGTCAGGTACGAAAGGCCGCCGGGCAGCACCCCCAGGTAGATCACGCTCCAGGTGGCCTGCGGCGAGGCCGCCTGCACCTCGGAGAAGAGCCCCGGCCAGAAGACCAGCAGGGGCAGCGTACCGGCCCAGATGGTGTAGGCCGTGAAGTTGAGGGGGTTGTACTTACGCGCCAGGCGCCGCTGGAACACAAAATACACCGAGGTCACCAAGGCCGAGAGCACAATCAGCAAAGCGCCGGGCTCGAGCTGAAAACTACCCGGATGGTTCCCCACCGCAATCAGGGCCACCCCGGTAAAAGCCACCGCGATGCCCAGCCAGCCCCAGGCCGAGAGCCGCTCCCGCAGGAAAAAATAGGACATCAGGGCCACAAACACCGGCCCCACCGCAATCAGGAGGGCCGCCGGGCCAGCTTTCACCGTGACCTGCCCAAAATTGAGGGCGGTGTGGTAGACGGTAATGCCCAAAAACCCCAGCCCGAAGATGGCCGGCCAGTCGCGCCGCTCGGGCAGCGGCATCCGCACCAGCAGGGCATAAACCAGCATCACGCTCGAGGCCACCAGAAAGCGCAGCAAGGTAAGGTGCGCGGGGCTGTAGTCCTGCAGGCCCGCCCGTATCCCGGCAAAGGCCGAGGCCCAGGGCAGGATGGTGAGGGCGATGGCAAGGAGAACTCGAGCTTCCACAACAACCGGCTCCTCTCGGGACAGACGGCTTCGCCGCTGGAGGATACTAACATGGGCTAAGCTATAAGCAGCGGTGCACCCCGCGCTGAGATATGACCCAGGAGATGCTCGAGTTTATCCGCTGCCTCAATACCCAGGGCGCTCGCTCAATGGTAATCGGTGGCTATGCCCTGGCTTTTTTGGGCGTGCCCCGCTACACCAAAGACCTCGACCTGTGGGTAGACCTAAGCGAGGCTCCCCTAGTTCTTCGAGCCATCCAGACTTTTTTTGGTGGGGACGATTTGGGGCTCACCCTGGAGGACCTCAGCACCCCAGGGGTGGTTCAACTGGGCTACGAGCCCAACCGGATTGATCTGGTGCTGCTGGCTGGGCCAGATTTCGACCAGGCCTACGAGCGAAGCCAGGTTCATCAGGTAGAGGGCCTCCCGGTGCGGGTGGTCTCGCGTGAGGATTTTATTACCCTGAAAAGGGCTTTTGGGCGCAGCATTGACCTGCGCGATATCGAGGAACTATGAAACCCATCGCCCGTAAATACCGCTTCGAGGAGGTGCCCTCCGAAAAGGAACGCTGGCAGGCGCTGCCCCTGGAGGTGCGCTTGCAGGCCGTGGTGGAGATGGCCTTCTTCTGGGCCCGTTTGCAGGGCCAGCAGAACCTCGAGAAAATCCAGCCGGTGGCCCGCAAAAGACCCCTGACCGCGCCAGCGCCTAAGGCTTCAGGGGAATCCGGTGGCTGTAGCTGATGCGGTTGCCCTGGCGCAGGCCCAGCCATAGCGCTTCCAGGGTGCTGGGGAGGGTAAGCTCGAGGCGCACCGGCCCCGAGAGGTTCTGCCAGAAGCGCGGTTGTGCGCCCACCGCCAGGGTGAAGCTGCCCGCCGGGAGCTGGAGGGCTACGCGCTGGCCGGGTACAGTGCTTCGCTCGAGGGTCTGTTCGAGGCGCAGGCCGCGCTGACCGTTCTGGGTGGCCCACCAGGTCTGCCCGTCGAAGAGCGCAAAGCTCACCTCGGGGTTGGGGGGCAGCTCGAGGCGGGCCTGGATGGGGGGGGTGAGCCGGGCGTAAAGGTTGTTGCCCACAAACACCCCCACCGTACCGGGGGCGCTCCCCGAAAGAACCAGCACCGTGCGCTCGGCCTGGGCTGGGGTCAGGCGCACCTGGGGGTCGAAGGGCCGCCCGATGAAGTTCTGCACCACCATCACCCGGCGGCCCTGGCGCACCAGGGCCACCCCCAGGTGGGTGAACTCGGGCCTGAGCAGGTTGGCCCGGTGGCCGGGGCTGTTCATCCAGCCCACAAGCGCCCGCTGGGGGATCTCGGGGTCGGGGTAGCCTTCGAAGCTGGCCAGGTTCTCCCCCACCATCACCTCGAGCACCCCTACGGCCCGCATCCGCTCGGCAGCCCCCAGGCCATCCGGGTTCTGGTGGGCAAAGAAGTTGCGCTCCTGCATATCCTGGGCGTGCCCCAGCGCCGCCTTGTAGGCCAGCGCGTCCCACTGCAAGGGCCGCAGGCCGCGTTCCTGGCGCACCTGGTTGGTGCGCTGGAGCACCTCCAGCTCCAGGGCGCTCTGGGCCAGGGTGCTGCCAAATAGCAGCAACAACCCCAAAAACCACCCCTTCATCCCCGCATCATAAGGCTGGGCACAGGCGATAAGCGTTTATTTTCCCTGAGAAAAGGCTCAATGGCCCTCGAAGCAAAGTGGGTGGCACAATACAACCCATGAAGCCCTGGATGCTGGTTTGTCTGCTTAGTCTGGCGGCCTGCACTTCTCCTACCGCCCCACCATCAACAGAGAGTCCTAACCCCCCTTCGGAAAGCCTGCCTGCCTGCAGCGCGGTTCGCTTCAATGCCGAAGGTGTCGGCCTGAGCAGCGCGGTGTTCACCCAGGCCCTCAACCAGGTGCGGGCCACTCCCTGCCGCTGCGCCAACCAGGCCTTTGCCAGCCCGGTGGCCGCGGTGGCCTGGGACGCCAAGCTCGAGACCGCCGCCCTGGCCCACAGCCAGGACATGCAGCGCAACAATTTCTTCTCGCACACCGGCTCCGACGGCAGCAACCCCGGTCAGCGCATCGCGCGGGCCGGCTACAGCGCCGCCAGCTGGGGGGAGAACATCGCCGCCGGCTACCCCGACATGAACACGGTAATCCGGGGCTGGCTGGACAGCAGAAGTGGGCACTGCGAGGCCATTAAGAGCGCCGGCTTCAGCGAGATTGGGGCAGCCCTGGTGCAGGGCGATGCCTCCAACACCTACCGCACCTACTGGACGCTGGTATTGGCCCGGCCCCGTTAGCCCGCCGGTACCAGGCTGTAGAAGAAGCTCCGGCTGAAGGGCTGGGCCTCGAGCAGGCCGTTTACGTCGTCAAGCGTGACGGCCTCCACCTTGCGGGCCACCTCGCTCAGGGGCTCGTAGCTCTGGTTGTAGAGGTACTGGAGGCCCACGCTCATCAGGCGCTGCATGGGGGTTTCGCCGGCAAACACCAGGGCGGTGGCCAGTTTGTTTTTGGCCCGCTCGAGCTCCTCCGGGCGCACCCCCTGGCGCTCGAGGCGCTCGAGTTCCTCGCGCAGCACGGCCTTGACCACCTCCTCATTGGCGGGGTCGGTCTGGGCGTAGATGTAAAACATACCGGCCTGGTCGGCCTCGTCCACCCCGGCCCCCACCGACTCCACCAGCCCTTTATCGGTGAGGGCCCAGTGCAAGCGGCTGTTGCCCTCCTCCCCCAGGATGTTAGCCAGAATACTGGCCGCATAGCGGCGCGGATCCTGGGCCGAGACCCCCGGTGCAAAAACGGCCAGGTAGGTCTGGGTGGCCTTGGGGTAGGGTTCGCGCAGCTCACCCACCGCCGGGTTCAGCGCAGGGTAGGCCCTTTCGGCGCGGCCCTTCGGCCAGGAAGCGGTGAGCGCGGCCACCTGCTCGAGGGTGCGCTCCCAGTCCACCCGGCCCGCCAGGGCCAGCACCAGGTTGGAGGGGGCATAGCGCCGGGCCTGGTACTGGGCCATCTGTTCGCGGGTCAGGGCGGTGATGGACTGGGTGGTGCCCAGCACGCTATTCCCCAGCGGATGCCCGGCAAAATAGCGGGCCCGCCCCCAGTCGAAGAGCATCACGTTGGGGCGGTCTTCGTAGAGGGCGATCTCCTCGAGGATGACCTGCTTCTCGGTGTCAAAGTCCTCCTGGCGCAGGGCCGGGCGCATCAGGTCGCTCCACAGCTCCAAGAGCCGGGGGGCGAACTCGGGCAGCACCGCCCCGTAGTAGACGGTGTTCTCCTCCGAGGTGTAGGCGTTGTACTGGGCCCCCATCTGGTCGAACTCGAGGTTGACCTGCAGGGCGTCGCGCCGCTCGGTGCCTTTGAACAGCATGTGCTCCAGAAAGTGCGAAACGCCCGCGATCTCCGGGGTCTCGTCGCGGCTGCCGGTCTTGCAGAAGTAACCCAGGGCCACGCTCTTGGCCTCGGGGTTGATCTCGGCGATGACGGTGAGTCCGTTCTCGAGGGTGGTTTGGCGGAAGGTCAGGGTCGGTCGGGTCAGGGTCATGACTACTCCGGGAAGCGAATCTATTCGGCAGCCACCAGCTTGCGCGGCCCCAGGGTGGCAATCCAGGGGTTCTGGTAGGGGTGGGCGGCCAGGTAGCGGTTGATGCGCGTTACGTCTACGGCCGCAATCTGAGCCTCGATCTCGTCCAGGGTGCGCACCCGGCCCAGCAGGTAAAGGTCGCGGGCGATGCTGGCGGCCCTCGAGCGCGAGGACTCGTCCTGCATCACCAAAGCCGCCCGCAGGCCCACCTTGGTACGCTCGAGCTCCTCCTCGCGCACCCCTTCGGCCAGGCGGGCAATTTCGGCCTGCATCACCCGCAGGGTCTCGTCGGCCCGCTCGGGGGTGGTGCCGGCGTAGGCGGTCAGGTAGCTGTAGCCCTTGACGCCGTTGGGCGCGGCGTAGACCGAGTAGACCAGGCCCCGCTTCTCCCGCACCTCGGTGAACAGGCGGCTGCTGCTGCCCCCCGAGAGCACCTGCACGGCCAGGCGGGCGCTGTAGAACTCGGGGTGCTCGAAGGAGATGTCGGGGTAGATCAGGCCAATCTGCACCTGGGCGGTCTCCTGCTCGAGGTGCAGGGTGCGCACCGGCGCCAGCTCAACCGGCGGGTAGCCCGCCCCCGTCCCGCTCCAGGCCCCAAAAGCGTTCAGGGCAGCCTGTCTGGCCTCCTCAAAGCCGACGCCGCCCACCAGGGCCAGAATGGCCCCCTGGGGGGCGTAGCGCCGGGCAAAGTCGGCCCGCAGGGCCTCGGCGGAGATGGCTTTGAGGTGGGCCTCCTGGCCGCTGGGGTTGCGCCCGTGGGGGCTGGCAAACACCGCCCGGCGCAGGGCGGCAAACATCTTCTTGGGGGGCTGGTCTTCCAGTGCGGCCAGCTCCTGCAGGGCGATCTGCCGCACGGCCTCGAGGGCCTCGCTGGGCAGGTGGGGGCGCATCAGCACATCGGCGTACAACCCCAGCACCGCCTCCAGCTTGTCGGCCAGGAACTGCGCGGCAAAGGTGGTGTGCTCGAGGGCGCTGCTGCTACCCCGGCGCACCCCCAGGTCGTCGAAGGCCTCGGCCAGGGCCCGCGCATCGCGGCGGCCGGCCCCTTTCCATAGCCAGCCCTCCAGCAGGCTGGCCGCACCCTCCATCCCCTCGGGGTCGTTTACGGCGCCCACCGGAACCAGGAGCTGCAAAGCCACACCCGGTGTCCAGGGGCGTTCTTCCACGGCCAGCGTCAGGCCGTTGGGCAACACTTCAACCTGGGATAAAGCCATACCCACCAAGTATACGCGCCAGCCCCTCCCAGACCATGACCTTTTTGACATTGCCGAGGGCGCACCACAAAAGAATCCGTGGGCTTCGCTAGAATGGATAGAGAGGAGCACGTGACCCGCGAAGAGCTCAAAGCCCGCCTCATCCGCCCCATCGCGCGCGAACTGGCCGACGGCGCCCAGGATCGGGTGGTGGCCGGGGGCCTGGAAAAGCTGATTCAGAACCTGGGCCAGCCCTTCCCCGAGGTGGGGCGGGTGCTGGCCGGGTACCGCCAGATGGATGTCGAAACCCGCAAAGAGCAGCTGAAAAAGGCCCTCGAGCTGCTGGGGGGCCAGGTCGCAGAGAGTAGACCCCAGCGCCTCGAGCCCCCCCAAGCCGTGCCCGGTACCCGAAGCCCGGCGCTGGAGGCGGTGTCCTTCGACACCCCCGTGGAAGCCCTGAACCTGGGGCCTGGGGGCAGAAAAAAGCTGGCCGAGCTGGGCATCCGGGCCCTGCGCGACCTGCTGCACTACTACCCCCGCCGCTACGAAGACCGGCGCACCTTACAGAGCATCCGCGAGGTCGAGGACGGCGCTAAAGCCACAGTGGTGGGCAAGGTACTGAGCCGGGAGCTGGTCAAAACCCCCCGAAAGGGCCTGCAGCTGGTGCAGGTGCGCTTCATGGACGCCTGGGGCTGGAAGTTTACCGGTGTCTGGTTCAACCAGCCCTGGGTGCTCAAGCAGATGCCCGAGGGGGCCAGTATCGTCCTGTCGGGGCGGGTGCAGAAGCGCGGGGGTGTTACCTCGCTGATGGTGGAGTACTTCGAGGACGAAGGCGGCGAGTCGCTCTCCACCGGGCGCATCGTGCCGGTCTACCCCGCCCGGGAAGGCGTCGGGCAGGCTTTTTTACGGCGGGCGGCCTGGCGGGCCCTCGAGGCCTTCCAAACCATACCCGACCCCCTCGAGCCCTACTTAAAGCAAGTATCGCTGATACCCCTGGACAGAGCCCTGCGGCAGGCCCACTTCCCCAGCTCGGAAGAACAGCTCGAGCAGGCCCTCCAGCGTCTTAAGTTCGACGAGTTTTTGCTCCTGGAGCTGAAGGTGATGATCGCGTCCGGGGGCTCGGCGCTTCTGGGCCGGGTCTTCCGGGTTACCCCGGAGATGCTCGAGCGCTTCCGCGCCACCCTGCCTTTTACCCTGACGGGTGCGCAGGAACGGGTGCTCTCGGAAATCCTGGCCGATATGCAGTCCGAGCGGCAGATGGCCCGGCTGGTGCAGGGCGATGTGGGCTCGGGCAAGACCGTGGTGGCCGCCGCCGCGCTCTTTGTGGCGGCCCAGAACGGGGCCCAGGGGGCCCTGATGGCCCCCACCGAAATTCTAGCCAAGCAGCACTTCGAGAACCTCACCCACTACCTCTACCCGCTGGGGGTCTCGGTGGATTTGCTGGTGGGCTCCATGTCGAATGGCGAGAAAAGGAGCGTGCTGGAGCGGCTCAAAAGCGGCCAGACCCAGGTGGTGGTGGGCACCCATGCCCTCATCCAGGACGGGGTGGCCTTCCACGACCTGGGCCTGGCGGTGATCGACGAGGAGCACCGCTTCGGCGTGATGCAGCGCCGCCGGCTGCTGGGCCAGCGCCCCGATGTGCTGGTGATGTCGGCCACCCCCATCCCGCGCTCGCTGGCCCTCACCCTCTACGGCGACCTCGAGGTCTCCCAGATCGACGAACTCCCCCCCGGCCGCACCCCCGTCCGCACCAAAATACTCACCCAAAAAACCCGCACCCAGGCCTACGCCTTTGCCCGGCAGGAGATAAAAAAGGGCCACCAGGTCTTTGTGGTCACCCCCATGATCGAAGAGGGCGAGTCGGAAGCCACCGCCGAACTGGCCGCGGCCACCCGGCTGCGCGAGGAGCTGGAAATTCTTCTTCCCGACGTGCGCATTGACCTGCTGCACGGCAAGATGAAGGCCGAGGAAAAGGACGCGGTCATGGAGCGCTTCAAACAAGGGGCTTTCGACCTTTTGGTCTCGACCACCGTGATTGAAGTGGGGATGGATATTCCCCAGGCCACCGTGATGATCATCGAAAACGCCGAGCGCTTCGGGCTGGCCCAGTTGCACCAGTTGCGCGGGCGGGTGGGGCGGGGGGGGCTGGAGTCCTACTGCATCCTGATTGCCGGCGAGACCTCTAAGCGCACCCTCGAGCGCCTGCGGGTCATCGAGGAATCCACCGACGGCTTCTACATCGCCGAGCAAGACCTCCGGCTGCGCGGCCCCGGCGAGCTGCGGGGAACCCGCCAGTCGGGCATGCCCGACCTGCGGCTGGGCGACCTGGCCTCCGACCAGGCCATCATCGAGCAAAGCCGGGTCTTAGCCCAGGCCATTCTGGAGGCCGACCCCTACCTCGAGCAGCCCGAACACGCCCTCTTGAAGCGCGAACTTCAGGCCCGGGCCGAGGCCATCGGCTTCCGCGAGGTGATTTAGATGGGGTTCGGCAGGCCCCGGCGTTTTGCAGTAGCATAAAGCCATGTCCCTGGAATGGGCCTTAGGGGTGCTGGTGCTGCTGGCGCTGGTCGCACTGGCCTTCTTCCAGCTAGGGCGCCTGAGCCAGGGTGCGGGCGCTGCACAACAGCCTCGAAAACGACCCCGCCACCCCTCGGTGTTTGTGGATATGGACGACAACCCCCCCATGGAGATCGATTTTGAGACCGGCATCCGCGCCAATCAATCTTCCAGCCGCAAGCACCCCAGCCGCGACGAGGCCTCCAACTGACCAGCCCCTGACCAACCCAGGCTAGGCTGGCCCTGTGGAAGGGCTCGTGTCGCTGCTGCTGCTTTTGGTGGTCGCCGTACCGATCCTGGTGCTGCTGTGGCGGGGCGTCCTCGAGGGCGCCCCGGCCGACGAGGCCCTGGAGTAAATCAGCCCTTCCAGGCTGCGGCAATTGCGTTCCCTACAGCACGTCGCAGCTCAGCAATGCCGGTTTCTTTGCGCCGGCTGGGATGCACCCGGTTGGTGAGCAAAACCCAGGCATAGCCGCGCTCAAAATCCATCCAGACCCCGGTTCCGGTAAAGCCGGTGTGCCCCAAGGTCTGGCGGCTGCACAGACTGCCCCCGCTGTAGGAAAGGGTGGGTATCAGCCAGCCCAGGGCCCGCTCGGCATGCTGCGGGCGCCGCATCTCCGCCAGCGCTGCCGGGGAGAGCACCTCGCCCTTCATCAACCGGTGGACGTAGGCCAGAACCCCCTTCAAGCTGCCAAAAAGCCCGGCGTGCCCGGTGGCTCCGCCCAGGGCAAAGCAGTTTTCGTCGTGCACCTCACCCTGCAAGACCCGCCCGCGCCAGGGGTCGTGCTCGGTCGCGGCACACTGCTCGGGGTTGGGGGGGTTGAAGACCAGGCCCTCCGAAAGAGTAAAAACATCCAAGCCCTTACCCCTTAAGCGCTCCAGCACCAGCCCCAACAGGATGTAGCCGATATCGGAATACACATGCGCACCCACCGGCCCCACTTCCCAGCGATGCTGCAAAACCCGGTGCTTAAGGGTGTGGGCCTCCCCACCCCAGGTATAAATGGCTTCCCAGGCCGGCAGCCCCGCCACATGTGTCAGAAGCTGCCGCAAAGAACGGTTGGGCAGCTCGCTGCCCTGCATCCAGGCCAGCTCGGGCAGGAAGCTCGAGAGCGGGTCGTCCAGGTCGGCCAGCCCCTCCTCCACCAGATGCAGCACCTGCGGCACGGTGAAGAGCACCTTGGTCAGGCTGGCCAGGTCAAAAAGGGTATCGGGGTCTATCGGTTCTGGCTTTTGCAGGTGCTTGACCCCGCTGCAAAACATCTCCGAGGCCCCATCCAGGCCCACCACACCCAACGCAACCCCCGGTATTCGCCCCGATTCAACCGCACCCTGAACAATCTGCGAAGCCTTTTTTAGCATGACCTCACCAGTCTATATCGCTCACCCAGCGAATAGCGGTAGAGTCTAGGTTATGCGCGTTTTGGGTCTGATGTCCGGCACTTCGGTGGACGCGGTGGATTTGGTGCTGGCCGAGCTGGAGGGTCGGCCTCCAAAGCTCGATTGGCGGGTGCTTCGCCACAAAGAAGCCCCTTTCCCAGCCGAGCTGCGCGCCCAGATCATCCGCACCCTGAAGTCGCAGGCCACGACCCGCGAGGTGGCCCTGCTGCACCATGCCATGGGTCGTTTCTATGCAGAAGCGGCTGCCGATTTCAAAGGCCAGGTAGACCTGGTGGCCTCCCACGGACAGACCGTCTGGCACGAACCCCCCCACGCCACCTTGCAAATTGGCGAGCCCGCCCACCTGGCCGAAACCCTAGGCGTACCGGTGGTCTCCGATTTTCGCCCCTCCGACCTGGCCCTGGGCGGGGAAGGTGCACCCTTTGTGCCCTACGCCGACCTGCTGCTCTACGGAGAAAAAGGGGTTCGCCGGGCCATCCACAACATCGGGGGCATCTCCAACCTGACCTACCTGCCCGCCGACCTGAAGCCCGAAAAAGTAATGGCCTTTGATACGGGCCCCGGCAATGCCCTGCTCGACGAAGCCGCTGGCCGTTTGGGGCTGTATCAGGACACCGATGGAAAGATAGCGGCCTCGAGCCCACCCGATCTCAATCGGGTAGAAACCTGGCTGCAACACCCCTACTTTGCCCGCAACCCCCCCAAGTCAACCGGACGCGAAACCTGGAACTTAGAGCAGCTCGACCCGGACGGAAAGCTTCCACCGGCCCAGCTCCTCGCCAGCCTGACGCTGTTCACCGCCCAGTCCATCGCTCAGGCCTACCGCAACTTTGTGCTGCCGCTGGGCCTCGACGAAATCTGGGTGGCGGGCGGTGGGGCCTACAACACCACCCTCATGGCCTATCTCAAAGCGCTGCTGCCGGTTCCGGTGTATACCTTCGCGGAGAAAGACCTGAACGCCAAGCACCGGGAAGCCCTGTGCTTTGCGGTGCTGGGATATCTGCGCTACCTCGAGCTGCCCAACGTCTTAAAGCAGGTTACAGGGGCAAGCCAGAGCGCCATCGCGGGCAAGATCACCCGGCCCTCTACCCGCCACGCTGGGCTGGCTTGATGGCGGGGCCTCGAGTACCATAATAGGCCTATGGCAGACCTGTACCACATCGGCTTCGGGCCCGAAGATCTGGGCGATCACCGCCCCACCCTGGCCATTCTGAGCGGCGACCCCAACCGCGCAACCCAGATAGCCCAGACCAAGCTCAGCCAGGTCAAAACCCTCTCGGAAAACCGAGGCTTGAACAGCTACCTCGGTTTTTTGCCCAACGGACGGCCCATCATCTCAGCCACCAGCGGCATGGGAGCCCCCAGCCTGAGCATCGTGGTCAACGAGCTGGTGCAGGTCGGCATCCGCACCATCATCCGGGTGGGCACCAGCGGCTCCATCCAGGAGGATGTAAAGCCTGGCAGCGTGGTGATTTCTAAAGCGGCCCTGTGCCGGCAGGGCGCTGCCAACGACATTGCCCCCCCCGAGTACCCCGCCAGCGCCGACCCCTTCCTCACCGTGGCCCTGGTGGAGGCCGCGCAGCGCCTGGGTGTCGAGCACGCCCTGGGCATCACCGCCTCGGTAGACACCTTTTACGAGGGGCAGGAGCGCACCGGTTCAGCCAACCCCCACCTGCTGCGGGCCCTCCAGGGGATTACCGAAGAGTATCGCAACCTGCGCATACTCAACTACGAGATGGAGGCCGGCACCCTGTTCAAGATGGGCAACGTGTACGGGTTTGCCGCGGCCTGCATCTGCGGCATCATCGCGCAGCGTACCAGGGCCGAACAGCCCATCCTGGAGGCCAAAGGCCTGGCGGTGCAGCGCGCCATCGACGTGGCTATCGAGGCAGCCGCCCAGTTTGCCTAGTTCTTTCGGGCAGGTGGGGGTGTTTTAATGGCTGCTTTAGAAAGGTGTGACTTGAACTACAAAACATCGTTCATGTAACGCCCCACTTTCCCAGAAAGTTCTAATCCAACACCCCCCCCAAGCCGCAACTGCCAGATTCCTGGGGGAAATCCGGGAGGGCCCAAAGATGAGAGATTGGGCCTGGCAGGTTAAAGGCCCCTTGACTTTAACCATAGGGCGGCGTTACTTATAGCACCTGATGCCGCCCCGTCGACACCCCGTGCGTTATACCCTGTGGCTGGCCCGCACCGGCGCCGCCCCACGGGCGTTTTCCCTACCCGCCTGGGTTCCGCTGGTGGTGGTGCTGGTGCTGCTGGTCTGGAGCGGCCTGAACCTCTGGCTCTGGCAGCGCACCGCCGAGATGCGCAGCCTGCAGATTCAGTTGGTAAGCCTATCGGATCAGGCCCGCAAGCTCAACAACCAGTTGGCGGCTGAGCGCACCCGTAACAACGCCCTCAGCCAGGATGCCCAGCGCATTCTGCGGCAGCTCGAGGTGCTCGAAAAAGAGATCAACACCCTGCGCGAGCGGGCCGGGATGCCCAAAATCAAACTCACCCCAACCCGCAACGAGGGCGGTGGGCGCGGGGGGGCCGCGACCCCGGCGGCCCTCGAGGAGGTCTTAAAGTATGCCGACCAACAGACCAGGGCTTTTTCCGAGAAGCTGAGTGAGGTATCGCCGGCGCTCAACGAGGCCCTCGAGCGGGAAGCCGCCATGCCCTACGGCTACCCCATCCGCGGGCAGACCCGGATCACCTCGTATTTCGGCTACCGTCGCAACCCTTTTGGCTGGGGCTTTGAGTTTCACAACGGGCTGGACTTCCCTGCCTCTTACGGCACCCCCGTGCGGGTCACCGGGGCCGGCAGGGTCATCGAGACCGGCTGGAAAGGCCCCTTTGGCCTGGCGGTGGTGGTGGATCACGGCTACGGCTACCGCACCCTGTACGGGCACCTATCCTCCATCACGGTACAGGTTGGGCAGCACCTCGAGCGCGGCGACCAGGTGGGGCTGGTGGGTTCGACGGGCCGCTCAACCGGGCCCCACCTGCACTACACGGTCTTTCGCAACGGGAGCGAGGTTAACCCGATTCCCTACCTAGACTAGCAGGCCGCGGCAAGTTTGACGGGCAGGGGTGTAAACTATGGCGGTGTTAGGTGGAGGACGTAAACCCAATCCGGCTGCGCTCACCTACCTGAGTGAGGGCAGTGAGATCGAAGGCAACCTTAGAGCCCCGGGCAATACCCGCATCGACGGGAAGATCAAAGGATCGGTGCTCGTCGAGGGCGACCTCGAGATCGGCAGCAACGCCCAGATCGAAGGCGATCAGATTAAGGCCAACAACATCATCGTTCACGGGCAGGTTAGCGCCCAGGTGATCGCGCTGGGCAAGCTGCACATCACCAAGAGCGCCCGGGTAGAAGGGGACGTGCGGGCCATGTCCCTGGATGTGGAGGCCGGAGCGGTGTTTGTGGGCCGCAGCCAGACGGGCGAGCCCAGGGCACTGCCCCAGAACACCAAGACAGGCAGCAACCAGTAGCCCAGGCCACCCAGCCCCTCTTTTGGGGGAGGGTCAGCCGTCACCGAGGCCCAGGCCTTCTTGCTGTAGGCTAAATGGGTCATGGCGAGAGCGCCCCACCCCCTCACCTCGAGCGTCACCCTGAGGGTGCCGCTGTGGGTGGTGGCGGCTTTGCCGCTGCTGCTGGTGGGGCTGGTGCTGCTGGGGTGGAGCAAAAGCTCCCTCGAGCGTCAGCAACTGGCCCGGCTGGAGGCCCAGGCCTATAAGCTAAGCCTGGAGCTCGAGGCCGAAAAAAGCCGCAACGAGGCCTACGGCATCGAGGCTGTTCAACTGCAACAGAGCCTCAAGGTGCTGGAAAGCGAAATCAACCGGCTCCGCGCCAAGGCCGGCCTGCCCAAGCTGCACCTGCCTGCGCCGGCCCAGCCCAACCCGGTGCCCAGGCCCGACGGGGCCCCTCGAGGGGCCGGCGAGCCCATCGATCTGGGCGCTCTGCTGCTCAGCCTGCGCTCTCAGGTGGAAGGTTTTGCAGCGGAGCTCGAGGCCACTGCCGTTGCACTCAACAACCCACTCCCCCCCGATCCCCGCCCTGGACGTGTGCTGCGGCGGCCCGCCCTCCAGGCCAGCCCCCCCAGCCCGACCCAGTTCGTACCAACCGGTCTGCCCTTGCTGGTCGAAGCCCCGCTCACCTCCACCTTCGGCTACCGCTCCAATCCGTTTGGCGGTGGGGCCTACGAATTTCACAACGGCGTAGACTTTGCCGCACCCGAGGGCACGCCGGTCTATGCCACCGCAGCCGGAACGGTGAGCGAGATGGGCTGGAACCCCATCTTTGGCCTGATGGTTCTAATAGACCACGGCAATGGCCTGCACACCCTGTACGGACACCTTTCCTCCACCTACGTCGAAAAAGGCCAGCAGGTTCAACAAAGCGCCTTGATCGGTGCAGTCGGTTCAACCGGGCGCTCCACCGGCCCGCACCTGCACTACACCGTATACCGGTATGGGGTGGCGGTTGACCCACTCCCCTATGTGGGTTATGCCGCAGTTCGCTAAGTGCCGCACCCATGCCGATTCAGCCGCGCCTCGGCTCGCACAGCCCTATACTTGAACCCCGTCCAAACAAGGGGGGTTTCGCCTTATTCTCATTCTGCGGTATAAGATAGGGCGTTATGGCCTTAGAGCGGCTTTTCCGCCGTCGCCGGGCACAGGGCGAGGCAAGGGACATTCCCGAGCTGTGGGTCAAGTGCCCCAAGTGCGACGCGCAGATATATAAGAAAGACCTCGAAACCAACCTGCACGTCTGCCCCAAGTGCGAGCACCACCTGCGGCTCTCGGCCGACAAGCGCATCGCCATGCTGGCCGATGCAGGCAGCTTCGAGCAGATCACCGGCCTCAAACCCACCGACCCCCTGGGCTTTGTGGATACCGAGCCCTACCCCAAGCGGCTCGAGCGCTACCAAAAGGAAGCCGGGCGGCCCGATGCCATCGTGGGGGGGCGCTGCACCATTGGGGGCGTGGAAAGCGTGCTGCTGGTGATGGACTACGCCTTTGCCGGGGGTTCGATGGGCAGCGTGGTGGGTGAGGAAATTACCCGCGGCATCGAACTGGCCGCCCAGGAGAACCGGGCGGTGGTGATCGTCGCAGTCTCGGGCGGGGCCCGGATGCAGGAAGCGGCTTTATCCCTGATGCAGATGGCCAAGACCACCCTGGCCCTCGACCGGTTGTGGGCGCAAAAACTGCCCTACATCTCCATCCTCACCGACCCCACCACCGGCGGGGTCACGGCCAGCTTCGCGGCCATCGCCGATGTGATTCTGGCCGAGCCCGGGGCCCTGATCGGCTTTGCCGGGCCTCGAGTGATTAAGCAAACCATCCGCCAGGACTTACCCGAGGGCTTCCAGCGCTCGGAGTTTTTGCTCAAGCACGGCATGGTAGACCAGGTGGTGGATCGGCGCCGGCTGAAGGAAACCGTGGCGCGCATCCTCAAGCTGCTGCACCCCAGGACGGTGAACTATGCAGGCTAGCCTTCAAGTCAGACACCAACCGCTAAAAGGGGGGGCTTATGCCGCTTGAGTTCGAAAAGCCGATCGAGGAGCTCGAGGCCAAAATCGCCGAGCTGGAGGGCTTTGCGGCCAGCAGCGGGGTCGACCTCTCCGGCGAGCTCCAGGTTCTGCGGGAGCGCCTGGCCCAGCTCAAATCGGAGACCTTCGATAACCTCTCTCGCTGGGAGCGGGTGCAACTGGCCCGCGCCCCCGGACGCCCCACCACCCTCGACGTGATCGGGGGCATCATGACCGAGTTTGTCGAACTGTACGGTGACCGAACCTACGGCGAAGACCCCGCGGTGGTGGGCGGCCTGGCCCGCTTTGAAGGCACCTCGGTGGTGGTGGTGGGGCACCAGAAAGGCCGCGACACCAAAGAAAACATCCGGCGCAACTTCGCCATGCCCCACCCCGAGGGTTACCGCAAGGCCATGCGTATGATGGATCTGGCCGACCGCTTCGGGCGGCCCTTCATCGCCTTCATCGACACCCCCGGCGCCTACCCCGGCGTCTCCGCCGAGGAGCGCGGCCAGGCCTGGGTGATCGCCCAGAGCATCCAGCGCATGGCCCGCCTAAGGGTGCCGGCCATCGCCATCATCCTGGGCGAGGGCGGCTCGGGCGGGGCGCTGGCCATTGGGGTAGGCAACCGCGTGCTGATCCTGGAAAACGCCTGGTACTCGGTGATCTCGCCGGAGTCCTGCGCGGCCATCCTCTGGCGCGACGCCAAAGAAGCCGCCAAAGCCGCCGAAGCCCTCAAACTCTCGGCCCCCGATCTCTTGAACCTGGGCATCGTGGATCGGATCATCCCCGAACCCAGCGGTGGGGCCCACCGCGACCCCGCCGCCACCCTGGCGAATATCAAACAGGCTTTGCAGGCTACGCTTGCCGAACTCGCTGGCCTTAGCCCAGAGCAGCTATTCGAAGACCGCTACCGGCGGTTCAGGGGGCTGGGGCGCTACCAGGCCTAGTCACGGAAAAAACATCCAAAAATAGCAGGGGGCGGCCTATGCACCGCCCCCTGTATTGCTCCCGATCAACCCGGTGGTAAAGCTTCCCTGACTCTCACACCAGCCGGCTGCGCAGCCACGAGGAAGCGAAGTCGATGATGTTCACCACCACCACAATCGCTATAACCCCCACGATCATCTGGTCGTACTGTCCCGAGGCCATCTTCTCGTTGATGAAATAGCCGATGCCACCCGCCCCCACCAGGCCCAGCACCAGCGAGGAGCGGAAATTGATCTCAAAGTTGTAGATGGTATAGGAGACAAAAAGGGGCAGCACCTGGGGCAAAATAGCCCAGCGCACCACGTTCACCCCCGCCGCCCCGGTAGATTCCAGGGCCTCAACCGGCCCCTTGTCGGCGTTTTCGATGGCCTCGGAGTAGAGCTTACCCAGCTCGGTCAGGGAGTGGATGGCAATGGCCATCACCCCGGCAAAAGGCCCCAGCCCCACCGCCGCCACCAGAATCAGGGCAATGATCAGGGTGGGCACCCCACGCAGCACGTTTAAAAACAGGCGGGTTGCGTAGAACACCGAGCGCATCAAGGGCGTACCCGAGGTCACGTTGCGGGCTGCCAGAAACGAGATGGGCATGGCGAAAACCGCTGCCAGAAAGGTGCCCACCAGGGCCATCTGCACCGTGACGGCAATCTGGCTCAGCACCTCTTGCAGCGGGTAGCGCTCGGCCGAAGCATCGGCCAGTAGAGGGGGCCAGGCCCTATCGGCAAACTGCTGCAAGAAGGGCCAGCCCACCACCAGCTTGTTGAGGTCAAACTCGGTGGCATCAAACGCTGGGATCAGGCAGCTCGCCACCAGAGCAATCAGGATACCAGCGCGCCAATCGTCGGGCTCGTGCAGCGTAGGGTTTCGCAACAACACCAGCCCAGCCCCCAGCATGAGTCCGGCCAGAAAAAACATACCAAAAGCGCCGTACTGGGTCGTGGCCGGCTGCACCAGGCGGTAGCCCTCGCTCGAGGCCTGCTGGGGAATAGCCCCTTGCAGATCGGCCAGGCTTTGGATGGGCTTGAGTTCCTCCTGGCCCAGCTCTTTACGTATGGCGTTGAGCTCGGGCAAGGCCTGGTTGTAGGCCTCGACCATGGCCGTCTGGCTCTCCGGGGCCGTGGGGGAGAACAGCTTGTAATAGCCCAGGCTTTTAGGCAGGTAGGCCCCTCCACCTTGGGGGGCATGAAACCAGTAAAACGCCAGCGCCCCAGCCAGGGCAGCCGCCAGCAGAATGGGCACGCGCTGCTTGGGGCGGCTAAAAGAAAGCAAAGCCACCGAGGCGGCCACCCCGAGGGCAATCAGCAGCTCCATGAGGCCGTTGATGGGCTGCATACGAACCAACTGGGCTGGCTGCGCATACCAGCTTCCCGCGGCCAGCAACGCCACCGCCCCCCCCAGCACACCACCCCATCCGGCAGCCCCACCCCGGCGGGTAAGCACCAGGGCTACGAGCACACCCAGGGGAATCAGCAGAAGCAGGGGATAAACGGGCGTAAGGCCCAGCAGGGTGGGGTCTATGGTATCGCGGCTCAAAAAGCCCCGGGCCCGGCTGAAGGGGAAGGCCACAAAAACCACCAGCAGGGCCAGCCCAGCGCCCACCACCCAGCGCCGCATGGAGCCCCGGGCCACCCCCATCAGCAGCGCCAAGAACACCCCGCTCAAGGTGTACAGCAGCAGCTCGGTCATGCCAGCATCTCCTTGCGCTCGTATAGATCGTCGATGATCGACTCGGTAAGCTGTGCCGGCGCCCCATCGAACACCAGCCGCCCGCGCTTGAAAGCCACGATGCGCTTGGCGTACTTCAGGGCCAGGTCGAGGGCGTGGATGTTGATCACCACTGTGACCCCGTCCTGCTCGTTGAAGCGCTTGAGGGTGCGCATCACCTCCTCCGAGAGCACCGGGTCGAGGTTGGCCGCCGGCTCGTCGGCCAGCATCAGGGTGGGCTGCTGGGCCATGGCCCGGGCGATGGCCACCCGCTGTTGCTGCCCGCCCGAGAGCGAGTCCACTCGAGCGTTCTCTTTTGCGGCCAGGTCTACGCGCTCGAGCTGCTGGCGGGCAATCTGGTAGTCGGCCTCGCTGTACAGACCCAGCAGGCCGCGCCAGGTGGGCAGGTAGCCCAGCCGGCCATGCAACACGTTTTCCAGAGCACTCAGGCGGTTGACCAGGTTGAACTGCTGGAAAATGAAGCCGACCGTGCGGCGGTACTTCTGCAACTCGCGCTTGGGCAGCTTGGTAATATCGGTACCATTGACAATCACCGAGCCCGAGGTGGGAATCAGCAGCCCATTGAGGGTGCGCAAAAAGGTGCTCTTACCGGCCCCCGAGCGCCCAATTACGGCCACAAAATCCCCAGGGGCAATCTCGAGGTTCACGTCCATCAGAACCTGAAGGGGCCCCTTGGCGGTTTGAAAGGTCTGGTTAAGGTTTCGGACTTCAATCATGCGTTCTCCAGATCGGCTGTGCAGGCCTGGCCCTCCTCGCAAGGCCATACCATCAAATCATAAGCCCCCAGCCAGCACCGGGGGCATAAGCAACCGAAGGTTGTTCCGTCTTACTGGCCGGCCACTTTGCGGGCCTGGCGCACCACATCGTAGTCGGAGTCCTGAGCGGGAATCATGTAGTCGATGCGGTAGAGGTTAAACAGGAGTTTGCTCTCCGGGGTTTTGATGCCCTGCAGGGCCGCCGCGATGCCGCGCGAAAGGGTGGGGTATTTGGTGTAGAACTGCTTGGAGACCGAGAAGGTATCGCCGGGGATGGGCTTGGAGTAGAAAATGGCGGTGAGCTGGGCGGCCTCCTCGGGCTTGAGGAACTGCGTCCAGGCCCCGCTCTTGTTGCGGTTGTCGTTGGCAAAGGTGGCCGCTGCGTCCACCGACTTATTCAGCACTGCCAACACCGCGGCGTCGTGCCGACCGGCGAAGGTTTGCTTGGCGAACAGCTTGTCGGGGTCGAGCTTCTCGGCCACCAGCGCGGCCCGCGGGAACACGTAACCGGCTGCGGAGTTTTTGTCTACCCAGGCGATGGTCTTGCCCTCGAGGTCGCGCACGCTCTTGATGCCCGAGTCCTTGCGCACCACGATGGCCGACCAGTAGTAGGGGCTGCTGCCGCGCACGCTCTTGAGGAGCACCTGGGCGCCCACATCCTGGTTGGCGATCACGTAGCCGTCGGGCGGGAAGAAGGCGAAGTCGAGGTTGCCACCGCGCATGGCCTCAATCAGGCCGCGGTACTCGGTGGGGATGAAAACTTCCACCTCGATGGCCCCCTGGAAGCGGCGCTCGAGGTAGTCGGCAATGGCCTGGGCCGCCGGGCGGAGCTGGTCGGAGTTCTGGGTGGGGTTAAAGCCGATGCGCACCTTGACCGGGTTCTGGGCCAGACCGACCGACAGGCCAAAGGCCAACAAAGCCAGCAGAAGAAACAGGCTGCGTTTCATACGCCGATTAGCCTACACCAGCTTGTGTCAGAATTGAATCAGGTCAAAATTTTGCGCGACCTGGATTGGGCTGCCAAATCCAGTGAACGGGCTTGGCTGTGTCTGTTAAATGTGTTCCACGAGCCCCCACCAACAACCATGTAGAATGCACCCTGCATGCATGCCCTCATCTTCGACTTCGACGGCACCATTCTGGACACCGAAAAGAGCGAGTTTCAGGCCTGGCAGGAGGTGTACCAGGCCCACGGGGCCGAGCTATCGCTGGAGTACTGGCTTCCTTTCATCGGCAACAACTCCATCCCCTTCGACCCGGCCGGCAACCTGGAACGGCTTGTGGGCCAGCCGCTGGATAAGGAAAACATCGAGCGCTGGGTGGACGAGCGCAAGCGAACCCTCAACCAGTCGCTCCAGCCCCTACCGGGGGTGCTGGACTACCTCGAGGCTGCCCAGGCCATGGGTCTCAAGCTGGCAGTGGCCAGCAGCTCGAGGCGGGCCTGGGTGGAGGGGCACCTGGAGTGGCTGGGCTTGCTGGGGTATTTCCAGGTCATCCGCACCAAGGAGGATGTGGCCCTGACCAAGCCCGACCCCGCGCTATTTTTGCGGGCCGCCGAGGGGCTGGGGGTCGCCCCCCAGGAAACCATCGTGCTCGAGGACTCCCTGAACGGGGTGCGGGCGGCCAAGGCGGCGGGGGCCTTTACGGTGGCCATCCCCAACGCCCTCACCCAGCACCTCGATCTGAGCCAGGCCGACCTGGTGCTCACCCG
>ENA-ORXB01000981-ORXB01000981.1-sediment-metagenome-genome-assembly--contig:-NODE-981-length-41359-cov-4.599172_pt1 | contig 41359 bp, 32 predicted proteins | sample MGYA00237863_ERZ511475 | MGnify/ENA primary metagenome ERZ511475 (study PRJEB26305, sample SAMN06343858) | sediment metagenome | isolation source: hot spring sediment | place: Canada: British Columbia... | reverse complement strand
CCGTGCTGCGGATCTCAACGGCCTGCGCCTCGTAACCCGGCCGCCCGAGCAGGGCGTAGGCGGCGTTCTTGCCCGCCTCCACGCCCGGCTGATCGTAGGCATCGACGGCGAAGAAGAGGGCCGCGATGGCCGTCTGCATCTCCAGCATGTAGAGGAACTGCCCAACGGTGAAGGCGTTGACCTCAGGGAAGATGTGCGTGCAGTTGGGGCGACCGGCCTTGGTCAGGGCAACGGCGGTCGCCTCGCGCTCCACGTTGATCAGCTCGGCCAGCGTGTGCCCTCCGAGATAGGCGATCTCTTCCTCTCCCGGCTCAGCCGCCGGGATCGGCCCCTCCTCGGCAAAGCGCTCGACGGCGACAAAGTTGACGATCTTGTCCGCCGGGCCCTCCATGTAGAGCTGGATCTGAGAGTGCTGGTCGGTCGCTCCAAGGGCCAGCACCGGCGTAGGGCCGACGTTCACCCGCTTGCCCAGGGTGCTCATCTGCTTGCCGAGGCTCTCCGCCCAGAGCTGCCGGAACCAGTCGGCGATGTCCCTCAGGTGCTGGCTGTAGGGCATCATCACCGAGATTCGCTGCCCGCGAAGGTAGGCGAGGTGCTGCAGGGCCGCATTCATGCCGGCCGGGTTCCGCTTCAGAGCGCGAACCTGGCAGAGTTGGTCCGCATAGGCCGCCCCGGCGAGGAGCTCGCGGATATCGATCCCGATCAGTGCGGCCGGCACCAGCCCAACCGGTGAGAGGACAGAATAGCGCCCACCAACCCCCGGCGGAATGGTAAAGGTGCGATATCCCTCGCGCGCAGCAATCTCCCGGAGGGCCCCTTTGGCCGGGTCCGTGATGGCCACCAGATGGCAGGCCGCTGCATCCCCGAGCTTCTCCCGGAGCCAGGCGCGTGCGATCAGGAACTGGGCCATCGTCTCCACCGTGCTGCCCGACTTGGTGATGACGATGCACAGCGTGCGCTCGGGGTCGAGCATGCGGAGCGTGGGCATGACCCAGTCGGGGTCCACGTTGTCGAGGACGAAGAGGCGGGGGCGCCGGCGCTGTTCCAGCGACCAATAGTCGGAGCCGAGTGGCAGCAGGGCCGTCTTGAGGGCCGTCACGCCGAGGGCAGAGCCGCCGATGCCCAGCACGAGGACGTCGTCAAAGACCCCTTCGACCTCACGGGCGTAGGCGAGCACCTCCTCAACCGTCTCCTGCTGATAGGGCAGGTCCATCCAGGCCAGGTCCTTGGGGCCGCGTCGCCTGCGCAGAACGTCCAGGCCGGCCGAGAGCCGGAACTCCATCTGGTCCAGCTCGTCTTCGGTAGTGCCGCGGTTCTTTCCGACGGCGTCGGCAAGCATGTTGCTATAGTCGAAGCGAATGCGCATCGAATCGCGCCATTCTGCGTCTTCGTAACGTGGCATAGTCTGCTCCTAATGGTACCCCTGGACCGAGGGCGAAGATAGCACAGACCGTGAGCCCCGTCAAGGAGGGACAATGCTCACCAGCCGCGCAGCGCTGCGGGCTCTCCTGCTGCGGCAACAGGGACTGCTGGGCGACAGAGTGTCCGGAGGTGCCGGGGGCGCAGTGGCGTGGACGCGCCGGCAAGGCTTTTTGCCTCTCGAGTTGCAGGCGCACGCTCTGGCGCCGGGCCACGACCTGGTGATGCTCTACCGCGTGTCCAACTATCAACTCGGCAGCCTGGACATGTTCCTGTACGATGGGGGGCAGCTGTTTGAGCACTGCCTGCACCTGCCCGGAGCCCTGCCAGCGAGCGACTACAACCTGATCTACGATCCCGAAAAGATTGCCGCCGCCGCGCGCCCGGGGTCGCCGGGAGCACTGGTGCTCGAGTTCCTGGACGAGGAGGGGCCGGCGACGGTGCGTGAGCTGCAGGCGCTCCTGCGCCGCCACGGCCTGACCGACCGGCGCGCCGTCGCGCGGGTGATTCACGAGCTGTACGCCGGAGGCGCCATCCTGATCTCCCATCGCGAGGGCAACCTGGAGAGCTATGACCTGGCGAGCCGCGTGCTCCCGGGCTTAGCCGATGGGGCCCTGCCCCTCGGGGCGCGCCTGCGCGCCCTCGCACGACGGGCGCTGCAGGTGCTGGCGCCGGTGACGCGTGCCACGCTGAGCCAGGCGCTCAACAGCATCGGCCTGCGGTCGCGCCTGGACCTCGTGGCGATGAAATGCCAGAAGAGCCGCATCGTGGCCGAGATGCTGGCGGAGGGGGAGATCGTGCAGCTTGAGGTCGAGGATCCCCCCGAGCGCTACCTGGTGCCGGCATCGTGGCTCCCGCATCTCGGTAGTGCCCCGCGCTCCAGCAACCCGCGCATCGCCTTTCTGTCGCCGATCGACCCGGTCGTGTGGGACAGGCGGCGGGCCCGCGACCTTTTTGGCTTTGACGTCCGCCCCCTGGAATCTCCCTCGGCGATAGAGCAGCGGCGTTTTGGCCCTCATCCCCTTGCCATTCTCTACGGGCAGGCGCTCGTCGGGCTGCTTGAGCCGCAGATGAGGTGGTCCCACGATCGGCTGGTGATCCACGGCATCCATGTGTGGGACCACGCGCTGCTCGAGGACCACCACTTCCGCACGGCGTTTGGCGAGGCCGTGCGGGAGCTCGCCGCCTTTCACGAGGCGCGCGACATCCAGGGCGCGCGCTCGCTTCCGCCCCGATTGCTACCCTCCTGAAGGGAGCCCTGCGCTCCCCGGCGCCCCCGCGCAGCAGGAAGTGCGGGTCCGCTGCCCGCGCGGGAGGCACACCATAAGGGCGGGGCCCCACCCCGAACCCAGCCGGAGGGATGGCACCCAACGGCCTTGCGTTCCGGTGCCCTCTCCCCTTTTCCCCTTCAAGGGCGGACAGGCAGTCAGACGCGAGGCGGAAGCCCCCGCCGCAGCGGCCCTCGAATGGACACGTGGGATGCGATCAGCCGCCGCGGGGCTCCCACCCCTGCGATCGACTCATCGGACAGCGCCTATCCCATCCTCATCCCAGCCCCGAAGGGGCTTCGCCGCTTTTCAGCGCGGGGCTTTCAGCCCCGCGCGGTGCTGCGGGCGTGGCAGCCGCCTGCCGCCCGAGGCTGAAGCCTCGGGCTGAAAAGGGCAAAGCCCCCTTCGGGGGCTGGGTCCCAACGCTGCCGTACTCGTTCCGCTCGTACCATCGACAGACAGGGCGTGCCTGTCCGCCCCTGAACCCTCTCCCTCTCCTCCGCCGGACACCGCGGCGTCCGCCGGGGGTTACTCCCTGTCCCAAACCTTGATAGCAGTCCTATCAACTTTCCTGCAGTTTTCAGGTCAGAGTGGGGCCGCCCCTCTTGACACTCTGCACGGTTTGTGCTATGATGTTAGCACTCAGAGCGAGTGAGTGCTAAGGACATCTGCATCGCCGGCAGGGAGGCGCCACGCCTGCCCGCACCGTGCAGATGCGACCCGGGCAAGAGGTCTCCAAAATGGAGCAACTGACCAGCCGGCAAGAGGAAATCCTCGGCATCGTGGTGCGCGAGTACATCGCGACGGCCGTGCCAGTCGGCTCACAGACCATTGTGCGCCGCTACGGGCTCGGCCTTAGCCCGGCCACCGTCCGGAATGAGCTGGCCTTCCTGGAGCGCGAGGGCTATCTCCTGCAGACGCATGCCTCCGCGGGCCGCATCCCGTCGGACAAGGGCTACCGGTACTTTGTGCACCGCCTGATGCAGGAGACCGAGCTCTCGCCGAGCGAGCAGCGCATGATCAGCCACCAGTTCCATCAGGTGCAGCTCGAGCTGCAGCAGTGGATGAAGCTGGCGGCTGCAGTGCTCGCCCAGACCGCGCGCAGCGCCTCACTGGTAACCGCGCCCAAGGCCCCGCAGGCACGGCTCAAGCACCTGGAGATGATCTCCCTGAGCGACGTGACGGCGCTGCTGGTCATGGTCTTTCAGGATGGCTCCATCCGGCAGCAGGTGGTCCTGCTGCCAACCCCAACCGGCCAGGATGAGCTGACCAGAGTCTCGAACCATCTGAACGAGCTGCTCGGCTCGGCGAATGCGGCCGAGGTCCGTACGGGGCCGGCGGCTACGGCGCCCCTCACGGCCCTCGAGCGCCATGTTGTGGAGCGCGTCGCCGAGACGCTCGAACAGATGGACCGCCGCAGCGAGCGAGAGATCCATCGCGATGGCCTGCTGCACGTCCTGCGCCAGCCCGAGTTCGCGCAGGTGGACAAGTTCCGGCAGGTCGTTGAGGTGCTGGAGCGGCGCAGCCTGCTGGAGTCCATCATCGCCGAGGTTCTGTGGGCCAATGGGGTGCAGGTGATCATCGGCGGCGAAGGCCGGTGGGACGACATCGAGGACTATAGCCTGGTCCTCTCGCCCTATGGTGTGCGAGGCGAGGCCAACGGGGTCGTGGGGGTTCTTGGGCCAACACGCATGCCCTACGAACGGGCTATTCCGGCGGTACGCTTTGTGGCGCGCCTGATGAGCAGCCTCGTTGAGCATATGTACGGATACTAGCGGCCGGCCGCGGACGCCCAGACGGCTCCTCACGGGCAGCGGCGCGGCGCAGGTTCGGGCGCGCCGGGTCCATGGGTTGGAGGAACATATCCGTCGCGGGCGACCGCATTGGCCGCTTCTCACGACGGAGGTGCCATGGTTGATGACATCAGGAAGGACGAAGTGAGTGAGCGCCCCGAAGGTGAGGCGCGAACTGAGGCGGGCGAGGCCTCCCAGCGTTCGCAGTCGGCAGAGGCAGCAGAAAAGCCTGCTGCACAAGAGGCCAGCACTCAGGCGGGCGAAGGCGAGCCAGACCTGGCCACGCAGCTGGCCGAGGCGAAGGCCAAGGCTAACGAGTATCTGGACCAGTTGCGCCGCACTGCGGCCGACTTTGCCAACTATCGTAAGCGGGTCGAGCGCGAGCGGGAGGAGATGGGGCGGTTTGCCAACGCGCTCCTCATCACCAAGCTCTTGCCGGTCCTTGACGATCTCGAGCGTGCCATGGCGACTCTGTCGCCCGACCTCAGGCATTTCACCTGGACGGAAGGGGTGTGGCTGATCGCCCGCAAGCTGGAAATGGTGCTCGAGGGCGAGGGCCTCAAGCCCATCGAGGCGGTGGGCAAGCCCTTCGACCCCGAGCGGCATGAGGCTGTCATCCGTGAGGAGACGACCGCATATCCCGACGGCCAGGTCATCGCCGAGCTGCAGCGAGGGTATGAGCTGAACGGCCGCGTGCTGCGGGCCTCTCTCGTCAAGGTCGCGGTGGCGCCCAAGACCCCCTCTGAGGCGGCGCCCTCCGGGCCGGAGGCCGGCTCTGGCGCAAGCGGTGCGCCGGCCGAGGGCGGCACGCAGGTCGGGGCCGCTCCCGCCTGACGGGCGAGGCGGCGGACGATGCCCCTGGCCCGGCCCCTGTGGGCCGCAGGCATGGTTTGTGTGAGCAGTTATCCAGGAGGATTGACGCATGGGCAAGATCGTAGGCATTGACCTTGGGACGACCAACTCGGTGATCGCCGTCATGGAGGGCGGCGAGCCGGTGGTCATCCCCACTTCCGAGGGCAGCCGTCTGTGCCCCTCCGTAGTCGCGATCAACCCCAAGACGGGTGAGCGGATGGTGGGTCAGGTGGCCCGACGGCAGGCCATCACCAACCCGGAGAACACGATATACTCGATCAAGCGCTTCATGGGTCGCAAGTTCAACGATCCTGAGGTGCAGAAGGCCATGAAGCGCCTTCCCTATAAGGTCACGGAAGCGCCCAACGGTGACGTGCAGGTGTGGATGGGCGGCAGGCCCTACTCGCCGCCCGAGATCTCGGCCATGATCCTGCAAAAGCTCAAGGCCGACGCCGAGGCGTACCTGGGCGAGCCGGTGCATCAGGCCGTTATCACCGTACCGGCGTACTTTAACGACGCGCAGCGCCAGGCGACGAAGGACGCCGGCCGCATCGCCGGGCTCGAGGTGCTGCGGATCATCAACGAGCCGACCGCTTCTGCCCTCGCCTACGGCCTGGACAAGAAGAAGGACGAGCAGATTGCCGTCTATGACCTGGGCGGCGGTACCTTCGATATCTCGATCCTGAGCCTGGGCGACGGGGTGTTCGAGGTCAACTCGACCAACGGCGACACCTTCCTGGGCGGCGACGACTTTGACCAGCGCATCATCGACTGGATCGCCGAAGAGTTCCTGCGCGAGCAGGGGATCGACCTGCGCAAGGACCGCATGGCCCTGCAGCGCCTGAAGGAGGCGGCGGAGAAGGCCAAGATCGAGCTCTCTTCGGTCGTACAGACCGAGATCAACCTGCCCTTCATTACCGCCGATGCTTCCGGGCCCAAGCACCTGTCCATGACCCTGACGCGGGCCAAGCTCGAGCAACTGGTCGGCGACCTGATCGAAAAGTCGCTGGCTCCGGTTCGCCAGGCGCTTGAGGACGCCAAGCTCAAGCCGTCCGACATTGACGAGGTCGTCCTCGTCGGCGGGCAGACGCGCATGCCGCTCGTGCAGGAGACGGTACGCAGGTACTTTGGCCGCGAGCCGCACAAGGGCGTCAACCCCGACGAGGTCGTGGCCATCGGCGCGGCCATCCAGGCCGGCGTGCTGGGCGGTGAGGTCAAGGACGTCCTCCTGCTCGACGTCACGCCGCTGACCCTGGGCATCGAGACCCTGGGCGGGGTGGCAACGCCGCTCATCGAGCGCAACACCACCATCCCGACCCGAAAGAGCCAGATCTTCTCGACCGCCGCGGACGGTCAGACGAGCGTGGAGATCCACGTCGTGCAGGGCGAGCGTCCCATGGCGGCGGACAACAAGACGCTTGGCAGGTTCATCCTCGATGGCATCCCGCCGGCACCGCGCGGCATACCCCAGATCGAGGTGACCTTTGACATCGATGCCGATGGCATCCTGCACGTCAGCGCGCAGGACAAGGCCACCGGCCGTGAGCAGAAGATCACCATCACCGCCTCCAGCGGACTCAGCAAGGAGGAGGTCGACCGTCTGGTGCGCGAGGCGGAGCAGCACGCTGCCGAGGACCGCAGGCGGAAGGAGGAAGCCGAGGCCCGTAACCAGGCCGACACAGTGGCCTACAGCGCTGAGAAGACGCTGCGCGAGCTGGGCGACAAGGTTCCGGGCAACATGCGAAGCGAGGTCGAGCGCCACGTCGCCGCGGTGCGAGAGGCGCTCAAGGGCTCCGACATCGAAGCCATCAAGCGGACCAGCCGCGAGCTGTCGGAGGTGCTGCAGCGCATGGGCGCCAGCGTCTATCAGCAGCAGGCGGCCGGCTCGGGCCAGGGATCCGAGGGTCCGGCAGGCGGCCCGCCTCGTGACGACGGGACCGTCGAAGGCGAGTTCCGAGAGGTCTAGGCCAACTGCAGGCTTGGAGGCGAGGAGAGCACAGCCTCTCCTCGCCTCAACTGCTGCAGGGCACGACCGCGGCCGTGCCTGAGCGGGCACGGCCGGCATCACGAGCGCTGCCCCCTCACCCTCCGCAACCCTGCACGCCCGGCCGAGAAAGGTCCACGTGGGCGAGCCGCGTCCAAGCCCGCGGACATCGAGCGCTCTACGTCGCGACAACCCGCTCCCGCAGTCTCGGGCGCATGATATCGGCCTGGAGTAGCGACCTGAATCATGGGCAAACAGGGCATCTCTGGGCCGCGAGGTCCTGCGGGCTATGGATGCCAACATCCACGCCAGCCCGATGTGCCGATAGCAGCGTTAGTGGATGGGAGTGTGAGAGGGATCGCGTGAAGAGCATCCTGGTTGTTGACGATGAGGTGTCCCTGGTCGAGTTTGTAGGCGCCCTCCTCGAGGATGCAGGCTACACGGTAGAGCGGGCCTACGATGGGCGATCCGCCCTCGACATTGCACGGGCCAAGCACCCCGACCTCATCATCGCCGATATTATGATGCCGGTGATGGATGGCCTCGAGCTGTACCGGCAGCTCCGCTCGTCCGGGGCAACCCGCCACATCCCGGTCATCTTTATCACCGCCGGGCGCGTGCCCGAGCAGATCCCTCCCGATGTCATCACGGTCCGCAAGCCCTTCGATCTGGAGACCCTTGAGAGGGCCGTCGCCGAGCTGCTCGGAGGCGGCCCTCACAATCACCGCCTCGACCCCAGTCGCCTCAACTGAGATCCCGTCCCTCCAGGCTTCCCCGTTGACGACGTCTTCGTCGAGCGTCATCGGCATTGGAACCTGCCGGAAGGCTTCCCATCTTCGCGGGATGGTGCTATAATCGGCGCTCACAGACCTTGCTGGAGGATGCGATGGGCACCACTGCGTACACCGAGCTAGATCGCCTGATCATCAACACCATCCGCATGCTGGCGGTGGATGCCGTGCAGGCCGCCGAATCCGGGCACCCCGGGATGCCGATGGGCATGGCCGCCCCGGCCTACGTCCTCTGGACGCGCTTTCTGCGGCACAACCCCGCCAATCCGCAGTGGCCGAACCGCGACCGGTTCATCCTCTCCGCCGGGCATGGCTCCATGCTCCTCTATGCGCTGCTGCACCTGAGCGGCTACGACCTGTCGCTGGAGGAGATCAAGCGCTTCCGACAGTGGGGAAGCCTGACCCCCGGGCACCCGGAGCGCGGGGTCACCCCGGGGGTAGAGACAACGACCGGCCCGCTCGGGCAGGGATTTGGCAACGGCGTCGGCATGGCCATTGCCGAGCGGTATCTGGCGCAGCTCTTCAACCGCCCCGGCTATGACATCGTGGACCACTACACCTACGCCATCGTGAGCGATGGAGACCTGATGGAGGGTATCTCGGCGGAGGCGGCGTCGCTGGCCGGGCACCTGCGCCTCGGCAAGCTTATCTACCTCTACGACGATAACCGCATCTCCATCGAGGGGCCGACCTCCCTCTCCTTTGGCGAGGATGTGCCCCTGCGCTTCCGCGCCTACGGCTGGCACGTGCAGTCGGTCGACGGCCTCGATTTGGTCGCCATTGAAGAGGCCATCCGCGCCGCGCAGGCCGAGCGAGAGCGGCCCTCGCTGATCGCCGTACGCACCCACATCGGCTACGGCAGCCCGAACAAGCAGGATACGGCGGCGGCGCACGGCGAGCCGCTGGGCGAGGAGGAGGTCGCCCTCACCAAGAAGGCGCTCGGCTGGCCGCTCGAGCCCAAGTTCTACGTGCCGGACGTGGTCCGCGGCTACTTTGTCGAGCAACAGGAGTACTGGAGGCATCTGGAGGCCGACTGGCGCGCCCTCTTTGAGAGCTACCGCCAACAGTACCCTGACCTGGCGGAGCAGTTCGAGCAGATGATGGCGGGAGAACTCCCCGCCGGCTGGCAGGAGCGAATCCCGCGCTTCCCCGCGGGCAAGGCGATCGCCACACGGAACGCCTCCGGCGAGGTCCTGAACGCCATCGCGCCGGCGTTGCCGGGCCTCATCGGCGGCTCGGCAGACCTGGCACCCTCGACCAAGACGCTTCTGAAGGGCGGAGGCGATCAGGAAGCCGATAACCCCGGCGGGCGGAACCTGCACTTTGGGGTGCGCGAGCATGCCATGGGAGCGATCGTCAACGGGATGGCGGCCTATGGCGGCCTGCGTCCCTTCGGGGCGACCTTTTTCGTCTTCTCGGACTATATGCGGCCGGCACTGCGGCTTTCGGCGCTCATGGAGCTGCCGGTCGTGTGGGTGTACACGCACGACAGCATCTTTGTCGGCGAGGATGGCCCCACGCACGAGCCGATCGAGCATCTCGCCTCGCTGCGGGCCATTCCGCACCTCGTGACCATCCGCCCGGCCGACGCCAACGAGACGGCGGTGGCCTGGCAGGTGGCCCTGGAGCAGCGGGGGCCCGTGGCCCTGATCCTCAGCCGGCAGAACCTGCCGGTGCTCGACCGTGACAAGATGGCCCCGGCCGACGGCCTGCGGCGCGGAGCCTACATCCTCTCCGACACTCCCGGCCGACGGCCGGACGTGATCCTCATCGCGACCGGCTCGGAGGTTGCCCTCGCTGTCGAGGCGCAGGCGGCGCTCGCCGAGCGGCGCATCAACGCCCGCGTCGTCAGCATGCCCAGTTGGGAGCTGTTCGAGCGCCAGCCGCAGGCATACCGCGACGAGGTGCTCCCGCCCGATGTGCTGGTGCGCCTGGCCATCGAGGCCGGCTCTCCCATGGGGTGGGAGCGCTACGTTGGGCCCTTCGGCGCCGTGCTCGGGATCGAAAACCGCTTTGGCGCCTCAGCGCCCTACAAGGTGCTGGCGTGCCACTATGGGTTCACAGTCGACGAGGTGGTGGCCCGCACCGAGGAGCTGCTGGAGACCTTTGTGGCCAAGGCGGATCAGGTCTGCACGCTGCTGAGGTGCACTCGCTCGTAGGCTGAGGCGCCTCCGGAGGCGCCTCAGCCATCAGGGCAAGCATGCGCGGGAGCCGGGGCGTCTTCCGGCAGAGTCTTCGGACGCACAGGCGGCGGAAATCGCGGTTTTCACGTCCTGCGGCAGGAACTCCCCATCCCCCAGCCCCCTTCCCCGCCGCTGTGGCGGCGGGGAAGGGGGTGTTTTTCTTGGTAAGGGGGTGTCGGCGGGCGGCTTCGCCGCCCGCCGACACCCCCATTTTCCTGGATTCCCCGCCCCCGCGCGGCGGGGGCGGGGTCAGGGGTGGGGGCAACGTCCCAGGGGACGACGCCCTCGCCCCCGTCAGGTTGCTGCCTGCGGGGGAGGGAGCGGGAGCGCGCCCGGCGCGGGCACCACAACCCACGGCACCCTGATCCGCGGCAGGCGCAACGCGCTCCAATCCCGGAACAGTGGCCGCGGACGAAAGCGCCGGTACCCGGGGCTCGTACAGCAGCAACAACCGGTGAGGACCACGGTCACGAGCAACAGCGCCACAACGACCGAAAGTGTCCGCAGGCGCAGCCTCTGCATGGTCTCGCCTCCTCGGCGGGCGTAGGGGGTGCAGCGACGCTGCGCCCCCCACGCCCGCCCCTACGCCCGCAACGAGGCGCCGAGGGTCTGCTCGAGGGCGCGCACGATGCGCCCCTGGACGCGGGCGACCTCCTCATCGGTGAGGGTGCGGTCCGGCGCCTGATAGGTCAGCGCATAGGCCAGGGAGACCTTGCCGGGCGGTATCTGCGGCCCGCGGTACACGTCAAAGAGCACCGCCTCCCGCAGGAGCTGCCCGCCGGCCTGCCGGATGACCTCGAGCACCCGCGCCGCCGGCACCGCCTGATCGACGATGACGGCGAGGTCCTGTGTCACCGCCGGGTAGCGGGAGATGGGCTCCATCTGCCGCAGGGTAGTCGCCAGCGAGATGATCGCCTCGAGGTCCAGCTCGGCGAGGGCGACCCGCATCGAGGGCAGGTCAAAGGCCTCGCGGACAGCGGGATGCACCTCGCCGAACACGCCGAGGACCTGCCCGTCCGCCCGCACCCGAGCCGCCCGTCCCGGCTGGAAAGTCGGGCTTTCCAGGGGCTCGTAGCTCGTCTGCCGGATGCCCATCCGATCCAGCAGCGCCTCGATGATGCCCTTGAGGTCGAAAAAGTCCAGGGGTTCGGTCACCTCGCAGCCCCAGGCCCGCGGTCCGCGGTTGCCGACGAGGCCGATGCAGAGCCGTCGCGGCTCCCCGGGCAGCACCTCGCCTGGACGAGGGAGGTACACCCGCCCAACCTCGAAGAGCATCGCCCTGCCGGCGATCCGATAGGTCTCGGCAAGGGTGGAGAGCATCGCATCCTGCAGCGTCTGGCGCAGGATGTTGCGCTCCTGGCTCAGCGGGTTCGCCAGCCGGATATACTGCTCCGGATCGGGGGCCGGGCCGCCCGGGAAGAGCCGGCCTACGCTGGCGAGGTTGGTCATCGAGTAGGTGATGATCTCCTGCAGGCCGCAGCCCACGAGGATATCCCGCGTACGCTGCTCGAGGATGAGCGACAGGTTGCGCGTCTGCTCCGGGAGTGCCTCCGCCATCAGCGTCGAGGGCAGGTTATCGTAGCCATAGATGCGGCCGACCTCTTCGACCAGATCAGCCGGGAGGCTCACATCGCGCCGATGGGTCGGCACGGTGACCGACAGCGTCCCACGGCCCGTCGCGACCACCCCGAACCCCAGGGACTCGAGAATCCCCTGGATGCGGTCCGCCGGCAGGCCAACACCGAGGAGCCGCTCCACCTCGGACGGGTTCAGTTCGATGACCGGTCGCTCGGCCGGCGCGGGGTAGGCGTCGACGAGTCCCGGCGCAACCTCCCCGCGCGCGTACTGGCTCATCAGCTCGGCCGCCCGCACCGCTCCGAGGGGCGGCAACTCCGGATCCAGCCCGCGGCCAAAGCGCTGCGCCGCCTCGCTGGTCAGCTTGAGCATCTGCGAGGTCCGCCGCACGCTGAGGTAGTAAAAGTTGGCGGCCTCCAGCAGGATGTTGCGCGTGCCCTCGGTCACCTCGCTCTCCAGGCCGCCCATAACCCCGGCTATGGCCACCGGACCTCCGCCATCAGTGATGAGGAGCATCTGGTCGTCGAAGGTGCGCTCAATGCCGTCGAGGGTGGTCATCTGCTCGCCGGAGCGGGCGCGGCGCACGATGATGGCCGGCCGCTCTCCGGGGGCCTTGGGCCGCAGGAGATCGAGGTCAAAGGCATGCAGCGGCTGGCCGATCTCCAGCATCACATAGTTGGTGATGTCCACCACGTTGTTGATCGGGCGCATGCCGGCGAGGGTCAGGCGCCGCTGCATCCAGAAGGGCGACGGTCCGATCTCCACATTGCGGATGATTGCCGCCACGTAGCGCGGGCAGAGGTCAGGGTCGGCGATCTCGACGGTGACCTGCCGCTCGGCAGGCTCGCCGACGCCGCGCAAGATGGGCGCGGGCAGGCGCAGCTTCTGGCCGGTCAGTGCCGCGACCTCGCGGGCGATGCCCGTGATCGACAGGGCATGGGCGAGGTTGGGCGTGAGCTCGATATGGAGGACTGTGTCGCCGAGATAGTCGACCAGAGGCGTGCCAACCGGCGCATCCGGTGGCAGCTCCATGATCCCCTCATGGGCCTCGCTGATGCCCAACTCCTTCTCGGAGAGCACCATCCCCTCCGAGGGGACACCGCGGATCTTGCTCGGCTTGAGGGTAACCATCTGCTGTCCCTCGGCGTGGCCATCGATGATCCTTGCGCCCGCCGTGGCGAAGGCGACTTTGACCCCCCGGTCGCCAACCTTGAGGTTGGGGGCGCCGGTCACGACGGCCATCGGCTCGGCGGCGCCATAGTCCACCACCGCGATCACCAGCCGGTCCGCATTGGGATGCGGCCTGACCTCGACGACCTCGCCGACAAAGATGCGGTCACGGTCCCACCAGTCGCCGATGCGCTCGATCTGCTCCACTTCGAGCCCGGCGAGCGTCAGCCGCTCGGCGAGCTCTTCGATCGGCAGGGTGATATCGACGTACTCTCTAAGCCAGCTTATGGGCACTCGCATGGTGCACTCCTTTCGCGGGGCGCTCCGGGCAAGCGTCGTGCCCGGCGACGGCGCCCGGCCTTCCGATCGGGCGGCGGGACATCCGTACGCTGCCCCGGCTGCAGCCTAGCCGAACTGCGCGAGGAAGCGCGGGTCGTTGCTAAAGAAGTAGCGGATATCGTTGATCCCGTACTTGAGCATGGTGATCCGCTCGGCCCCCATGCCAAAGGCAAAGCCGCTGTACACCGCCGGGTCGTAGCCGCCGTTCTGGAGCACCCTCGGGTGGACCATCCCCGAGCCCAGAATCTCCACCCAGCCGGAGTACTTGCAGACCGGGCAGCCGGGGCCGCCACAGATCACGCACTCGATGTCCATCTCCATGCTCGGCTCGGTGAACGGGAAATAGCTGCCGCGGAACCGCCAGCGGCGCATGCCGGCAAAGACCTGGCGGGCAAAGGCCTCGAGAACGCCCTTGAGGTCGCTCATGTGGATGTTCTTGCCGACGACGAGCCCCTCGACCTGATGAAGCATGAACTCGTACCGGGCCGAGACCTGCTCGTAGCGATAGACCTTGCCCGGCAGGATGGCCCGGATGGGCGCGGGGCACATCTCGCGCATGAGCCGAATCTGCCCCGGCGAGGTGTGGGTGCGCAGCAGCACCCCTTCCCGATCGGTGTAGAGCGTGCTCCACATGTCCCGCGCCGGATGGTGCGGCGGGATGTTGAGGAGCTGAAAGTTCAGCTCATCGGTCTCGACCTCGGGAGTCTCATAGATGGCAAAGCCCATCCTGGAAAAGATCTCATAGATCTCGCGCAGCGTCTGCGTGATGATGTGCAGCCGCCCGAGGGCCGGGATACGCCCGGGGAGCGTCACGTCGACGCGCTCGGCCTCGAAGGCGCGGGCTACCGCCTCCTCTGCAAGCGCGGTCCGGCGTGCGGCGTAGGCGGCTTCCAGTTGCTGTTTGACCTCGTTGGCCACCTGTCCGACGGCTGGGCGCTCCTCCGGCGGCAGCTCCCCGAGGCCGCGCAGCGCCTGGGAAAGCTCGCCCCGGCGCCCGAGGTAGCGGACGCGCCACGCCTCAAGGGCGGCCTCGTCGGCAGCCGCCCCAAGCTCGGCGAGGGCCCGCTCACCGATGGTCCTTAGCTGCTCCTGCATGCCAGCATCTCCTCCTTCAGCCCGGCACCTGGCCGGTCGCCGGGCACGACCGGATGCACGGCCAAAACAAAAACGGCCTGCTGCCTTCGTCCGGGGACGAAGGTGCGGCCGTGCGCACTCCGCGGTACCACCCCGCTTGGCCCGCCGATGGGCGGACCCACTCTGTACACCGGCGAAGGCAGATGAGGCCCTGCCGCTCACCGGCTGCCCCTGTAACGGTGGGCACTCCGGAGCGAACTACTTGCGCCCCGCTGCCTGTGCGGCCGGGGCGCTTTCCCCCGCCCGGCTCAGGAGTGAACTTGAACGCGCTTCGACCAAAGGGGGCTTGCAGTCGGCGACCCCCTCTCCCTGGTGGCCCCTGCGCGTCTACTCTCTCCGTCACAGCCGTTCTGTGCGCCGGATTATACAAGTGCAGAGCTCACACGTCAAGTAGCCATTGCCGCGAATTTCAGGTATAATGGCGCGCGAAAACCGCGTGCCCATGTGAAGGCGAGGTCTCACCGTATGGTCGAGTCCCAGGACGCCCGGACCGTGTCGTCAGAAGGTGCCGGGGATGGGACGAGCGCCGATGCCCTCTACAGGCAAGGCATGGCCTACTACCGTCGCCGGCAGTGGCGGCAAGCTCGGGAGAGCTTTCAGAGCCTCAAGAAGCTGGACCCGGGCCGTCGCGGGATCGACGCCCTACTCAACGAGCTGGACATCTTTATCCGCCTGGAGTCCTTTGCCCCGCATGCGCTTGCCGAAGACCTGCCACAGGCGGCTGCAGCGCGTGAGCCACGTCCGGCCGAGCGCAGGCGGGCCCCGTGGCTCATGCCGGCCACCCTTGGTGCGATCGTCCTTGTGTCCCTGATCTATGGCGTGGTCAGCCCCCGGCTGGACCAGCGTGTGGCGGGCCTCCGGCAGCTTGGCCGCGAGAGCCTGGCAGCCCGGCAGTGGCCGCAGGCCATCAACGCCTACGAGGAGCTGCTCTTGCTCGTGCCCGAGGACAGCGAGGCGCGGCAAGGCCTCTGGGTGGCCTACTATGAGCGAGGCGACGAGCACGCTGCCGAGGCCACGGCGCTGGAAGAAAGAGGGCGCTATCAGGAAGCAGCCCGTGAGTGGGAGCAATCCTGCGCCGACTTGGGCGCGGCCCTTCAGGTCGAGCCAGACCATGAGCCCCCCGACCCCCGCGGAGAGCCATCAGCCCGACTTGCCGATTGCCGCGAGCACCAGCGGGGCGCTTCGCTCATGGCGCAGGCCCTGCGCCTGCGAGCCGAGCGGCGCTGGAACGAGGCGATTCAGGCGCTGCAGCGGCTTCGGCGCGAGCTCCCCGGCTTTCGCAGCGAGGAGGTGCGCAGCCAGCTGAGTCGGACCTGTCTGGCGGCGGGGCAGGAGCTTGTCAGCACCGCCGAGACGCCCGCTCAGCTACGGCAGGCGGTGGCCCTGCTGGAGCTGGCAGTTGAGGCCGAGCCCTCCGCCGGGCAGGCGGTGACCTCCCTGGAGTGGGCTCGCTCCTATCTGCAGGCGACCGCTTCCTTCCAGGCTGCCAAGTGGGATGGCGCCATTGAGAGCCTGAGTGCCCTGGTCTCCGAGGCGCCGGGATACGCCGATGGGCGGGCGATCGGGATGCTCTGCCGTGCCTACATGCAGAGGGCCGGCGAGAGGCTGGGGTCGGGCAAGCAAGCGCTGGCCCTCGCCGACTATGAGGCGGCTGTGAAGCTCCGTTGCAGCCAGTGGGCCGAGGCGGACCAGAGGGCGCAAGCCATTGCCAGGGCGCTAACGCCAACGGCCATCCCAACTCGGGCACCCACTCCGACGGGCACGCCGCCACCCGCCGCGACGCCCCTGCCCGGCCAGGCCGGCACCGGGTGATAGCGTATGGCTGAGCCGCTCGCCGATGTGCGGGGCCGAAGGCAGCCGCGCGCGATTGCCTGGCTGATCCTGGCCTTCAGCCTCCCGCTCATTGCCCTGCCCGCTGCCCAGCGAGAGCCGCCTCCCCTGCAGTGGGAACCGGCCGGCGTGCCGCCCGTGCCCGGTGCCGTCCGCGAGCTTGTGGCTGTCGGCGCTCCCGGGCCGCCGGTGCTGTACGCCGTTGCCGAGCGCTGGGGCATCTACCGCTCCGACGATGCCGCAGGCTGGGTGCCGACGGGCCGGCTGCCCCGCCGGGGCCTCGGTTCCCTGGAGGTCGCCAGCCTGGCGGCTGCCCCCGATGACCCGCGGCTCCTCCTCGCCACGCTGGATGAGCAGGGGGAGAGCCTCCCCGAGCTTTACCGGAGCTGCGACGGCGGCCAATCCTGGGTGCCGCGCAGGGGGCTCTCCGGCCTGAGCATCGACGCTCTCACGATGGCGCCCGGCACGGCTGCCTATGCCGCCTGTGGCCGACACCTGTACTTCAGCCCCGACGCGGGAGATAGCTGGCTACGGCTGGGCGACCACCCGGCGCAGGCACGAGCCCTGGTCCTGGCCATCGACTCTGCGCGCCAGGCGCTGTACCTGGGCACGGAGGGAGACGGGCTCTGGCTCACGACCGATCAGGGCGCCAGCTGGAGCTCGGCGCTGCCGGGGCACACCGTCTGGGCCCTCGCTGTGTCAGGGGAGGGCCGGATGTATGCGGGCGCGGATAATGGCCTCTACCTGAGCGAGGATGGCGGGGCCTCCTGGCAGCGCCTGACCTCACCGGAGTTGCAGGAGAGCGTGTGGGAGGTCGCGACCGGGCCCGACGGCGAGGTCGCGGTGGCAACTGCGGGACACTCCGTCGTGCTCTCCCTGGATGGGGGAGGCACCTGGCAACGGCTCCTGCTCTTGCCCGTCGGGCAGAGGGCGATGGCGCTGCTCTTCCACGGCGGGCACCTCTACGTGGGCACGGAACAGGGCGTCTGGCGCTGCCGGCTTCCGAGCCGGATGCAGGGGATTGGATGCGCAGGTTTCGGCGATGCTTCAGTCCAGAGCTAGCGCGGATGCAGGGATAGGGGCCTCCGTCATCACCGGCGAGGAGTGGGTAGGCGCCCTGCTGCGCGCCCTCCTCGGCGCAGCGGGGCTGGCCCTCGTGCGCGCCGTGCATCACGGTGGCATTCCGGAGGCCGCGCTCTGGAGCGTGGGGCTGTACCTTGCCTTTGCCCTCGTCCTCGCCGGCCTGCAACAGGCAGTGCGGAAGCTGCCCGTAAGGCACCCGACGTGGGGAGAAGACCTCACCCGCACCCTCGTCCTGCTCGGTTGTTTCGGGGACCTGGCGTTCATCAGCCTGCTCGTATTCCACAGCGGCGGCCCGTTGAGCGATGCCTGCTTCCTCTACGGCCTGCTGATGCTGCGGGTCGCCGTGCTGTACGGTCCACTGCCGGAGGCGGTATCGGTCGCGGCCCTCGTCGGGCCGGCCTATGCCGGAGTGCTGTTCGTACACGCGGGGGGCTGGTTCTTCCTGGCCGAGCCCGCCTTCCTCTGGCGCTACCTGATGCTTTTCTCCCTGTCGGTTGGCTCGGTTCTGCTCGGCAGGGTCATCGCGCGCGACCGGCGCCACATCGAAGAGCTGGAAGCCCGACTCAAGTTGAGCCGTGTTGACGTCGCGCGCGCCACGGTCACCTTGCAGCAGACCGCCGCCGACCTGAGCCGACGTGTCCAGCAGCTAAGGATGCTGCAGGAGGGGGCCAAGGCGATCAGCTCCGCGCTCGGGCTTGAGGATCTCCTCGCGCTCATCGTTGCCAATGCCGCACAGGTCGTGCGCGACGCCCGCTGCTCGCTGGCGCTTCTCGATGAGGACTCGGGAGCCCTGGTGATGCGCGCAGTATCGGACCTGCCGGGGGATCGCGTGGGGCCGGCGACGCTGCCGCTGAGCGAGGGGTTTGCGGCCTGGGTGATTCAGAACCGCAAGCCTATCCGCATCAATCACGCTGCCGACGACCCCCGGCTGGCAGGGATGAGCGACTGGCCTGTCGGCTCGCTGATCAGCGTCCCCCTCCTCGCCGATGGGCAGGCGCTCGGAGCGCTGATCGCGACGAGCCCCGAGGCGGGCGCCTTCACCGATGAGGACCTCGAAGCGCTGAGCGCCTTTGCGGCCCAGGCCGTGATCGCCGTCAAGAACGCCCGGCTGTACTCGAGCGTCCAGGAGCGGCGGAGCGAGCTGGAGGCCATGCTGCGCGGCATCGGCGATGGGGTCATCGCCACCGACGCCCGAGAGCGACTGACGGTGCTCAACCCGATCGCCGCCCAGATCTTTGGCGTGCAGCCGGGGGTCAGCGCCGGCCAGCCCCTCTCGGAGGTCATCCGCAACCCGGACCTCATTGCCCTCTTTGACGAGATGCTGGCAAGCGACCATCCCTCGCTGATACGGGAGATATCGCTGCCATCGGCCGGGTCGGCATCTGGAATGGCGGGGGCAGCGGCGGAGGAGCCCACGCGCCAGTTCTATCAGGCGCTGGCCTCGCGGGTGCTCGGCGAGGGCGGCGAGCCTCGGGGCGTGGTCGTCGTCCTGCGGGATATTACCCGGCAGCGGGAGCTCGAGCAGGTCAAGTCCGACTTTTTGTCGGTCGTCACCCACGAGCTCAAGACGCCGCTCCACTCCATCAAGGGCTTTGTGGATATCATCCTCATGGGCCGGACGGGGCCGCTCACCGAGACGCAGCGGGATTTCCTGACAACGGTGAAGGAGCAGGCCGAGGGCCTGCAGATGATGATCAACGATCTGCTCGAGTTCTCGCGGCTGCAGGCCGGGCAGATCCGGCTGCGCATCGAGCGGGTGCTGGTGGGTCAGGTCGTGCAGGGCGTGGTTGCCCGGATGACCCCGCTGGCCCACGAGGCCAACTTGGAGCTCGTCAACCTTGTGCCGGGCGATTTCGGCCTGATCGAGGCCGACGAGGCACGCCTCGAGCAGGTGATCACCAACCTGCTCTCCAACGCGCTCAAGTTCACCACTCGGGGCGGCGTCACGATCAGCGCCTGCGACCTCGGGAGCGAGATCAGGGTCTCTGTTTCCGACACGGGCATCGGCATCCCGGCGGACCAACTGGAGCGCATCTTTGAGCGGTTCTACCAGGTCGATGGCACACCGACCCGCTCTTATCGGGGAGCCGGGCTCGGACTCACCATCTGCAAGCACATCGTAGAGTACCACGGCGGGCGGATCTGGGCGGAGAGCGTCGTGGGCAAGGGCAGCACCTTCCACTTTGTGCTCCCCAAGGTCCAGCCTGCGCCGGACACGCTGGTGCTGGATTTCTCCGCGCCGCCGCCGGGTCGGTCATAGCCGACGTCCGCCGAAGGTCTGGTACCGTCCGGGCAGGTCGGCGCTGACAGACTGCACCGGTCGCGGAGCGGAAGCCAGCCAGGAAGGAGAGACCCGATGGAGAGCGGATCGACGAGGGTCATCCGGGTCTTTGTTGCGGGCCTTGGGGCTGTCGGACGGCGCTTTGTCGGCCTGATGGCCAGCCAGGAGACCCTGCTTGCGGGCCGGTACGGTCTGCGGCTCGTGTTGGTCGGCGCGGCCGACTCTTCCGGGGCGGCCATTGCGTCAGAGGGGCTGGACCCGTTGAGGGTCGTGGCGATGAAAGAGGCGCGGCAGGGGGTATCCGGCTATCCCGGAGCAGGCCGGCCGGGGATGCCCCTGCGACAGGCCCTCGCTGCCTCGCCGGCGGAGCTCCTGATCGAGGCAACGCCGACGAACCTGCGCGATGCCCAGCCCGGGCTCGACTGCATCCGCGCTGCCCTCGCCCGCGGCATCCCGGTCGTTACCGCCAGCAAGGGGCCGCTCGTGCTTGCCTATCGCGAGCTGGTCGCACTGGCCGAGCAATCGGGAGTGCGCCTTGCCTTCAGCGGAGCGGTCGCCGGTGGCCTGCCAACCGTCAACCTGGGGCGGCGGGACCTGGCGGGGAGCACCATCCTGCGGGTGGAGGGAGTGTTCAACAGCACCACGAACTATATCCTCACCTCGATGGCTGAGGCGGGCGCCTCCTTTGCCGAAGCGCTGGCCGAGGCCCAGCGGCGGGGCATCGCCGAGGCAGACCCAAGTCTCGATGTGGACGGCCTCGACGCCGCGGCCAAGCTGGTAATCGTGGCCAACAGCGTCCTCGGGCGACCCACGGTGCTTGGGGACGTGGAGATCGAGGGCATTCGGAACATCACACTCGAGCAGGTCGCCGCTGCCAGGCGAGAGGGACGGGCGCTCAAGCTGCTCGCGCTTGCCGAGCGAGAAGGCGAGGACTATCGGCTGTCGGTGCGGCCGGTGGCCCTGGAGGCGGAGCATCCCCTGGCGCGGCTTCGGCCGTGGGAGATGGGTGTCCGCTATGTCACGGACACCATGGGGGTCATCTACGCGGCCATCGATGAGCCGGACCCGCTGCCGACAGCAGCCGCGGTGCTGCGCGACGTCATTGACGTGTGCGGGAGGAGGTAGGCAGCCTTGCTGCGCGCCGTTGGCATCGACCTGGGCACAACCAAGGCGGTGATTGCGGCCCTGCGCCGGGGCGAGCCCCTCGCGCTGGCCGGCGTTGACGGAAGCCCCATCGTCCCCGCGGTGATGGGGCGCAGCCCCGAGGGCAGGGTTCTCGTCGGGCACGCGGCGGCAGGGGCACCTCGCGAAGGAGAGCTCTGCACGCCGGATGGTCAGCCCTACACTGCGGTCGAGCGGATGGCGCTCTTCCTGGCGCTGCTCAAGCGGCAGGCCGAGCAGGCGCTGGGGGAGCCGGTCCGGCGGGCGGTGCTGGCGATCCCGGTCTATTTCGGGCAGGCGCAGATCGCCTCGCTGCTGGAGGCCGCCCAGATGGCGGGGCTGTTCGTGTTGCGCCTGGTGCAGAGCCCCCTGGCCGCAGGGGTTGCCTACGGCCTTGGCCGCCCGGGCGCGCGGCCGCAGACGATCCTCGTGTTCGACCTCGGCGGGGGCTGCCTGGACGTGGCGGTGCTCCGCCTGTTTCACGGGGCGGTAGTGCCGCTCGCCCTCTGCGGCGACGGATGGCTGGGCGGCAACAAGTTCAGCGACGCTATCGTCGCGCACCTGATCCGCCAACTGCAGGCGCAGCGCGAGCTCGTGTTAGACGAGACGGCAGCGGCCCGACAGAGGCTCCGACGGGAGCTGCGTGTGTACGCCGAGCAGGCGAAGGTAGCCCTTTCCATCCTGGAGCAGACAAGCCTCCACGTCCCCGGAGAGGTACTCGGGCTCCCTGGAGAGATCGGGGAGGTCCTGACGCGGGCCGCCTTTGAGGGGCTCATCGGCCCGAGGGCCGAGGACGCGCTCGCCCTGGCACGGGAAGTGGCCGAGGCCAGTGGCGTACCGCCAGAGGGGATCGACGGCGTTCTGCTGGCCGGAGGCTCCAGCCAGGTGCCGCTGATCGAGACGGCACTCGAGAGGCAGTTTCCGCGGGCGGCCCTGCTGCGCGGCCTGAACCCCGTGCTGGGCGTGGCACAGGGGGCGGCACTCCTCGCCGGCACCCTCGAATGGGTGGAATGCCCCAACTGCAGCTTGGCCAACCCGATCGAGCGCGAGGCCTGCCAGCGCTGCCGAGCGGCCCTGGCGGGCGAGGAGCGTCTCTTCTGCCCCGAGTGTGACCTGCCGAACGACGCGCGCCGACCGATCTGCTGGAAGTGCGGTGCCTCCCTCCGCCAAGCCAGAGAGGTGCGCCGCGAGGCCCCGACGTGCCCGGTGTGCGGTGCTGCCGTGCAGGCGGGAGCCGCTTCCTGCCCGGCCTGCCTTCGTCCGCTCGGCAAGGGCGATGCCGGCGGCCCGCGGTGCCCGGCCTGCGGCAGGGCGGCGCCTGCCGGAGCGAGCTCCTGCCCCGCCTGCGGCACCCTCCTCGCGCCGTTTGTCGGCGGCATGGCCAGCCACAGCCTCGGCCTCGCCTTTCCCGACGGGCGGATGGATGTGCTCCTGCCGCGCGGGCAGGCCCTGCCCAGCCCGCGCCCGGCCCTGCGCGAGGTACGCACCCTTGCCGACGGGCAGACCGAGCTCGAGGTGCCGCTCTACGAGGGCGAGCATCCCTGGGCGCGCGAGAACGCTCGGGGAGCGCTGCACCTCCACCTGCCAGAAGGCCTCCCTTCCGGCACCATCGTCGAGGTCGCCTTCGCCCTTGACCGGGACGGCAGACTGCGGGTCGGCGCCTCCCTCAAGGGGGATGCCTCCGCCGATGTCGAGGCCATCCTCCACTGGCCCGTGTAGATGCCGCCATCATAGCCTTCCAGCTCCCCGATTCCAATATGCGTAACTTCGGCAGTTTATTGACAAATGGCCCCAATGCCGGTATAATAGATAGCACATAATATCCGGGCAGTCCCGGTCACGGTCCCTCGCTTCCGGGCGCGTCTCTGCTCTGTGCTCACTGGCCGTCGGCCGGAGGGGTTGCCGGCTGGCGTTCTCAGTACCTGGCAAGCGCGTCGTAGTTGGCCGCTCGAGACGGCGCGCAGGTTGCAGCGTGGTCATTCTCCGCGTCGCACAGGCGACGTCAGGCTGTCGCATGTCTTTGTTCACGCGCCCGGAAGGAGTCACTATGGTACCTGACACGCGCGAGGGGAGCAGCGAGGATACGACCGATCTGGCCGACAAGGTCCTCCCCGCAGTTGCCCCTCTCTTCGCCGGAGCTCAGGGCGAGGGTAGTGCGGAGAAGGCCCAAGCCGAAGCAGCAGAGGCAACTGCCGCAGGGGAGGCCGAGGCCTCTGCTGCTGTGAGCGAGGAGGTGCCCAGGCGGGGTGAGGTTCGTCAGGGCACCGTGGTCTCCGTCGGCGCAACGGAGATCGCGGTCAATCTTGGCAAGTGCGAGTGCACCGTCCCCATGAGCGACGTGCACAAGCTCGGCCCCGAGGCGGCGGCCGGCATCCGCGAGGGGAGTGAGGTCTCGGTCTACATCGTCAAGCCCGGAAATCGCGAGGGCCGTGTAGTCGGCTCGCTCTATCTGGCAGCGATTGAGCGAGAGTGGGACCGGGCCGAGGAGATGGCGCAGCGAGGCGAGATCTTTGAGGCCCAGGTGACCGGCCAGAACCGGGGCGGCCTGCTCGTGCCCTTCGGGCGGCTGCGGGGCTTTGTGCCGGCCTCTCACCTTGTCGGGACGAACGCCTCGGCACAGACGGTCGTTCTGAGCCACTGGATCGGCAAGACCCTGCCGTTCAAGATCATCGAAGCCAACCGCCGACGCAACCGCCTCATCTTCTCGTACCGGGCCGCCCGCCGACAGTGGCGTGCCCAGCAGAAACAGAGCCTGCTGGACGGTCTGCGTGAGGGCGACGTTCGCCGCGGCATCGTCTCCAGCCTGGCCAGCTTTGGCGCCTTTGTCGACCTCGGCGGCGCGGATGGGCTGATCCACGTCTCCGAGCTTGCCTGGTACCGTGTGGATCACCCGAGCGAGATCCTGCAGGTAGGGCAGGAGGTCGACGTCTACGTTCTGCGCGTAGATGGGGAGCGCGGCCGCATCGGCCTGAGCCTGAAGCGTCTGCAGCCCGACCCGTGGACGCTGGTCGAGGAAAAGTATCAGCCCGGGCAGAACGTCGAGGGTACCATCACCAAGCTGGTGGACTTTGGTGCCTTTGCCGAGCTGGAGAAAGGCGTCGAGGGGCTCATCCACATCACAGAGCTGGCGGATCCCGCACCGGCGCGCGCAGAGGACATAGTCCACCCCGGGGAGGTGCACCTGCTCCGGGTTCTGCGAACCGACGCACGCAATCGGCGCATTGGGCTCTCGCTGAAGGCCGTGGATCCGGAAGAGCGCCTGGCCTGGGAGGCAACGCACGCTCTGCAGTCGAAAGACCGCGCGGCGCCGGCAGCCGACGATCAGGCTGAGGCGTCTCGCGAGTAGTCCTCGCGCTCCGCAGCAAGGCGCCATCGGAGCAACCGGTGCGCGTCTGCCCGGCGGGAGGAGACGTCGCAGAACTGGGGCCGGGCCGCTGCCTCTGTTATCGGTCGCGGCGCCCGGCGGGCCCGCCCAGCCAGAGGTGCGCATCGGGGCGGCAGCAGAGGCAGGGCCGTCGCTCCCACGGCGTGCGTGTACGAGTTGCATTTCCATGCGGCAGAGGGTATACTGAGTACTCCCCTGGATCAGGCGTTGTAGCCCCGTACCACCGGTCGCCGCTGAGAGGGGCGAGCGGCGAGCGGGTTCTTTCCTTGAGCAGCGGACGCGGCGTGTTTGCCTGCGTGCCGCCCCGTCATCGTCTGGCGCGAGACTAGTATTGGGAGGTAGGATGGCAAAGAAGAGGGCTGAAGAGGGACCGACAAAGGAAGAAAAGATCGAAGTCGAAGGCACTATCGTCGAAGCTCTGCCCAACACGATGTTCCGCGTGCAGCTCGACAACGGTCACGAGGTGCTCGCGTATCTGTCGGGCAAGATGCGCAAGTACTATATTCGCGTCCTGCTCGGCGACCGGGTGGTTGTCGAGCTGTCGCCCTACGACCTCACGCGCGGGCGCATCACCTACCGGCACAAGAAGCGAGTGCCGGCAGCGGCCAGCTAGGCCGGGTGTACCAGCATGGACAGGACGCAAGCTTTCAGGGAACGCCTCGAGCGTGACCTGGAGGAGACACAGGCGCGGATCGCCCAACTCCGCGAGCGCCTCGAGGCCAAGGGAGACTATGGCCCCGGCCGCGGCGACCCTGCCATCTTCCAGTGGGAGTTGAACCTCGCCATGCTCCAGCAGGCCGAGGAGCAGGCAAAGCAGGTTCGGGAGGCTCTCGCCCGCCTCGACGCCGGGACCTATGGCATCTGCCAGAAGTGTGGCCAGCCCATTGACGAAGAGCGGCTGGAGCTCCTGCCACTAACCACCCTCTGCATCCGCTGCGCCCAGTCCACTCGAGCGGGACGCGGCTAGCTCAGCGCGTCCCTGTCTGTGCTTTTTCCTGGTTCACAGAGTACAACACCGTAGCCACGCGCCTATCGCCCCGGGGTTCAGGGGCGGACAGGCTCCGCCCCCTGTGCAGGCGTGAGGACCTTCCATCTTCAGTCCCCCACCCCTAACCCCGCCCCCGCCGCGGCGGGGGCGGGGAAACCAGATGATGGGGGTGTCCGCGGGCGGCGAAGCCGCCCGCGGACACCCCCTCACAAGAAAAAACGCCCCCTTCCCCGCCGCCTCAGCGGCGGGGAAGGGGGTAGGGGGATGGGGCACCATCCCTCGAGTGGCTTGGCCACGCCAATGGGGCGACCTGTCCGCCCCTGAACGCTCCGGGGAGGAGGGTGCGGCCCGCCGCTCAGACGGCGGCATCCTCCTCCGGCGGCTTGCGAATCTTGAAGTGAATGAGCAGTGCCAGCACCGCCTCGTTGGCCATCAGGCACAGCACCGCGGCCATCGCCACGGCGAAGGGCAGGGTCAGGCCGATGCTCAGCACCGCGACCACGATCATCAGCACCGCCAGGATGAGTGTGGTAATCGGGCTGGCGAAGGTCAGGAAGGCCGCATTGCGCAGGGCAAGCATGAGCCGCGGCTCCTGCTGCTCCAGAAGCATGGGGAACACATAGATCTGGATCAGGCACCAAAGCACACCCATGCCGACAAAGAGCCCGCGCACGATCACCGGCCACTGCCCTTCGAACTGGCCATAGAAGATAAAGTTCGTGGCGATGATCACACCTGCCAGCAGGTTGAGCAGGGTCAGGAGCCAGCTCTTCACGGCGTAGGTTCTCGCCCCTTCCCACAGCATCCCGAACTCGATGGACTTGTGGTGCGCAATCTGGTTGGTGAGGTAGAGCATGCCCGCTGTGATAGGCGGCAGGACCAGGAAGCCGAGCACCACGGCCAGGCCCAGCCCGGCGGCGGGCGCGAGGTAACGGCCGGCGAGGGCAGGCAGGCCAAAGGCCGCAGCCACCGCTGCCACCCAGACCAGGTTGGCGCCGACGAGCGTGAACATCTCCTCATAGTAGTCCTTCAGCGCCGCCCACAGCACTCTAAACGCGATCCCCATGCGTCACATCTCCCTTCGACGGCTCATCGGGTACCTCGCCCTCTCGAGCGGCCCCGTCCCTCCGTACCAGCTCGCGCAACCTCCGCCACAGAGCCCGTGCGGCCCGCAGGAGCCGCCTCCCTCCGTACCGCTCCGCAAAGTCGCTGGCTGCAGCATCCGGACCGACCTGCGGGCCATAGCGCTCGCGCAGATAGTACTGATGATCGATGATCCACAGGTAGAGGTCCGCCTCGGTCCGGCCCGTAAAGTCCTCGAGTATCTTGTTCTGGCGGATGGCGGCCACAATCGGCTCGTACAGCGTATCGTACCAGTGCGTGACCGCTTCCTCGTACGACACATCGCGCTTCAGGTCCAGCCCCATGAAGTAGCGGTGCACGGCGATGTGCTCGAGCAGGACCTTGTACTGCCCCCGGGTCGAAAACCAGATCCGCTGCTGCGGCCGCAGCTCGTCCAGATGGGTCTGGTCGAGAAAGGCCGCATACTCGCGGATGATCTCCATCTGCTCCTCGTCGTCGAGTTGCTCAAAGGCCTCGGCGGTGAGGGGCACGCGCGTCGCCACGCGCGTCACGCGGGCCTCGATATAGCGCACACCGTTGGCCCGCGCCACGGACACGCGATGGTTGCCATCCCGCACAAAGTACACATCGCCAAGCTGGTAGACCTCGATCGGCGGCAGCGCCTCGAGCCGCTCCAGCACTGCATCAAGGCGTTTCCACCGCTCCGCGCTGGCCCCGGACCTCGGCAGAAAGGAGCGGGTAAAGTCCCGGTACCGGCCGACGCTGCCGACGATCTTGTCGACGGGGATAGTCTCCGTCGTTGGCGGAAGCTGCTGGACCGCCCGCAGGGCCTTGCGCGCCTCCTCGAACGAGAGAAGGTCGTTGCGGTGTCGCCCGAGGATGGCCAGCACATCCTCGAAGAAAGCCTTGCGGCGCTGGTCGTGGTAGTGGGCTTCGGAGGATGGAGTAGTGGCCACGGCGTCTCCGATCCGCAAACAACTATTTCGGCGAGCTTGGCGGACGGGGTCATTATAAGTCGTGGCCGGGGAGAGTCAAAAGGGCGGGTGAGCAACAACCATCCGCATCCCGTCTATGCGGCGACCACCCGCTCCGCATGCGTGTACACCGTGAAGCGATTCCTGCGGAGGTACCCGGCCAGGGTGATGCCGGCCGCCTCGGCGAGCCTGACGGCGAGGGAGGTGGAGGAGGAGAAGGACGCAACCACCGGGATGCGGGCACGCGCGGCCTTGGCGACGATGTCGGAGCTTGCGCGTCCGGTGGCTACGAGGATGGCGCCAGAGCGCCGGGCAAGTGCGGCCGCGCCGATAACCTTGTCCACGGCATTGTGCCGGCCGACGTCCTCAGCGAGCGCGACGAGCGCGCCCGTCTCATCGGCGAGGGCGGCGGCGTGGATGCCCCCGGTGGCGCGGTAGGCATCCTGCGCCCGCACGACGGCGGGGACGAGGTCCCACAGGACCTGCGGCGCCACACGCAGGTCCTGGCGCCCGACGGCGAGATCGGCGCCGAGGGCGGCAACATCGACCCCGGCACATCCCGAAAAGACCCAACGCGCCGGAGCCTCGGGGAGGGCCGCCTCCGCTTCAGTGGTCACGAGCAGGCGCACGCGGTTGCGGCCGACGAGGGGCCCCTCCGCGCCCGGGAGCTCCTCCTCGCCGGTGCCGCAGTGATGGAGGAGCAGGACCTCATCAAGGGACCGCAGCAGCCCTTCGCTCAGGCAGTACCCGAGGGCGAGGGCTTTCTCGTCCCCCGGGGTGCGCATCAGCACGGCGATGGTTCGGCCGTTGATCTCGATGGCCAGCGGCTCCTCGGCGGGAACGGGGGCCTCCACCGGCTCGACCCCCTCGCGGGACACGCGCCGCGCCAGCCTCTCGTCGCGCGCGACCGCGCCCTCCTCCACATTCAGCCTGCCACGCATGCCGGACTCCTTGAGAGGGTTGGCGGGCATTATAGGGGGCATTTTGGTCAGCGTCAATCGCCGCTTGCCGGGAGTGTAGTTCAACTTGGGGGCAAGCTCGCACTCGGGAAGGCGCAGCGGGGCGCCGCGCGCCTGTGGGGTTTTGCGAGTCTGCGCCAATCGCCATCCCGCCACAGCGGCTATGGCACCCTGGATGCACAGAGAGGCTTCGTAGATCAGCCCCGAAGGCGCTTACTCCTTTCAGCGCGGGGCTGTAGCCTAGGATTGGATCCTGGGCTGACTGCCTCGCGCGGCGCTTTGCCGCCCGACGCTCAAGCGTCGGGCCGAAAGAGGAAAGCCCCCTTCGGGGGCTGGGCCGAGGTGCTGTGCAGTTGTCAGGCTCCTGCCATGCAGCAATGGACCACGTCTGTCCGGCATGGAGGGAGGAGCAGTGGCGCGAAACCCAGGACAGGGGGCATTCGGCTGTGTGACAGGTCGCACAAGCTTGCCCCAAAGGTCAACTACACCCTTGACGAGTAGCTGTTCAGACTCCCGTTCAGTGCATAGTACGCGGGCAGGCTCCTCGTGGCCCTGCCCGTCTGGATCTGCTTCGCACCGGCTCGTCGCGGAACCCCTTCCCCCTGTCCCCCTTCCCCAGGCGGACGCCGCGGCGTCCGCCTGGGGAAGGGGGAAGACGATTTTTGGTGTTTTGGGCTCCGCTGGCGCGCCGCGGCGCGCCAGCGGAGCCCGGGACACCAAAAAAGTGGCCCCTCCCCCGCGCGGGCACGCGGTGCCCGCGCGGGGGAGGGGCGCGGGGTGGGGGCAAGACGTGGCCGCCGGCGCTGCCAGGATGTGAGTCTGAACAGATACATTGCCGAGGGGGTGTAGCTTACCGTTGGAGCGTCCTCATTTGTGCTGGCGACGCGAAGACCCCACCCCCGCGGCCAGGTCCCCCCGCAGACCGACCCGGGGGAAAGAAGCGGGGTGGGGGCCGCGTCCGCGCGATAAGCAAGCACCCGGTGGCACATGCCACCGGGTGCCGGATGTGGGCGGGATTGGTCGCGGTTACTTGGTCTTCTTGCCGCGGGCCTGGCCCGGCGGCGTTGTGCGATCCGCCTGCTGGAGGCGCTGGCTATGCACGCTTGAGGCCCCGCGGAGCGACTGTCGGTTCTGACCGGTGGTCTTGACCTGTCCGTTGCCCCGGAGCTGGACCCCGGCCTCCTGGCGGTCGCGGCCAGTCTGCTTTTCCACAGACTGAGCGGCGACCTCGGTTTCCTCTTCCTCGGTCTCGTCGGTGGTCTCCTCGGGCTGGTCCCTGTCCTCGGTGTCTTCGGGCTGATCAGGCTCGAGATAGCTATCCGCCTGCGACAACTGCTTCCAGATCCGCCCCCAGCCGAGGCCGGCCTTCCTCTGCTTAAGGAAGATGCCGGCGACATCGGCGAGGTCGACCTCCGTCGTATCGGTGACCCGCTCGGTCTCGCTGATCACCTGGGCGGTCCGCAGCGCGTGCTTGATCTGGCCAAAGCCGAACTTGCCCGCGCACAACCACTCCATGACCTGGTCGTAAGGGACGCCATACTCGTCGGCGAGGCGCAGGCCGATGGGATGAGGGACGTCAAGGTTGCGGCAGAAGAAGCCGCCGGCGAGCACCTCTTCGCCCTCCTCTTCCTCCTCGTCCTCCTCTTCCTGCGCCTGGTCCTCGTCCTCTTCGTCCTCGGTCTCGACCTTCACCTTGGTGGCCACGATGTCGCCATTCTCATCGAGGGTGCCCTCTACCTCGACGACCTCGCCTGCCTCGACGGCCGTCCAGTCAAAATCCTCGGGCGGGTACACGACATAGTCAACGACGGTCTCGTCTTCCTGCTCGACGCTGACGACCAGGGTGCCGGCTTCCTCATCGACCGTCTTCACCGTGCCGGTGAACTCGATCTCGACGGCCTCGGTCTCCTCCTCACCGGTCACGGCTGCGGGAGCCGCCAGGGTCGAGCCCGCGTTGACGGCCATGAGCAGCATGGCCAGGATCACCATCAGCACGACAGCCCACGACTTGGACACTCTCATCCGTTACCTCCTCACCTCTGTGGTGCGACATCTTGCCCAGCCCACTCTGCTCCGCTCACTACTATAGAGACCTGCACACGCCTCCCCGATACACCCGCCGGGGAAACTGACACCCCATCCGTCCCTGAGGTCCCCGCGAGAAAGGGACCATGCCCACCGGCGGAGCGCTGCGCGCAGAAACGTTACCACTCGCCTTCATCGATCCGGGTGAGCGGGTCTTCGCCAGGCAGGACGTGCGACTCACCGCCGCTCCAGGTCTCGCGCTCGAGAGCCGCGCACAGGGCCGCCGAGACGAGCAGGTCGTCGTGTAGACCCGGCTCCCACACTCCCCAGCGCATACGCCGACCGGGGCCGTTGTCGATCTCGTAGCGGGCGGCGGCGACCTGTCGCCAGAACTCGTGCCAGACGGGCGAACCATCGTCGAGGTGGTCCCGGAAACGTCCCGTGTCGCAGATGGCCAGCAGATCCCAGCCCAGCTGCGACTTGGTGGCGCCCGAGAAGACAAAGGACCGAACCCGTGCGCCAAAGCGCTGCGCGAGGAAGGAGGCGAGCCCCGCTCCGAGCCCCGTGGCGTCGACCACTACGCGACGCGGCGCCCATTCTTCGACCAGCGCCACGAGCCGGGCGTACAGCTCGGCCTGCGCCAGCCCTCGCCACCACCACCGACGCACCACGCGGTAGATGGGGCGCCCGGCCAGGGGGTCGGGCGGCCCCGGGAAATCGAGGGCGAACAGCGTGCAGGCGGTGCAGTCCCGCCGGTCCGGCTCCAGAGGGGCCGTCTCGCCTGCCGGTGCCTCTCCGGCGACGTCGATGCACAGGGCGTAGCAGGCTCCGGGCTGCGGCACGGCATGGGCCCGGTGATCGCCGCGCATGCGCTGCTGCCGCTCCGGCGGGAACATTCCTGCCTCTCCCTCCAGTTCCTCCAGCATGTACTGGGTACGGATCAGGGGGTGAGCCGCACCGAGCCGGGCGATCTCGCCCTCCACATAGCGCCCGTAGGCGGGCACTTCGGCAGCCACCCGCGGCCAGGGCACGAGGAACACCCGGCGGATGCCGTCCTCCGCCTCCAGGCGCCGCAGGGCGCGCACGGTGCGCGCGAGCAGGGTGTGCGGGGTCCAGGCCGTACCCCAGAGAACGGTGGTGACGTTGGTCGAGGCGCCCATGGGGCGGAAGTCACGGTTCCACTTGTCCTCGGAGACGTCCTGCGCCTCGTCGCCCTCGAGGAGGATGGAGGCGGTTGCACCGACAACCGAGGCCCCCGGCTGCGCCGAGAGAAAGGCTACCCTGGCCTCGCCAAGGCGCACCATGTAGCCGCGCTCGAGCTGCCAGCGGGCACGGGTGAGGGGGTTCTGCAGGCGCGCCTCAAGCCGCATCAGCGAGTTCACGGCCTGGGGCTGAAAGGTCGGCGAGGCCTTGATGATGTAGCCGCCAAGCCTCTCGTAGAGGAGCAGAAGCTGCACCTCGAGCTGAGCGCTGACCTCGTTCTTGCCCGCCTGCCGGCTCATGAGCACGGCAAAGGTCAGCCCGCGCCGGTGCAGGACGGATTCAAGCACGGCGCGGGCGACCTCGACCTGATAGCCGCGCAGCGGCACCCCGATCACCAGCCGCGAGAAAAGCGCCGGGTCGAGCAGAAGCGCGGCGGCCCGATCGACGTAGCGACGGAGGCTCATCCGCCGACTCCTCCGGAGCCGGCGCCCTCCACTGAGCCGGGCGCGGCGATCTCGCGCACCCGCTCGGCGACCGCCTCGAAAAAGCTCTCAATCTCGGCCGCTCCGCCGGCTGCGGCTCGCTGTGCCAGCATCAGGGCCAAGCTCTTGCCGACCTGCGCGAGCACGGTGAGGTAGCGAAGCACCTCGCCCGTCTCGCACTCGTCCATACGCTGCTTGAGCCAGTGATCGACCTCATCGCGGCGGGCGGCCAGCAGGGAGATCTCGGACTCGAGCGTCGGCAGATGTCGCTTCGCAGGGTCGGGCTCCGGCATCGACGCAAGCTCGCGGGGCACGACTCGGCCGCCGGTGCGCCCGGCATGGGCGGCGCAGAGTGTTGCCCCGCGCATGGCCCAGGCCCGGCAGCCGGGGTGACTGCAGGGACGTTTACCTGTTTCGCCTCTCATCTCCGAACCTCCGCTGCGGGACTCCCCAGAATCGGCGCGGAACCGCTCCACTCCGTTGCCGGTCTCAGGGTGGACTGGTAGCCCGCGGGCGCAACGATGTCAGCTGCGCGGCGCTGCCCTATCCCCCTGACCCCCTTCCCCGCCGCGGCGGCGGGGAAGGGGGTATTTCTTCTACGGAGGGGGTTTCCGCGGGCGGCGAAGCCGCCTGCGGAAACCCCCTCCTACCTGGATCTCCCGCGCTCGCAGCGCGGGAGTAAAGCCATGGAGCGACTCCCTGCCAAGGCGCGCTACGTCCGTTTTGGACATCGAGGAGCTCTACCCGCCCATGGCCAGCGCCACGATCCTGCCACGGCCGAGCACGGCCGAACCCGCGGAGACGCGGTGCTTGAGCACAAAGGTATGCGTGCCAGCCGGAACGCCGCTCTGCAGGGCGAGCGCGCAGAGCGTCACACTCTCGCCCGCCGAGGCGCCGGTTCCCCCGATCTCCTCCCCGGGTACCAGCTCGGTTGCCTCGTGGCCATCGTGGTGAAAGAACGCCAGCGCATAGGTGATCCCGGGGCTCACGAGGTAGCCGCAGGCGGCGGCGAGCAGGAGCACACTGCCCGCTGCCTCGAGGGTGAGCGACACGCTCAGCCCCGGCACGGCCTCGTACGCCGTGGCGCTGCAAGTGACCGCGCTCGTGCGGCTCGCGCTGGCGAGGGCGGGTTTCCACAGGCGCGATGTCACCCAGGCGGCCGGCGCGGTGCCGTACGGCACGAGCACGGCCGCGTCGGCCGGGTTCCCTTCCTCGGATAGGCACAGCCAGACGCGAGTACCGGGCGCGAGCAGGTCCGATGCAAGGTCAGCGGCTACCGGCACGCCGCTCAGAAGTGCCGTATGTGCACCCGCCAGCTCTACGCTGGCTTGCCAGGTCCCCGGATCAAAGCTGCGGATGATCCCACGCTCGATGTACATCGCGCTCTTCCCCCGATAGCGCTGGAAGCTTGGAGCGCCGCATCACAGGGCGCTACGGGCACGGCGCGCTGCGCCCCTACGAAGCCCAGCCTTCCGCCCAGGCGGTGCGCCACTGCATCTCGCGGCGGGAGAGCTGGGCGAGGCGGCTGCGGAACTCGCCCAGCCGTGCCTCCGCCCAGTCCCGCCAGAGGCGCGGCGCCTGCCCGATGACGTTGACCTGGCCGATAGCCTCCTGCGCGCGCTGCAAGGCGGCATAGCCGGCCGCGCCCAGGCAGATCAGCTCCTCCTGCTCGCGGGTCAGGGTCGTCGCTGTTGCCCCGTCGAGGCCGGCCAGCGTGTGCGGCTGCGCGTAGAAGATGCGGATGCTCTCGCCGCCGGTCACGCCCGGCACATCGAGGTAGAGCGTGTCATCATCCAGCAGGCGCCAGGGGACGACAGGGGGCGGGTAGCCCGCATCGCTCAAGCGGTACGGGTACCAGACCTCGGTGACGTACAGCGCATCGCCGATCCCCCCGGCGCTCAGCGAGTACTCGCGCACGCCCTCCTCAGCCGTCACCCCGCGGACGGCCCGCCGCGGCGTTGCCCACGAGAGCTCGTGCAGGGCCCAGCGCACTGCACGGGTCAGGTCTTCGGCCGACCAGGTGACGTTGGCGGTGTCCTTCAGGTCGGCCTCGATGCGGTCGATGATTTCCGAGAGGGAGGACATGCAAACCTCCACCCGGGGCGCTGTGAGCCCCGGCTAGACCCACACCACGGTGTACTCACAGCCGTTGGTGACGGCCACGTACAGACCCCGGTGCAGCGCGATCGGCACCGCCGGGCAGAAAGCCGCCGAGGAGCCGTTGACGGCAAGGGTCACAACGGGGTCGCCCCCGGCGTCAACGCCGTCGATCACCGAGACGCTTCCTGCCCCCGAGCCGAGGCTCGCGTGCACGGCCACGAGCTGACACGGCCCGCTATGGGCAACGCCGGGGAGAGAGCCCTGCCTGTAGGCGGCGCTCATCGCCGGCCTCCCCGGGGCCGGGGCTGAGGCGCCTCGCCCGGCGCCGCGGCTGACGCCGCAGCGCCCGATGGGGCGCTCTCCCGATCCTCCCAGAGCGTTACCAGCTCGTGCAGGGCAACGAGCAGCGACCCGACCGCCTCACGCACGCGGCCAAGCTCGGTCGAGCCGCCTCCTGCCAGGGCCAGCGCCCGGTCTGCAGCCTGCAGGCGGGCGTGGATCTCAGCCAGACCGTGGGACATGATCGCCCTCCTTACTGCAAAGCGCTCCCGTGTGGGGGAGCCGGCGGCTGCCGACTCCCCCTTCCTGCCGTGCCGATCAGGCCTTCGCCCTCGGACCGGCACCGGCGAGGCCGAACAGGTTCATGACCGCCTCGTAGCCAAAGGTGGCGATCGAGGCACCGATAAAACCGATCCAGACAGCGCTCCACCAGGCGCGCGTCCCCGCCAGCCAGGCCGCACACAGCTCTATGGCGACCGCCAGGACGAGGACCAGCACGTTGGTGTACCGCCAGTCCGGGAGGTACGCCTTGAACCACTGCGCCAGCAGCCCGGCCATCGCCGCGGCGGCCAGGGGGTTGAGCAGGCCGCCGGGGTCCAGAGGGATACCATCCATCACCGCTCTCCTCTCGCGATGCTTCGCCTGCGCGGATCAGGCCACGTTGTGCTTGTACAGCGCCCTCGGGTCCGCCACGCCTATGGTGTACAGGAAACGGACCTTGATGCGCATCTCGTCGTTGGTAAACATCGAGCCGACGACGGCATCATCGGCGACGAACAGCTCCGGCGTGCGGCCAAAGCGGTAGCCGATGCAGATGCCGGGCAGGTCGGCGGGATCCGCCGCGGCGGCCCAGTCGTTGGCGTCGGTGAACTCGGGGACGGTGATGACGCCAAAGGTCCCCGCGCGCACGTTGGCGTCGTTGTTGCCCGTGCCCGGCTCGCCCGCCGACTTTAGAATGGTGAGGGCAGTCTTTTCCAGCTCGATGGGCACGAGCAGCCACTTGGGCCGCACGCCCAGGCGCCTCCCGCTGCCGGCCTCTGTCTGCCGGAACATGGCCTGTACCGTCCCATCCCAGGAGGCGGCCGAGAGGGCGCTCGTCCCCAGGTTGCCGTACTGCACGTCGAACAGCCGGTAGGTCGTCTGCGAGCTCGGCCAGTAGGGGCCGACCCCCGAGTTGGCGGTGAACAGGGCCGCCACGCTCGCGGAGAGGGTCCGCCAGGCGGCCAGGCCCAGCTTGCGCGGGATCTGCCGCACGGCGGCGACGTCGTCGCGGTCGATGGTCTCGAGGGTGATGCCGATGTAGCCGCCCTTCTTCGTCCAGGCCGAGACCTCCTCGGCATCGGTGAGGTTGGCAAGCTCGGCATAGGCCGACCCCTCGGGCACAGTGGCCAGGTCGCCAAAGCCGCCCAGGGTGACCCAGGTGACGTCGTTGAGGGTCGGAAAGTCCTCTTCGACCACGATCGGCTGCCACCACTGCGGCCGGGCCTCGAAGGAGCGGACCAGCACCTTGTTGAGGGCGTTCTTGACGATGGAGGTCATGGTGCCGGTCGTGACGTTGGCCAGGGTGACGCGCTCGGGCACGAACACCCCGCGCATCTCGTGATCGCCTGTCAGGAGCAGATAAAGCTCCCTGAGGCCTGTCAGGCGGGGCACGTCCCGCTGTGAGTCGGGCAGCGGCAGGCCCAGCAGCCGCTCGCAGGCAAGCTGGAGGCGATCCAGCTCGTCCTGCACCCCTGAGACCAAGGGGCGCGGGCCGAGGTTCTGCACCGTCTGCTCCTCCTGGAGCGCCGCCCAGACGGTGCGCTGCGCCTCGACCTCGTGCACTACGTCGGCGACGGTATAGTCCTCGCGCTGGGCGAGGCGTACCTGCACGGCCTGCTGCATCGGCAGCGGCAGGCCCGAGGCCGCCAGGGCGGTGCGGAGGTAGGCCGAAGCCAGCTCCCGCCGGGCGACCCGTGCCTCCTCGAGCTCGTTCCGCAGCTCGGCGAGCGTCGCCTTGAACGCATCCGTCTCGTTGCTCTCGGTCATGGCTCTTCCTCCTTCGGGCGCCTCAGAGGGCGCCGCTTTCTCTTGCGCCCCGGCGGAGGCCGGCAGCTCCGGCTCCGGGCCGGGCGCCTTGTCGCTTTCCCCGAATGGGGATGGCCCCTCCTCCCCCGCCTCGAGGCGGCTGTTCAGCACGCGCTCCACGCTCCCGCCCGCCGCCGGGTCGACGACGACGTCGACGGCGAGGACGCGCTCGATCGCCTGCACGCGGCGGCCGTCGTGGGCTACCAGCAGGTCCGCCGAGAGCCCCACGTTCGGGGCGGGCTCTGCCGTCTGCCGGGCCTGCACCAGCGCCTCGAGAAGCGGCGTCAGCTCTTCGCCGGCCCGCCCCGTCAGGCGTAGCCGGGCCACGATGCCGCGCGTCGCCTCCCACGAGGGCGAGACGACTACCCCACATACATCCCGCACGCTGCGGTAGCCGGCGCGGGTGCGGTCGATGGCCGAGGCATGGTCCACGAACGAGGTCACGCCATCCCACAGCGGCACCGAAGCGGCCAGCACCTCCGGCGGGTACTCCAGGCCGTTGGCCCGGCCCGGCCGAATGCAGACCACCTCGAACTCTCGTCCGCTCCCCGCCGACACCGCCAGCTCCACCTTCGTCCACATACCACCCTCCTCTCACCCTTCACGTCTTACGCCTCACGCCTCACGCCCCACACCAGCCCATACTCGCTCCCCATCTCTCCCCTTCCCCTCGCCTGCGCCCGGCGCACGACCCAGGTGCACAGGTCGAGAAGCATCTCGCAGAACTCTTGCCGCCGACGGGCATAGTGCCGGTAGGTCGGCCGGCCCATCTCGCGGGCGGTGGCCCGGTTGGCCGACTCCCCCTCGGCCAGAAAGTGCAGCGGGATGCCCGCCCCGGCGGCGACCATCAGGCGCATGGCGCGCCCATCCGGCGAGGCGTCGGCCGCCTCGATGGCCGGCTGCACCGCCTTCCACTCCTCGAGCTCGTCGGTGACGATCACGGATCCGGGAGCGGGCGGCCGCAGGTACTGCGCCCGCTTGCGCTCAAGCACCCCCGGCCCGGCGCTCTTGATCGTCACCTGCCAGAGGAAGGCGCTCTTGTAGCGGTTGATGCGCACCCGGTCCTCCAGCCACTCCTTGTAGCGCTTGAGCCAGGGCAGGATGGGGGCGAGGTCGCCCTGCCCGCGCAGCGCCCCGACCGGCCGGTTGATGGCATAGTGCAGCATGAGCTGCGGCACCTCGAGGGCATCCGGCGCGCCGGGGCCGGGCCACCACCGCCCTTCCATGTCGCCCTCGCGGCCGGAGGCTACCTCGTGGTAGCGCAGCTCGCGCTCGAGGTCGCCCGGAGCGGTCTCGATCCGGTCGATGCGCGCCGCAGGGACCTCTCGCACGTAGGACAGGCCGTCGGCCGGGTTGGTCGAGAGGACGAGGAACAGCTCGCCGGAGCGGGTCAGCTCGTCGCACCAGCGGTAGAGGCGCATCGGCAGGCGGTTCAGGGGGTGGTTCCAGAAGGCCCTCACCAGCTCCTCTACCCAGGGGACGCTCGAGCGCACCTCGATGCCCCGGCCAATGACGAAATCGCTGGCGAGAGCCACAATCCGAAAGGCCAGCGGATTGGTGCGCCAGGCCTCGAGGGCGCTGTCGAGGTCGCCGCGGGCCTCGTGCCAGGGCCGATCCTGCGTGCCCGGCCCGCCGCCGATCTGCGCCCACCAGCGGTCGTCGACTACCTTGACCGCCTGCGCGACGCGGCGACGGATCAGGTCGCCGAAGAGGCGCTCGGCTACAGCCTCGCGGAAGCTCATGGTGCCTCCTCTTGTATCAGCGTGTGCGGGCCGGATCGGGAGCGCCGTCCTCCCGACCCGGCCCGCCTGTCCCGACGGCTGTTTGGGGCCAGGCCGCCGGCGCGCTCAACGGCCCCGCCCTGAGGGGCACGGCCGTAGCGTTCGGGGAGAGCTGCGCTCTGCGGTCGAGCGGGGGCGGCGCGCCCTCTCCCCTGCGCCGCATGCACCGCCCCCGCAGGCCATCGGCGCGGGCCGGGGATCGCTCGCCGCCGAATCCGGCCCGCGCCCGTGAGGCCCGACCCTGCGGCGCATGCGCCGCAGGCGGACGAAAAAGGGCTGGCACCGGCGTCTGCCGGGGCCAGCCCTCTGGGCCGCGCCCTTCCAGGTCGCCCGCTGCAGCCCCAACTGCAGCGGGCAACCGTCTATCCGTCTGTCACCGACCCGGCCTCGGCGCCGGGCTATTGGTCAGGGACCATCCTGACTGTCTGCATAATAGCACAAATGTTCTAGTCTGTCAAGGGGGTACAAGGCAAAATGAACCAGAATTGACGCATAGGTTGCGGCAGGAGCTCTCCTCCGGCCCTACACCATAAAGGCGCCGCCGTTGATGTTCAGCGTCTCGCCGGTGATGAAAGAGGCGGCAGGTGAGGCAAGATACACAATGGCGGAAGCAATCTCTGCAGGATCGCCGAGTCGGCCCATCGGGATGGTCCTCCGGATGAACTCGCGCTCCTCCTGTGTCCAGAGGTCGGTCATCGGCGTGCTGACGCTGCCGGGAGCGACGCAGTTCACGCGGATGCCCTGCCCGGCAAGCTGGTTGGCCAGACACATGGTCAGCCCGATCACCCCCGCCTTGGAGGCGACATAGCTGACGGCAGCGAGCTGCGACTTGGTGCGCCCGGAGATGGAGGAGACATTGACGATGGCGCCGGAGCGGCGCTCGAGCATGCAGGGTATGACCGCCTTGCAGAAGAGAAAGGTCCCTTTGAGGTTGACCGCGAGCACCCGGTCCCAGTCGGCCTCGCTGACCCGGTCGATGGTGCCGGACTGGTAGATCCCCGCCGAGTTGACCAGGATATCGATCCGCCCGAACCGCTCGCGGACCGCTCTGACCGTCCGCTGGACCTGGTCGGCGGCCGTGACGTCCACGCAGCAATCAAGCGCCTCAGCCCCGAGGGCCGTGACCTCGCCCGCGACGCGGCTTGCCGCTTCGGCGCTCAGATCGGCCACGGCGACGTGCACACCGCGCCGGGCCAGCTCCAGGCTCGTCGCCCGGCCGATCCCGCTGCCGCCTCCCGTGACAATGGCCACCCGGCCCTGCATCTCAGCATCCATCGACTTGCTCCTTCTCCCAGCCCATAGCCCGCAGCCGGATACGCGTCGCCTGCTCGATCGCCTCGGCCAGCCGCCCCCATCCCGCCTTTGTCATGGTCCGGAAGATGAGGGGGCGCAGGCTCCGGTACGGCAGGAACATGAAGCGGCGGAAAAGCTCGGCCTCCGGGTCAGGTTGCGCTAGATCGGTCGCCGCCGCGAGCTCGGCCGCCAGGCGAAACAGCGCCGCTCCGTAGCTGGCCGCCCCCTGTACCAACGGCAGCGCGTGGGCGCCGTGCCGCCGGGCTAGGTGCTCCTGCCCCGCCGGCGTCGACAGCAGCCGCCCGACCTCTCCGGGCGACCGACCGGCGAGGTTTGCCGCGTAGATGGCTCCGAGAAGGCACGCCGCTTCCACCGTACGGCGCCAGGCTTCGGCAAACACCTCCCGTTCCGCCGGCTCCGACGAGCGGGCCAGAACCTGCCACAGGAGCTCCTGATAGACGTCCGCGACTTTGAGCTGCACCCGCCCGCCCGTCGCCTCCGCGAGAACGGCGTCAACGCCCGGACCCTTGCCCGTGGCGGCGCGCACCCCGTCGGCCGAGTGCACGGAGAGCACCGCCCTATGCTCCGCCAGGATGGAGGCGCAGGCGTTCGTCTGCGTCCAGAGGTCCTCCAGCCTGCCCTCATAGTCGTGCCGCTTGGTGAAGCCGATATTGGGCCCGGCCGAGGTGACGGCACCGGCAGGGAGGCCCATCACCTCCTCCAGCAACACCAGGTAGAAGAGGAGCTCCCGCGGGGGCGTGGGCGCAGGCGTCTCGTCGAGGGAGAGCTCATAGTCAAAGGGCTCCTCGCCGCGGAGGCGCGCCACATAGTCGTACAGCTCCCTGTGCACCGCCGCAGCCCGCCAGTACCGGTGCGCGAGGCGAAGGACCTCGTCCTCGTCGAACTCGAACTCAAAGCCGGGGCGGCCCGGGAGGAGGTTGGGCACCCGGAAGCGGCGCCCGCGAAAGGTTTCCACAAGCCGCCGACGCTCCGAGGGCGTGAGGGTCACGGGAAAGCCGAAGAGTTGGCTCGTATCGACCGTGAACCTGGTATAGTCGCGCGCCTCCTCGATGGCCAGCCGGTTGAGGGTGAGGGAGCGGGCGAGCGACTCCTCATCGGTGCCGGTGACAATGGCATGGTCGGCATCGGCACCGATAGGGAGTTGCCCGGCGTAGCCCCCGAGGCTGGCGAAGGCAAAAAGGCCCGCCCTCAGAAGCTCCTCGGGCCCATAGCCGCCGGTATGGCCGATGCCCGCATGCTCCGCCGGATCGGCCCGGCGCGGGATCAGCTCGCGCACGATAGACTGCTGGATGAACCAGAAGGGCACGCGGCTGCGGCACAGGGCGCGGTAGATGCCATCCCAGCCTCCCACTGAGCCCTGGAAGGCAAGGAAGGGCCCATCCGCCGCCGAGATCACGATGCGGTTGCCGGCCCCAAACCCGGCGGGATGGCCCGCGCGGTTCAGGGCGACCAGGCGCGGCGCAGGGGCGAGGCGCCGCTCCCAGGCGAGCATGTTGGCATAGGTTGCCGGGTAGGCGATCCATTCGCCCATTGCCTCGCCGCCCTCGAGGCCGGCCTGAGCCAGCGCCGCAGTATCACCGGAGGCCAGGATCAGGTCGCAGCCTTGCAGGCGTCCCGTGCACAGGCGGAGCCCCTCACGCTCCAGAAAGGAGTGGGGAAAGATGAAGAGGTCGGACATGGGTCCTCCGATAAACACCTCCGACAGGCGAGAGCCGCATAGTGCCGTGCTGGCGAGGACCACCCGGGCACGGGCGAGCCGTGCCCCGCACATCTGCCGGCACAAGATCGGAAGAGCACACGTCTGAACTCCAGTCACATGTCAATCTCGTATGCCGTCTTCTGCTTGAAAAAAAAAA
>ENA-ORXB01000980-ORXB01000980.1-sediment-metagenome-genome-assembly--contig:-NODE-980-length-41493-cov-7.037401_pt1 | contig 41493 bp, 32 predicted proteins | sample MGYA00237863_ERZ511475 | MGnify/ENA primary metagenome ERZ511475 (study PRJEB26305, sample SAMN06343858) | sediment metagenome | isolation source: hot spring sediment | place: Canada: British Columbia... | reverse complement strand
ATGCGACGGGCGCAGGATCGGATAGCGTGGGAGGGGCTCTGGCGCATGTCCGATAATCCCAATCGCCGTCGGCGGATCTTTTATCGGATGCTGAACTTGATAGACGAATTTCCTGGTGGAGATACACTCCAACCGAAGCAGCCAAGCTCCTATGAGCTTTATCCGTTGAGCACGTTTGTCTCAATGGTGAACAATCTTCTGCAGCCGAACCTTGCTCAGGGACGGGCGTGGCCGGATCGTAGTCAGAGAGAGCGACGTTGGAGGAATCACAGTGATTCTGCAGTGGTGCTTGGGTTTACTGAGGCACCATCCCAGGCGACCAATCGGTCCTGGTTATGGCATGTTCCACTCAACTTATGGATGCAGCCTGATAATTCGACTGTTCCCCCTTCGCGCCGCCATCGGCTCGGGATGTGGGGGCAACTCGGGCACTTGAGTGCCATGCGCGGAATCGAAGAGGGAACGCTGATGCACCAGACGCGGCGGGTGCAGCAGGTAGGGGATACGACCAGCCGTATTGTCACCAATTCACAATTTTTGTGGCGCAGTACCCCCGCGGAAGTGACAACGCAGGGTTACTACGGTGCTGATGACGAAATCACGCGTGCTGTGACGGCGATGCCGGGACCACCACCACCGTGCTCGTGGTACGATGTTATCATTGTGCCACCATGTATCCCATGCTTGGAGATCAACCCGGCGCCGCCGCTTCGTATCGAATCGCTCGATACCGCGCGGACGGAATGGTTTAGAGTGACTGATAGTCTCAACATTGGGTTGCTTGTTCTGGGCAACGATACTGCAAGGGTGCGGCTGGAGATCGTCCGGGCGTCGGATGGTCTGCGGAGGATGATTCCGTTGAGCCCTGCGCCAGACCATGCAGGGTTGCTGTTGGAGCGGAGCCTCGCCAATGGTGGTGGCGATCAGTATCGGTTGGAGCTGATTGTCCCGGACGGTGCACTTGCGGAGACGTACTATGTTGGACCGATTCAGGTCGTGAACGATACTGCGCCTGATCGGCGGATTCTCGAGCGTAGCAGCCGATCCCAGCAGGAACGTGTGGTGATTGACCTCGGCCACGGAGCGAAAGGAAAGACATTCGACCTCGATGTATATCCTGTACCTGCAGATGAGCGGCTCATTGTCCGGGTCTTGTCGTCAGAGAGGCGATGGTTCCGTGTACGGCTCTACACGGTCATCGGTGTCATGGTTGCAGAAGGAAGTTGTCATGGAGGACAGGAACTCACGTTTTCAACTCTGAACTTGCCGCTAGGAGCATACATCGTCCGTGCCGACGATACCAGTGGCAACGTTGTGCAGCGCCTAGTCGTCGTACAACGGTGATCGGTTTCGATTTGAAGCAATGCGTTTTCGTGAGTCGCACAGCGCTTCGCGAGAAGAGGTTAAGGCAATGCTTTTGTGTCAATTACCACCAGCACGCAGCATCGCAGCATATTCGTCTGGCAGAGGGCTTTGCTCGATAGCACGGGCTGCACGCTCGACATCGTAGGTGATGCGGCGGAAAGCGACCTGACACTGGATGCCGCTGCTATCTTCCTCAAGCCGGAGGACTGCATAGCATGCTCGAGGATCTCGATCTTTTGGTTTCCCGACCGATCCAACATTGATCACCTGGAGTGTTCGGCCGTCGGTGGCGGTAATGATCCGGTGGTAGGGAATGTGTGTGTGCCCACAGAGGAGGACGTCGGCATTTGCATTCTCGACGATGCGGCGGAGGCTCTCCTGGCTCCGATCGGCAAACAGGTATTCGTTGACACGGCGGGGGCTGCCATGGACCATCATCAGCCGAAAGAGCTCCCCACTGGCGCGACGATATTCGATTGTCAAGTGTGCTGGCAAGGACCGGAGGTAACTGCGGCGTTCGTCGGTGATTGTTGCATTGGTGTACGCAATGGATTGCTTGCCCAGTTGACGTTCCTGCTCGGTTGTGTAGGCACAACCGCAATCATCGCTTGCAGCACCGATGCCAACGTCGTAGTTCCCAGCAATTGTTGGAATACGAGCACTGCGGATGCAGTCAATGACTTCGTTGTGCCAAACGTTGTAGCCGACCAAATCCCCTAAGCAATAAACGGCGTCCACCTTCAGTGTGGCAATGTCGGCAAGGCATGCCTCCAGTGCTGGAAGGTTGGCGTGAATGTCGCTGATGATGGCAATGTGCATGAGTGTTCATCGGGCGATGAGAACGGGAATGATAGCATCGTCTGTCACAAGCCAGTAGAGTCCGCTATCGAGAGCGCTGAGGGCGTACCGAGTGCTTCCACTGCAGAGTGCGATAGTATCGAGCAATTGTCCCTGCTGCGTATAGAGCCGTGCCCGTGAGGCTTCTGGCGCAACGATGACAAGTTCAGTCGTCGCTGGCTGCGGAAAGACTCCCACGCGTCGCGGATCGGCAACCGCTTGGACAGATGCAACAGTTCCTTCAATCGGGACAATCGATCCGCTCGCTTGCAGGAGAGCATAGCCAGACACCATCACTGGTGGAGCAGTGATTTGTTCCTGCTGAGCCAGCAGGCGAAGTTCCACGGTGGGCTCTACTGGTCGCCCGATGCAGCCGATCACGCAGAGCGCACGTCCGGTGGTGGCATCGTAGCGGAAAAATTCCGTTCTCCACGTACTCTCGGCGGCGGGCGTAATGCCATCGAGTGTTAGGTTCGGTGGAAGCCCAAGTTCCAAGGCGATTGCCTGAACATCGGTAGTGGGAAGATGGACGGTGATGCGTGCTGCCAATGGTGATGATACCACTGGCTCTGCAAACGGTGGTTGATAGTCCTTCTGGCAGAGAGTCACGGCATGGGTGCTATCGAAGTTGAGCGACACTACGAGCGCATCGGCGAGCGTAATATCGCCGCTGCCATCGCAATCGGCATAGGTTGCGTTTTCGTCGTCCCATGCGAGGGCGCGTTGAGGCTCCCACCGAGTACTGGCAGGCCGGCGACGATACCCGCGAAGTACTCCGCTTGCTGTCCCTTGTCCCAGGTAGAGAGCAACCGTGCTGTAGTCGCGCTGGTCAACGCGTCCATCGTTGTTGGCATCACCGGGAAAAACCCAGACAAAGCTGTGGATGAGTAGCGCCAGTGGTTCCACACCCAACGGCACACGCTGGGGTGGTGCACCCGCAACGACTGCCTCGGCATTTTGTGCGTCGAACTGCACCAAGGTACGATGCGGGCTGTTGGGCAATACCACAAAATCCAAGTGAACGACCGTCGGTGAATCAAGCCCAACGCCGGTGGTTGGTTCCCCGGAGAGAACACCAATGGCAATGCTCCCAATGCCGGTGACCGTATCGGAGCGGTCAATGACGTAAACGCTCTGGCGACTCAGCTCGCGCGCTTTCCAGGCTGCCAAACGGATGTACTGCGCTCCCGTATAGCGGAGCTCAAAACTGACGGCAGTGACGTTGCTAATGTTGCTGGCAACGACGTCCAGTCCGAAGAGCTTGGTTGCCGTTACGACTGTTGGGTTTGTTGTCGGGTCGGTCCGAACAAAACGCAGCGTCTGCCCAACAGTTGCAGTGTCAAGGCAGAGCGCAAACAAGATAAAGCACGCCAACACGCGCATGGGTCATCAGCCTCCTGCTGTTTGAAAGGTAGGGGCAAACATTGTGCCAGCCTACGACGGTGTTGGGATGTGGTCGAGTGGTTTGGTCAGCATGCCGGCAGCAGCCAGGTCATGTGCAGTTGCGTCGAGGATACCGTTGATGAACACATTGCTTTTGTCTGTTGAGTAGCGTTTAGCCAGTTCGAGCGCTTCGTTGATGCTGACCTTGACAGGAATGTCGTCGAAGCGGAGCATTTCGGTAATTGCGATGCGCATGATTTGGCGATCGAGATGGGCGATGCGCTCGAATTCCCAGTTGATGGCATGGCGCTCGATTTGTTCATCGCAGACTGGGCGGAGCACGAGCACTTCCTCCAGCAGCCGGTGCGCATAGTCGAGGTCGCTCTGCCGCCAGTGGATGGGTACATCGCTTTCAATCTCGGCGATCTCTTCGGGGCGGAGTATGCGGTCCGGCTCGATTGTGGGTACTTCGCCATCGGCAAAGAGGCGAAAGAAAATATGCTCGAAGTGTCGCGTGCGGTCGGTTGCTGCCACTTCGTAGGCAGCAAGCACTTGGAAGACCTTCTCGCGCGCTAAACGGCGGTTACCGTTGGCGTGTTCGCGGCTGCGAAGAGGAAAGGGCTCGATCGCTGCAACGGCTGGACGTTTCATCAGGCAAAGAACACAACGTGCACTGCGAAAATAGTGCATCGCCGATCGTCGTGCTACCCATTGCGAATCGTGGGAGTGCCAACGAAGGTACGGTGAATGTGGTGTGCCTGGGCGATACGCTCTTCGGCAATCTGATTGGATGCCTCGATCGTCAGGATATTGTGCTCCTGTGCAGTGCGGAAAATGCGCAGCAGCGTGTCGTAGATGCTTTCAACTTTGCGGACGACTTGCTCGCGGCTCCACTGCTCGATTTCGCTGGTGACGTTGATCAGTCCGCCAGCATTGATGACGTAGTCGGGTGCATAGAGGATACCACGCTCGGCAAGCATCTGGGCATGGCGCTCCTCGTCGGCAAGTTGATTGTTGGCACCACCGGCAACGATACTGCACCGCAGTTGGGGAATGGTCGTGTCGTTGAGGACAGCACCGAGCGCATTCGGTGAGAAGATGTCGCAGTCAACGGTGTAGATCGCATCGGGCGGAACATACTGGGCGCCGTACTCACGGCAGACCTGCTGGACTTTGTCTTCGAAAATATCGGTGATGATCACGCGGGCACCATCGCCGACGAGCTTAGCAACAAGATTGCGTGCCACGTTCCCGGCTCCCTGCACTGCAACGGTGCGACCTTCCAACGATTCAGAACCGAAGACAGTTTTGGCCGCTGCTTTGATGCCAACAAACACACCATGGGCGGTGTACGGCGATGGATCACCGCTTCCATGCTCACCAGCAACGCCGGTCACGTAGCGCGTCTCCATACGGATCCACTCCATGTCGCGAACGGTGGTGCCGACATCCTCGGCGGTGATGTAGCGTCCACGCAAGGTTTCAACAAAACGCCCGTAGCTGCGGAACAGCATCTCGGTTTTTTGGGTGTGCGGATCGCCAATGATGACTGCCTTACCGCCGCCCAAGTTGAGCCCAGCAACTGCTGCCTTGTAGGTCATTCCACGCGACAGGCGGAGAACATCCGTGAGGGCATCGGCATCGGTAGCGTATGGCCACATACGTGTACCGCCGAGTGCTGGGCCGAGCGTCGTATCATGAATCGCGATGATGGCGCGCAATCCAACCTGTGGGTCGCTGCAGAAAACAACTTGTTCGTGTCCAAAAAGCTCCAATTGGGCGAACATGAGGTGTCCTTGTGGTGATACAGCAATGATGCAACTATCGGAAGCACAAAGATACTGATTGTGCTCGGCCGGTGTCACTGCATTTGGTTAGAACGATATTCCGGTGTATTTTTCGCTTAGTTCAACTATTCTCGAGAGGTAGCATGCGTACCATTTTACTCGGTGTTGCGATTGCGGTTGCTTTTGCTTCTGCAAATGTCCATGCACAGCAAACAACGCGCGGGCGGGATTTCTATGCGGTGTTCTTGCCTAATTACCACAACAACGGCGACGACGCAACCGATAGCCTCTATTTGTTCATTGTCGCTGATCAACCAACCACTGGCACGATTACCTACACGAATAACCTTGGACAAACTCAAACCCGAACTTTTACCATCTCCAACCCTCAGCAAATAGTTCTCCATCGCGTCCAGTACCGTCCCTATGAGCTGTTTGGCTACAACAACAATGGAACGTTTGTTACCCCAAATGAAAATGAAACGCTCAGCCCACGGGTGTTTCGCGTGACTGCCGATCGCGACGTTGCGGTCTATGCGCTCAATCAAGCCCTCACGACCAGCGATGCAACGTTGGTGTTGCCGGTGACAACGCTCGGCACGGAGTACTACATCATGAGCTACAACACCGATGGAGTTCGCGATATCAATGGAACATTGAGCACCCAGACGACCCCATCGGAGTTTGCCATTGTGGGCATCGAGGACGGAACCGATGTAACCATCTATCCTACTGCACCGACGACCGAGACAGGGATGCAGATCAAGAATGTTCGAATCAATCGTGGACAAGCGATCCTCTATCAAGCAGAGTTTTCCCGAACGAACCTGAACTACGACCTGACTGGTACGCGCATTGTCGCTACGAAGAAAATCGCCGTCTTCGCTGGTCATCAGCGCGCGCTGGTGCCCGTCCAAATGCGGGGTCAGCTTGTATCACGCGACCAGCTCTATGAGCAGATGATCCCGCGCTCGGTGTGGGGAACAACCTACATTATCACACCGCTGGCGGAACCGCAGGGAGCATCTCCACCGACCCAAGGAGCAACCGATATCTACCGGGTTCTTGCTGCAGAGAATGGCACCGAAATCAAAATCAACGGACGGGTTGTTGCTCAGCTCCAACGGGGGCAGTACTACCAAGCACCGCTGCAACAAGCGGCACTGCTGGAAGCAAGCCAGCCGGTGATGGTTGCGCTGTTCAAACGTTCATTCTCTAGCACCAGTGATCTCCAATTGGGCGACCCATTCATGATGATTATTCCGCCGCGGCGGCAATACCTGTCCCATTACCGATTCCAGTCCTGCCAAGTGGCCCATCCAGGAGGTGGAAATACTTACTACGAGCAATACATTACCGTTGTCACGACACCGAACAACACCCGCAGCATCCTGCTCGATGGCGATACCCTTGTTGCGGACTTCAAAGAGGTGCCCAACACATGCTATGTGTACGCCAATATCCGTGTAACCGATGGCGCGCATACGATCGAAAGCCCGCGTTTATTCGGACTCTACGTCTATGGCTACGGGTACGCCGATTCCTATGGCTACATTGGCGGTATGGCATTCCTGCCCGATGTGCCCGATATTACCGTCAGTGCTGGGCCCGACCGCGAACTCTGCTTGGGTGATAGCATTACCATCTCGGTTCAGGGTACCGCCTATGCAGTCAAGTGGTCGGTTGCACCTGGATATCCCCAGCTTGTCATTCCCTGCGATACGTGCCACCAAATCACCCTCGCACCAACAGCGACAACGAAATTGCAACTGGTCGGGCTTGACTCGCTCGGCTGCTCGGTCAGCGATGATGTGCTCATCACCGTCTATGGCAAACCACAAATTCGCGTCCGTCCTGATACGGTGGTCTGCAGCGATGTAGCGGTAACGATAGCTGCTGAAGGAAGCTTCCAGAGTATCCAATGGCAACCGACCGAAGGACTCGGCTGTAGCATCTGCCCGCAGACAACCGTTGTGCCCCGACCAGGCACTGAAATTGTGTACACCGCTATTGCTCGAAACGCCAATTCGGAGCACTGCGAAACACGTGACAGCATTCGCGTACGGTATGCACCGGGGTTATTGGGGAAAATTCCTCCGGTCGTTACGCTGTGCGAGGGCGATAGTCTTGTCCTCACGCTCGACTACGGTGGTACGGTGCGCTGGTCTCCTGCTCAAGGTCTCAGCTGCACAGACTGCAAGATGGTCACGTTCCGACCCCAACGAACCACACGCTACACGGTCACAGGGGATTCGGCTGGCTGCACCACACAAGCGACAATTGAAGTGCGTGTCGTTGCCAAACCAACGCTGCAGCCGCTGCCAGATACTGTCATCTGTGCCGGTGAGAGTGTGCAGCTCCAGTTGGTTGCAACCGGAGCAGACAATATCTCGATTTCGCCATCAACGGATGTTTCGTGCACAGGGTGTCTGACGCCGGTCTTCACACCGACCGAGACTCGAACCTATACGGTTGTGATTAGCGCGGGGAATGGAAACAGCCAATGCAGCGTTCGCGATTCGATGACCATTACCGTGCATCCACGCCCGAGCATTACGGTTTCATCGCCACTGACGCTCTGTGCTGGCGATACTGCGGTAGTTGCGGCAACGGTCACCGGCGCCGATCAAGTCAGGTGGGAGCCCAGCGATGGGGTGCTCTGCCCAACATGCGATTCAACTGCGATCATTGCAACGACTAGCCAAACCTACACCATCACGGCGAGTACGTCCACGGGATGCTCCAATCAAGCACGAGTGCAAGTCATTGTGCATCCACGGCCAACGCTCGAGCTTACCCCGCTCGATACGACAGTGTGCGAAGGAACCAGCGTGCACGTGCAAGCGACCAGCGATGGCGTGCTCGAATGGGATCGAACAGTGCCATTGGACTGCTATGACTGTTCGACGGTGCGTTACCTGGCGACAGAATCACGCCAGATCACCGTTCGGAGTCGCACAGCAGAAGGATGTAGCATCGAAGGCAGTGTGCAGATCCGCGTGCGCCCGCTTCCCCAGATCACAGTACCCGATAGCATTCGGCTCTGCATTGGAGCGGCGTACCAGTTGCAGCCCATCGGAGCACAAACAACCTACCGCTACCAGTGGCAACCATCATCGGGGCTATCGTGCGATGATTGCGCCAGTCCTATTGCATCTCCCCAGCAGACAACCCAATACGTGCTCACGACGACGACTCTCGATGGATGCACCGAACATGATACAGTTGTGGTGGCAGTTGTGCCGTGCCGGATTGCTGTGCGGGTGCAGGTGGAGAGCATTGTACGTCCGCAATACACGTGCGATTCAGCCACGATCGAACTGCTCATCGAAAACCCATCGAGTCTGAGCGATCAGGATGCACGCATCGAAAGCATCGAAGCCGAAGTCCGCGGCGGGAATGCCACGGTGAGCGAAAGCAGTGCGGTTGCTCTCGGCGATACCACGCAAACCAATCTGCTCCCGCTCTTGCCAAAGATGATTGCGGTAGGCGAACGTTGGCGGTATCGCTGCCGTGTGCGGTTGAGTAGTCCCGAGGTTATCCTCGCAATCACAGTGCGCTCGGAGGATGCAGGCGATACAAGCGTGGTTGTTACGCTGCGATCGGATCGGCAGCGCTTACGAGTCTTGCTTCAACCTATGCTCGATCCCGTGCAGCCATTGGTACCCGGTAACAACCTTGTGTACTCAATCTCGCTGGCGGCTGACCAATGGAGCGTACTCGACATTCGCGATCTGACACTGCAGATTCGCTATCCGGCTGAGCTGATGTACTACACTGGTTCCTATCAAGTGGCAACGCGAACGGATCTGGGGGGATGGTCGTTCGGCGTGAGCGAGACGGTCGCACCCGATGGCTCGCTGCTGACAATTTCCGGCACCGGTACCGGGCCGATTCTGTACGATGGCGAACTCCTCCGCCTAACGATGGGCACGCTGCTTGGACAGTCGTACAAGCTCGAACCGACCATCGAGCTACTGCCAACGCCAGCGCTTACTCCCTGCATTCAACTTGAAACCGCAAGCCAGGCAGTCACGATGCAATTGTGCGTCCGAGAGTTGCGGTTTGTGCATGTTAGCAGCACAACGTTTGGCATCCAGGAAATAGCGCCCAACCCTGCCAATGATGCCGTCACGCTGATCTATTCGCTCGGCTACGACACGCCGGTACGAATCGAGCTTTTCAATACGCAGGGGCAAGCGGTGGCGGTGCTTCGGGACGGCCAGGCAGTCCAACAACGCGGGGTCTATCAGCTAACCACCAAACTCAACGATCTCCCCGCCGGCATGTATTGGTGCCGCTATGTTGCAGGGCATGTGGTGCAGGTTCTGCCGCTGGCAGTGGTGCGCTGAGCTAAGCATGCTCGATGTCGAGTAGCTCTTCGACTTGTTCGATGGCAGCGCCACGCCGGAGAATGCGTGGCTGTTCGTCGTCGGTAAGATCGAGCACTGTGGATGGACCGGTGAAGAGCGGCTCGGTATGCCAAGAATGGTGCTGGACGGTAACGGCGCAGTCCACGTAGGCACCGAATACTTCGACGGCTTCGTCGGGGTCGAAGTATGCATCGTCGGCGCTTGTTGCGCTGATGGAGATCAACGGCTCGCCCAGTTCAGTCAGGATACTCCGGGGGATTGTCGCTGCTGGGACGCGAATACCAACGGTACGCCGCTTCGGATCGTGGGCGAAGCTGGGAACGGCTTTCGTTGCCGGGAGAATGAACGTGACCGGTCCAGGGACAAGCCGGCGAATGATCCGATAGGCACGGTTGCTCACGTGTGCATACGACGATAAGTCCGATAGCGATGGGCAAAGAAACGTCATGAATTTGGTTTCTTCCAGGTTACGGATGCGCCGAATCCGTTCGATGGCGGCTCGATTGCGCAGTGCGCAGCCGAATGCCATGCCCGTATCGGAGGGGTAAAGGAGCAGTTGCCCCTGCCGCAGGAGATCGGCAATTGTAGCAATCAGCCGCTGCTCGGGTGTGACCGGGTGGATCGGAATGACGAGGTGCGGCATGCTGCTACGATGAAGGATGCAATGGTATTGTCAGCGTGAACGTCGAGCCCATGCCCTTGCCGGGACTTTCCACATGCACACTACCGCCATGCAGCTCGGCGATGCGACGAACAATGTAGAGTCCCAAACCTGTGCTCGGTTCCCCTGCGGTTGGTCTGGAGGAGAGCCGTTTGAATTCACCGAATGCGTTTGCGATGTCCTCGGGGGTTAGCCCGACGCCGGTATCGCGGACACGCAGCACAATGGATTCTCCATCGCTTGCTGCTTCGAGTGTGACTGCCCCACCGGGAGGGGTGTACTTGATCGCATTGCTGATGAGGTTATCGAGTGCTTTGGTTAGGTGGTACTCATCGGCTTCGAGCGGCGGCAGTGCCGGTGGCGTCAGCACATTGATCCAGATGTTCTTTCGTTCGGCGGCTGCTGTAAATCGCCGGGCACAGGAGCGGAGCAGTTGGGCAACATCGAGCTGATGCCGTTGGAGGGTGGGGCGACTATCCAACTGCGTAGCGCTGAGAACGTCCTCGATGAGCACCTGCAGAAGTGCGACCGACTGTGTGCAGAGCTCGATGCTTTCGGTTGCCCATGGCGGCAACTGCTCCCGCCGATTGTGGAGCTCCTTGAGCAAAGCGCTCAGGTTTGCGATGGGGTTCTGCATGTCGTGGATCGCTGTGCGGAAGCGCTGCTTGTGCTGTTCCAACTGCTCCAACAACTGCTCCCGCTCCTGCTGGAATTCCTGGATGCGGCGATCCTGCTCGCGCTGCTGCGCTGCAATATTCTGCAGGTGGGTAAGCTGGCGCTCGAGTCGGCTCGCGTGGGCGGCAACAGTAATGGCGCGCTCGAGCGCATGCATCGAGAGTGGTTTGGTCAACAGAAGGGTGTTCACGTCCGGTAGCAGGCGTTCTGCTGCAGCGACATCGGTCAGGGGCACAGTGGCAATCACTGCGCGATTGAGGGTTCGGAACTGGGCGCTCAGCTCGGTAGCACCCGGCATTGTGACGTCGAGAACGAGAGCATCGTAGCGGGATGATGGGGAGAATGTCTCCAGCGCCTGCTCAGCGGTTGCAACCGTCTCGGCGGCAATAGTTGGATGCGCACGAAAATGTAGCTCGACCGCATCCCGAACGAGAGGATCGGGATCGGCAAAGAGCACGGCAATTGTCGCCCCACTGGGAGAAGGAGGGGTTTTCGATGGTGCCATGCGCTGGAGCGTTGGATTCATAGTCGCAACTGGTTGCACGGTGGCAAATATCGGAATTTTTCCGACACGCCCGTCAATGTCGCTGCAAGCTGCTTCGGGGGAAAGGCGATATTTGCAGCAGTTGAACTGTTCCGCCGAGGATGTGCTCGCGTTGCTCCTGGGTGTTGCTATTGGGTTCGTACTTGCTGTGCCACCGGGTCCGGTCGCGGTCAGTGTGATGGCGTCGGCTCTCCGCGGTCGCTGGCGGCTGGGTCTGGCTGCAGCGGCGGGAGCGTCGGTAGCCGATGGAATCATTGCCGTCGTGGTACTGTTTGCCTCGTCGGCACTGGTGGGGCTTCTGCGGCAGTTGGTCTTGCATCATCCGACCATTGCACTGGTTGGAGAAATCACCATCATTGCAGCACTGGTCACGTATGCCATTCGCTTGGGGCGGAGCAGCGTTTATCAGCGCTCCAGTCAATTGCGGCATTCGTTGGGAAGCAGCGTGCATGGAACAGCGCTGGCTGCAGCAGCGACGGCTGTGGCAAATGTGGTTAATCCAACCTTCCTGCCATCGCTGGCGGCATCGTTTGCTGCGGCACAGGCACTGTTACCGTCGCAGGGAAGCGGATGGGATAAGCTTCTCCTTGCCGCCGGCTTTATGAGCGGGACGTTTGGGTGGCTGACGATTGTTGTGTCCTGGATTGTTCGCAACCACGAGCGATTTTCGTTGCGGCAGATCGCTCTGTTCCGGCGCATTGGAGCTGCAATTGTCTTGGTATTTGCCGCAATTCTGCTCTGGCATGTGGCGGTGCGATAGCGCTATATTCGCGCTGCAGCAGGAGGGGGAAGGAGCGGTTTTTTTACCCGTGGGTGGTATGGCTATGCGCATTCGGATTGTCCGTCGTGCGGTGCGGCGTGTCTGGATTCGTGTTCATCCCAGCGGCAGTGTCGTTGTGGTGGCTTCTCCACGCTATGCCGAACATACACTCTGGCGTTTAGTTGAGCGGCACCGAGAGTGGATCCAACGGCAACGGCAGCGGTTTCGCTCGATGGAACGTATTCAGCTTGCCAAAGGCGAATTGCTCTATCGCGGCAAAGCCTACCGCTTCGTTCAACGGGTGCGACTGGGGGCGACGGTGCTTCTCTATCCGCACCGACGCACCATCGAAAGTGGGGAAAACCTCCTCGATGCGGCAATTCAGCGGCAGTGGTACACCAACGAAGCAGAACGCCTGATCCGCCGACGCACACGGCAGCTTGCCGAACGCTATGGGTTTCGGTATCGGCAGATCGAAGTTGGTGACTACGCCAGTGCATGGGGCTATTGCTCGCACGATGGGGTAATCACGTTCGATTGGCGCATTGCCAAAGTGCCACCGTTTGTGATGGACTACCTGGTGCTCCACGAGCTATTGCACACCAAAATTCCCCACCATGGACCGCGGTTCTGGCGGCGACTTGGCGCGATCTGTCCGGACTATCGCCGTGCTGTCGAATGGCTCAACACCTACGGTCGGTGGGTGTAGGGCTCTTGTGCTGGCGACTGCCGGTTAGCGACTGCGCGGGCTAATGCCAATGAGCGATGCAAGGCGGCGGTAGATAGCCTCCACCCGTTCGCTCTGTCCGCGTGCAGCGAAGCGCTCGGAGAATCCTTCTGCCCGAAATTCCCGAAGCAGCGATGTCCACGGTACCAGTCGTCGCACCCACCGCTCGGCACGACTTTCGACGGGATCAGGATCGGTTGTGGCAAGGTCGGCACCGACCCGGATGAGCGCACGCAGGGTAACCGAGCGAGTGACCATGTACTGCTCGTTCCCCCACGCTTCGTGGAGGACTGCTTGTACGGCCTTGAGAAAATCACGCACAGCATCGTAGTAGCGGCGCACGTTGTGCATACTCTTCCGAAGCGGAATGCCCAAAGCAGCGGTATCGCTTTTGATCCAGCGATGCAGCTCGGCGTAGAGTTCCGATTGCAGAATCCATTTGTCCTTCCGACTGCGTCCGCCAAGCCGATTGATGCGGTAGCGTAAGGGACTGTCGGGCTCCTCGTAGAGTAACCGCACCATCTGGGAGGCAATCCAGGCATCCGGTTCAACAAAGGTGACTTTCTCGTAGAGGTCAATCAGGTGGCTTCGGTTGATGCGCGTTGGCGTTGAGTTGATGATGACAAACATTTCGGCAGCGAAGTCCTCACTGCGTCCGTCGAAGATGATGCAGGGAACGGCGATCGTGCGCGCTTCGTCGGGATGTTCTCGCATGTAGAACTCAAGCGCAGCCAAGCGGTGTTGCCCGTCAATGATGAGGTATTTCTGCTGTGGCTCGACCAGGTCGCCAACCGATTCAAAGGGTGACACCGGTGTGAAACGCAACCGCTCAGCAGTGAACAGCAACACCGTTCCGGGGATCGGTGGCTGTTGGACGGCGGTTTCGTAGAAGTTCTTGATCGCGCGGATTTTGGTGCGGGATAGTTCGCGCTGGAATGCATTGTCTTTCCGCTCGATGCTGGCAATGAATGCGGCAATGTCGTCTCCCTCGGGAACACGTTCTGGGGCGATGTATTCGTGGCGATCGTAGTAGCGACTGATGAAGCGAACTTTCCGAAGGAGATCCTCTGCAGGGTAAGCGACAAAGTAGAAGAGCGCATCCTTCTGGCGCAATTGCGTTGCAAGCATTGCCTGGACTCCAAAATCGGTCAAACCTCTCGGGTGCAAAATACAGTGTCCTCCAGCACACTACGCATGCTTGCGGTGGGGTAGCGTTGACTGCTCTATTTTTGCCCATCTGTCCAACGGTTCCCTACTACGGCATTGGGTACAATGGCATTTTTGATTTCCCAGATTGTTGCCCGGCAAATTCTTGATTCGCGCGGTAATCCAACCGTCGAAGTTGATGTCCTGCTCGATGATGGCTCGATGGGGCGCGCAGCGGTTCCTGCGGGTGCTTCGACGGGATCGCTGGAGGCACTCGAGCTCCGCGATGGCGACAGCAGCTATGGTGGCAAGGGTGTATCGGCAGCGGTCCGTCATGTCAACGAGCGAATCGCCGAGCACCTGCAGGGCATGGATGCACGCGATCAAACCCGCATTGATACCGTAATGCTCGAGCTCGATGGCACCAGCAACAAATCCATCTTGGGTGCCAATGCTATTCTCGGTGTGTCGCTGGCGGTTGCCCATGCAGCAGCAGCCAGTTGTGGGTTGTCGCTTTACCGCTATCTGGGTGGTGCGGGCGCGCGTCTGCTGCCGGTGCCTTTGATGAACATCCTCAACGGTGGGCGCCATGCCGATAACAACGTGGACATCCAAGAGTTCATGATCGCTCCGATTGGATTCGAGCGCTTCAGCGATGCTCTCCGTGCAGGGGTGGAAACCTATCACGCGCTGCGGGGTGTGCTCAAACGCGCTGGCTATACGACCGCAATCGGAGACGAGGGCGGCTTTGCCCCATCACTCCGCTCCACTGAGGAAGCACTCGATGTCATCATGGAAGCGATCATCGCGGCTGGGTACATGCCCGGTGACCAGATCGCCTTGGCGCTCGATGTGGCTGCCAGTGAAATGGCCGATGGCAATCGCTACGTGATGTTCAAAAGCACCCACCAAGAACTCAGCAGCGACGATCTCATCGGCTGGTATGCGGATCTCATCGAGCGCTACCCTATTCGCTCCATCGAGGACGGCTTGGGCGAACACGACTGGCAAGGATGGAAACGGATGACCGAAGCAATCGGTGATCGTGTCCAGCTTGTTGGCGACGATCTTTTTGTCACCAATCCATCCATCCTCCTGCGCGGCATTGACGAGGGTATCGCTAATGCGATCTTGATCAAACCCAATCAAATTGGCACACTCAGCGAAACGCTCCAGACGATCGGCATTGCCCAACGCTACGGCTACAATGTGATCATCTCGCATCGCTCCGGTGAGACCGAAGATGCAACCATCGCCGATCTGGCAGTCGCCGTCAATGCCGGGCAAATCAAAACAGGCGCCCCTGCCCGCAGTGATCGAGTTGCGAAATACAACCAACTCCTCCGCATTGAAGAAGAACTTGGCGCATCGGCACTGTTTGCCGGCGTCGAGGCATTCGATTGATTGTTCAACCGATGTTCTCCGAGTAGTACGCATGATTGTCTTTGGCACCGATGGATGGCGCGGCGTAATCGCACGCGACTATACGTTCGACAACCTTGCACACGTTGCAGTCGCCGTTGCACAGTATGCCCGAACGCAGTCGGATTCTCCCAGCGCAGTGATTGGCTACGACACGCGTTTCCTTTCGCGCGAGTTTGCCCAGGAAACAGCCCGTATTCTGGCTGCACGCGGTCTGACCGTGTGGCTCAGCGATCGGGTTGCGACGACGCCACAGGTGTCCTTGGCAACCAAGCATCGCCGGGCGACCATTGGGATTGTGGTGACAGCATCACACAATCCGCCGCAGTACAACGGCTTCAAACTCAAGGGCAACTACGGTGGGCCGGCGACGGTGGACATCGTTGCTGGTGTGGAGCGACAGCTTCGACGCATTGAATCGAAGCCTTTCCGATTGCCACGCCTTGCATCGCTGGAACAGTACGTTGCGTCGCGTGCGATTCGCATGTTCGATCCGATGGAGCAGTATCGCCGCGTTGTTGCATCCAAGATTGACCTTGAAAGAATTGCCCGGGCAGGACTCAAGATTCTGTTCGATCCGATGTACGGCGCTGGCATGGGAGTTCTGCCTGCGTTTGTCCCGTGCGATGCAATCCACAGTGAACCCAATCCGGGCTTTGGTGAGATTGACCATCCCGAGCCAATTGCTGAGTGCCTTCAACCTGCGATGCGCCGTGTTAGCGAGGGCGGCTATGATCTCTGCATCGCAACCGATGGGGACGCCGACCGGCTTGGCATGATTGATAGCACGGGTGCGTTTGTGGACTCGCACCGGATTTTTTTGCTACTGCTCAAGTACCTCTACGAGGACAAGCGGCGCCGGGGCAGCGTTGTGAAAACCGTTTCGCTGACCTCGATGGTGGATGCCTATTGCCAACGGCATGGGATCGTGCTCCACGAAACACCCGTCGGATTTAAGCACACAGCTAAGCTCATGCTCAGTGAACGTGTGCTGATCGGTGGTGAAGAATCCGGTGGCTTGGGAACGATCCTGCACATTCCCGAACGGGATGGTATCTTCAATGCGTTGCTGGTGCTGGAGATGATGGTAAGCCGCCAGCGCTCCTTGGGCGAGCTTGTCGCAGCGCTCGACGAGGAGTTCGGTCCGCACCGCTACCGGCGGCGGGACGTCCATGTCACCGAGCGGGAAAAGCAGCGGATCCTGCGCGCCTGTCAGCGACAGCCGCGCACCATCGGCAGATACCGCGTCGAGCGGATCGTGACCATTGATGGCTACAAGTTTTTCGTTGCCGATGGTGCATGGCTTTTGGTGCGGGCATCGGGGACCGAACCCCTTGTGCGCTTCTATGCCGAAGCACCAACCGAGGAGATGGCAACGGAACTGGTCGAAGCTGGTATTGCGCTTGCATTGGGCTGATGGTGGAGCTATCCTCGCTCGATGATCCGCGGATCGCCGCGTACCGCTTCTTGCCGGAGCGGACCGGTAGGCTTAGCCCCGGAGACCGCACGATTGTTGAAAGCGAGCTTGTTGTGCGTCGGTTGCTTCGCCATCCCTGGTCTGCTGATGTTGTTGAGTCTGCACTCATCGAACATGCTGCAGCCGAGCGCCTCGAACCATTGCTCCGCGCTCGTGGCGTGCCACCTGATCGCATCTTTGTCGCACCAAAGGCGTTGCTGGAACAGGTTGTCGGGTACAACCTCCATCATGGTGTGTTCGTGTGTATGCGAGTTCCTGCAATGGCTTCGCTCTCGGTACTGCCGCTACCAGCGGTGATGTTGGTAGGAGTTAGTAGCGCGACCAATGTCGGTGCGATAGCGCGGAGTGCCGCAGCGTTTGGTTTTGGCTCGCTCCTCTGCGATCGGCAGAGTGCCTCGCCATGGCTGCGGCGCTGCCTACGCGTTTCGATGGGTGCAATGTTCGAGCTTGCGTTGTACCATGCCACAGAGCCAACCGATCAACTGCTCGAACAGCTTCGGTCGCGTGGTGCACGCCTTATCGGCGCCGAAGTAGATGCACCACACGTGTACGCAGCGTTCGAATGGAGCAGGTGCGATGTGCTTGTTTTCGGGAGCGAAGGAAGCGGGCTTGATCCTGCATTGCTGGCGCAGCTCGATGCTGCGGTCCGAATACCGATGCAGCCGGCGGTGGAGTCGCTCAATGTTGCGGCAGCAGCAGCGATCCTCCTTGCCGAACATGCCAAGGTCTGTGGGAGCATTCCACCGAGCACGTCGTGAGGGTTATTGCCGGTCGTTGGGGTGGGCGCATCCTGCCGGCGCGGGTACCGCCAGGAACACGCCCGACACAAGACGCGGTGCGCGAGGCAATGTTCAACATGATTGCTCACCGGATGGAGCTGGCGGGTGCTGTTGTGCTGGATTTATTTGCGGGAACTGGATCGCTGGGAATTGAAGCGTTGAGCCGTGGTGCATCCCACTGCACCTTTGTCGAGCGTTCGGGGCGAGCATGTACCGCCATCGAAGACAATTGCCACGCGCTCAGCATCGAACGTGAGCAGTATCGCATCCTGCGCGAAGATGCGATTGGATTTGTCGAACAGTGTACCGAAGCATTCGATCTTGTTGTTGCTGATCCACCGTATGCTGCTCGAGAGTCGGTGGCCAACCTTTGCCAGGTGATCGAACGCAGTGCGTGCCTGCACGCCGGTACACTTGTTGTCATCGAACATGCTGCTGCACTCACGCCAGTAACTGGAACGAGGCTGGTTGTTGTTGCCCATCGAAAGTGGGGGCAAACCGCATGGACACTGTTTGCACAGCAATAAAAAAGCTGCTCCCATTTGAGAGCAGCTTTCGAGCGTCAGCGCAAACAACACGCAGCGGTTGGCTTACTGCTTTTTCTTCCGTGGCGGTTCTGGTGCCGGTGCTGTTGCTGATTCTTTCTTGGTGGAAGAAACAGGTGTGATCTTGATCACCGATGGATCGTCGCTGCCATCGAGCCCTTTGACGTTCCCATAGGCAGCGATTTCGAAGGGAACGTAGTCCGGATCATCAATGACCACGATCACATTCCCGTTGTAGTAACCGCGCTCTTTGCCTTCGTAGGTAGCGTTGATTTGGAGCGTGTCACCAGGGTTGAGCGTGATGGGAGCGCGCTTGTCAATCTTGATACCTTTGGTGGCAAACAGTGTGGTAATAGTGTAGGGGTGGCTGTCGTTGTTTTTGAGTGTCACGCTTGATTTTGCAACCTCGCCGACCTTGATTTCCGGGAAGTTGAACGAGTGCGGTTGGACGGTGATGGGACGCACGACATTCGCTTTCAGGTACATGATGCGCCCGGTGTTTTCGGGGTCAGCGTTCGAATAAATCGTCAGATTCTTGACTAACTCACCCGAGTTGAGTCCAACGTTGAGCCCGATACGGAGTTTGGTGGATTTGCCCGGTTCAACAACTTTTGATTCCAGCGTTGGCGTGGTGCAGCCACACCCGACGCGGACGGTGTCAATGATGAGTGTTTTGTTGCCGGTGTTTTTCAGTGTGACTTCGGTTTCAAGAGTCACCAGTTTGAGGGGATTGTTTTTGACAACAACTTTTCCCCAGTCGTAGGTCTCGCCACCGACGATTTCGAGCTTCGGTTGGGCAAGCACAGCTACAGGAATCACAAGGAGAGCAACTGCAAGAGTACGGAGCTGGTTCATAGAACAACGTGCGAAATGGTGAAACATACCAAGAACACCTTATGGTTGATTGGGATCACTGTCGGCATTGCGGTCAATTGTTGTGGTGACTTCACAGATGGTTGTGCTGGCAATGTTGTGCAGCAGTTCCAACTGGGAGGGCGGAATTTGGCGCGGATCCTTGGCAAGATTTGCAAGCACCAATTCGACGTCTTGGAGCACTTTCTTGACTTTCGGGTCGCGATGAGCAAGTGGCCGCAGGCGCTGTGCTTCCTTGAGAAGTTCGTGAGCAAACTGGCGGTGGTCAACCTGCCGCTCGATCGGAATGCAGCGCTGACATTTGAGCTGTTTATCGGCAGTGGTGGCGATGTAGAGCTGCGAACGTTTGAGGAAATTGCTGACTGGATCGGCAACCGTTTGGCTGACCGCGGCTGCAGGCACAGCCCACTGGAACGCGGAGGTATGCTCGCTCGATGACGCTGCCGTAGCCGGCTGCTGCTGTTGTGATTTCCCCATCGTCATACCGACAACAAACGCACCGACAATGCCGGCAACAGCAACTACAGGCCGAACGGCGATTGGCAGCCACCTGCTGACGGTGTGTCGCCAGTTCCGGGGTGCAGGCCGGCGGTGCATTTCTGCTCGAATCCGACGCTTGATGTTGTATTCGAGCGCTGTCCAGAATTCTTCGCTATCGGGTGCCGATGCAGGGATGGCCGTGGACGGCTCCAACCTGTCGAGCTGGGCACGGAGCGCGTAGTAGGCATGTGCCAGCGAGGGATCCTGCTCAAGCTCACGTTCGAATGCCCGCTGCTGGCTTGGTGAAAGCTCACCATAGTAGGCTAACACCATCTGCTCGAACACACGGTCACGATTGCCCATACATCACACTTGAGTCGGTATCAAAAACCATATCATTCTGTTCGGTTGTCATCGCGGTAAAACGAAAGATGCTTCTGCAAATTGCGGACTGCGCGGAAGAGCAGCACCTTGACCGTACCTTCGGTGTTGTTCATCTGCTCGGCAATTTCCTTGATCGGCAAGTCGTGGTAGTGTCGGAGCACAAAGGCTGTTCGCTGTGCTGGGCTGAGCTTCAGGAGCGCGTGCTCGATATGCTCGGCAATTTCTTTCGAGACGTAGGCGCGCTCGGGGTCATACTCGCCGCCGCGACCGCCGGTCATGTATTCTTCGTCGAACGAATCGCTCTCTTTTCGAGCTTGGTAGCTGCGTGAGCGTGTTGTATTGATGAAGAGGTTGACCGTAATCCGGTGCAGCCAGGTGCTCAGCCGTGCCTCACCGCGAAAGGAATCGAGATTGTTCCACGCGCGAATGAAGACCTCTTGTACAAGGTCCTCGGCATCATCGTGATTACGGCACAGCTCCAATGCCAGGTGATAGACCTGGCGCTTGTAGGTGCGGACAATGTCCTCGATCACGGTTGGGTCCTTGGCCAGGACCCTTTCGACGAGCAGCCGATCAAGTTCAGCGAGTGTCGTTTCATCGCGCGTGCCCATAGACGCAGGGGATGGTGATTCGGTTGACGAACGGTGTCGGTAAATTCGCTGCCCACTGGCAAATGCACGTGCACAAAATTAGCTGCCATCAGGGTTGCTGCACGGGGGAGCTGCCCTATCTTCGCGTGTATTGTTTGTTGATCACGGCAGTCCGAAAGTACACGATGTCTCGAGACCTTGCTGGCCAGATATACCAACGTGCCCACCTTGTTGGCGACTTTCTGCTCCGATCCGGACGGCGCAGTACCGAGTATTTCGACAAGTACCTCTTTGAGTGTGATCCAAGTCTGCTCCGTCGCATCGCCGACGAAATGGTGGCGCTGCTTCCAGCCAATACCGAGGTGATTGCTGGCTTAGAGCTTGGTGGTATCCCGCTTGTAACAGCATTGGGACTTGCCACCGGCTTACCCATGGCCTTTGTCCGCAAGCAAGCCAAGGACTATGGAACGTGCAAGCTTGCCGAAGGTGCACCCATCGAAGGACGCCATGTCGTGGTCGTCGAGGATGTCGTTACCAGCGGCGGGCAAGTGGCTACCAGTATCGGCGAGCTTCGGCAGCGCGGCGCAATCATCGAGGTTGCTCTTTGTGTCATTGACCGTCAGCAAGGTGGGCAGGACCTGCTGGCTGAGCACGGGATTACCCTGCGTCCCCTGTTTACGATGGAACAGCTCGTTGCTGCAGCGCAATGATTGTAGGCATTGGTATAGACATCATCGAAGTTGATCGAATTGCTGGTGCAATTGAGCGCTATGGTGAGCACTTCTTGCGCCGCATCTACACCGACGCGGAGCGCCAGTACTGTGAGCGCGCGGCTGCCAGTCGCCTATTGCACTATGCAGCGCGCTTTGCTGCCAAGGAAGCGTTCAGCAAAGCGATCGGTACCGGCATCACTCAAGGTTTTCGCTTTCGGGACTGCGGCGTGCTCAACCAACCGAGCGGTCAACCGACGATTGTGCTTGCTGGAATGCTGGCAGAAGTGTGGGGCAGGCACCGGATCCATCTGTCCCTGTCGCACACGCGCCACTCTGCCGTAGCGTGTGTGGTCATTGAGTCCCCGTAACCGATGGAGCAGTTTCTGCGGTGGTGGCGTGCACTCCGCCCGTTTTCGTTCCCAGCATCAGTGTTCCCCTCCCTGACGGGGAGTTTGGCGGCCGCGGTTTTCCACCGATCGGAGCCGTGGTTTGCATTCTCCATTGTGAATGCGGCTTTGGCGTTGGTCGGATGTGTGGCGATCCATGCTACCAGCAATGTACTCAACGACTATTTCGACTGGCGATCAGGACTGGACCAGCGCGATAATTCCGGCAGAATGAATCCACTGGTGCAAGGAACACTGACGGTGCAGAAGTTCCTTGCTCTTGCGACTGTGTGTGCAGCAGTGGCTGTTGGGATCGGCGCAGTGTTCATCATCCAGACCGGATGGCCGATCGTTTGGATTATCGTCATTGGAGCGCTTTCGGCATGGGCGTACACAGCACCACCACTTGCGCTCAAGTATCGTGCACTTGGGGAGGTGCAAGTGATGCTCTCGTTCGGTGTGTTGATGGCGGTGGGCTCGTACGTGGTCCAAACAGGGCACCATGCTACGCTGGAGTCCGAGAGCGCTGTGTTCTTGCTGTCGCTGCCGCAAAGCTTGTTGATTGCTGCAATACTGCATGCCAACAACCATCGCGATCGCCGTGGCGATCGGCAAGCGGGAGCACAGACGCTGGCACTACTGGTTGGATCAGCAAGGCGCTCTGTCGCTGTTGGTCGGATGTTCGTCTGGGGTGCGTACCTGGTGCACGTAATGATAGTTGGTGTGACTCTTGGTCAGCGGTATGCGATACCGGTGTGGTCGTTGCTGTCGCTGCTGAGCTTGCCGTGGGCGCGGCGTGCGCTCGAACTGCTCGACGGAAGCGATGATCCTGCAAGCGAGGCTTTTGCCATGGTTGTGCCGATGCATGCACGGCTTCAGATGGCTTATGGCAGCTTGATGGTGCTTGGGCTATCAATTGCTGCAATCGTCTAATGGGTTCAATTCAAGCTGTGGGAGGACCACACCCGGAGGGAGGAACCCGACCCGACGACAACTACAGTCCGCTGACGGCGGCTTGCCCAGAGCAAAAATTCCTGTGCATCGGCGGGGGAAATACCGGCAAGGTCGGCAAACTCCCGTGCGCTCAGCGACGGGCATTCGCGTAGCACCATGCGGAGCAGTCGGACAAGCCGTGCCTGCTCAGCATGCCGCTCGCGGCTACTTGTCCAAAAGAGCAGTCCACCTAACGCCACGTGCACAATGCCGAGCACGAAGGGCATCCACTGATCGGCACGCGTTGCTACCTGGCTGCCAAGTCCAACAATGCCGAAGAGGAGGTAGAGCAAGCCGAATACGGTTGCCATGATGCCGAGCAGGTATTTGGTGCGAAACAGCATCGGCTGCGATCGAGAAACGTGAATCATTGCGTGCGGCGGCGCAAGACAAAACTACGGCAACTGGTTGCACCCGTGCAGTAAAAATTGTGCCATCGTTCGTGGAAAAAAAGTGCTTGCAGATGTGCCGGTCATTGCCGATTTTTGAAGTGTTCTCCCACCGCCGCTGGCAGTGAGTGCGGCCGTCGCGTGCAGCAGCGATCGGAGAACAATCCGCCGAGATGTTCCACTACTCCATCCATTTGAGCTACCAATGAAAATTCAACGTCGCTTTACTCGTGCTGGCGTTAGCCCCTACGACATGTTCGAATACACCACGCGGTCGTCGGTCCTGCGCAATCCGGATGGATCAGTGGTCTTCGAGATGAACGGGATTGAAGTTCCTGTCCACTGGTCGCAGGTCGCAACCGATATTCTGGCGCAGAAGTACTTCCGCAAAGCGGGTGTGCCGCAATACGATGCTGACGGTAAGCCGATTGTGGATGCCGATGGCAATCCGGTTTACGGCAGCGAGCGTTCGGTCAAACAAGTTGTCCACCGCTTAGCTGGTTGTTGGACCGACTGGGGCAAACGCTACGGCTACTTCGATAGTGAAGAGGACGCCACCGCATTCTACGATGAGCTTGCCTACATGCTGCTGGCGCAAATGGCAGCACCGAATTCGCCCCAGTGGTTCAATACCGGGCTTGCCTGGGCATACGGCATCACTGGCTCGCCGCAGGGGCATTACTACGTGGAACCGGAAACTGGTCAGTTGAAGGCCTCGAGCGATGCTTACACGCGACCGCAGCCGCACGCCTGTTTTATCCAGAGTGTTGCCGATGATTTGGTCAACGAAGGTGGCATTTTCGATTTGGTCACCCGTGAAGCGCGCATCTTCAAGTACGGCTCCGGCACGGGGACCAATTTTTCGTCCCTGCGTGCCAAAGGAGAGCGGCTCTCGGGTGGTGGTGTTTCGTCGGGGTTGATGAGCTTTCTGAAGGTCTTCGATCGTGCCGCAGGCGCCATCAAGTCGGGGGGAACAACGCGCCGTGCTGCCAAGATGGTCATCGTAGATATTGACCATCCCGACGTGGAAGACTTCATCGAGTGGAAGGCAAAAGAGGAAGAAAAAGTCGCTGCACTGGTGACCGGCTCGCGGATCAACAAAACGTTCCTTCAAGCGATTGCCGACGAAGCAGCCGCCGGTGGCGCCGACTACAGCGCCAATCCACGGCTCCGAACGCTGGTGCGACGCGCACTCCATCGCGGCGTACCACGCGCCTACATCGAACGCACGCTGGCGCTTGTGCGGCAGGGCATCACGCAGGTGGACCTCGACGTGTTCGACACCCACTACGAAGGCGAAGCCTACATCACCGTCGCCGGTCAAAATTCGAACAATTCCGTTCGTGTGACCAACGAGTTCATGGAGGCGGTGATGGCCGATCACCCGTGGCACTTGCGGTGGCGGACTACCGGTCAGATAGCACGAACGGTCCGCGCGCGAGAGCTCTGGGACAAAATCAACCGCAGCGCCTGGAAATGTGCCGATCCCGGCTTGCAGTTTGATACTACCATCAACCAGTGGCACACCTGTCCAGCCGATGGGCGCATCAACGCATCGAACCCGTGCTCAGAGTACATGTTCCTCGACGACACGGCCTGCAATCTTGCTTCGATCAACTTGGTGCATTTCCTCGATGAGGAGCGGGGAGTCTTTCGTGTGGAGGATTTCCGTCATGCGGTGCGGCTCTGGACGATTGTGCTCGAGATCAGCGTGCTGATGGCGCAGTTTCCGTCGCGTTCGATTGCCCAGCGGAGCTACGACTATCGCACCTTGGGGTTGGGCTATGCTAACCTGGGAACAGTGCTGATGGTCTTAGGCATCCCCTACGATTCGCCCGAAGCATTGGCCTACTGCGGAGCTATCACCGCGCTGATGACTGGCCAAGCATATGCAACCAGCGCCGAAATGGCACGCGAACTTGGTCCATTCCCCCGCTACGCGGCGAATCGAGACGCGATGCTCCGGGTGATTCGCAATCACCGCCGAGCAGCCTACAATGCACCGCCGAACGAGTACGAAGGCCTTTCGATTCTGCCGATGGGGCTCGATGCCACCTACTGTGCCGATAAAGAGCTTGTTGCTGCTGCACGCGGAGCTTGGGATCGTGCACTCACGCTTGGGGAGCAGTATGGCTATCGCAACGCCCAGGTAAGCGTCATTGCCCCAACCGGCACCATCGGTCTGCTCATGGATTGCGACACGACGGGTATTGAACCGGATTTTGCCATTGTCAAGTTCAAAAAACTTGCCGGCGGAGGTTATTTCAAAATCGTCAATCAATCGGTCCCGAAAGCGCTCAAGCGACTCGGGTACACGCCAGCGCAAATCGAAGACATCGAACGCTACTGCAAAGGGCATGGCACCTTGGTTGGCTGCCCGACGATCAACCGCGCACGGCTGAAGGAAAAAGGTTTTACCGACGAAGCAATCGCCGCAATCGAGGCGCAATTGGATACAGTCTTCGACATTCGCTTTGCGTTCAACAAATGGACGCTCGGGGAGGAGTTCTGTACGCGTGTGCTTGGCTTTACTGCTGAGCAGTTGAACGACCCAGACTTCGACATGCTGACAGCGCTCGGCTTTAGCAAGGAGGAGATCGAGCGTGCAAACGACTACGTCTGCGGAACGATGATGATCGAAGGTGCTCCTCACCTGAAGCCGGAGCATCTTCCCATCTTCGACTGTGCCAACCGCTGCGGCAAGCGCGGACAGCGCTACATTCCGTTCATGGCGCACGTCCGAATGATGGCAGCGGCACAGCCGTTTATCTCGGGTGCGATCTCGAAAACGATCAACATGCCAGCGGAAGCAACCATCGAAGATATCCACGCCGTGCACGTGCAGTCCTGGCAGCTGGGACTCAAAGCCATCGCGCTCTACCGGGATGGGTCGAAACTCTCGCAACCGCTCAACGTGGCCACCGACGACATGGACGAAATCGTTCTGCTCGGTGACGAGGAAACGCTCGATGAATCCAAGGGTCCAGCGTTTGTCCAGGAGCGTATCGTCGAGCGGGTGTACCACCGTGCTGAACGCCGCCGCCTGCCCAAGAAGCGCAAGGGGATTATCCGTGAGGCCTACGTCGGCGGTCACAAGGTCTTCGTTCGCACCGGTGAGTACGAAGACGGTACCCTTGGCGAAATTTTCATTGACATGTACAAGGAAGGTGCCTCCTTCAAGGGGTTGATGAACTGCTTTGCGGTGTTGGCATCGAAGGCGCTGCAGTACGGCATGCCGCTGGAGGAATTGGTTGATACGTTCACCTTCACACGCTTTGAGCCATCAGGTCCGGTGCAGGGGCACGAAGCGATCAAGTATGCCACCAGTGTCCTGGACTTCGTGTTCCGCTCTATCGGCTACGACTACTTGAATCGAACCGACTTTGTGCACGTCAAGGCAGTTGACGAAGTGCCCCCGGAGGCGGTTGTCAAGTCAGCCGCCGCAGCGCCGATGCCGAGTCCGGTTGCCCCGCCAGCAGCCGAACCCGTCGAGGTCACCACTACCAAACCCAGCAGTGATACGGTCGTCGTTCAACAGGCAAAGGCGCAAGGCTACACCGGTGAGCAATGCTACTCCTGCGGCTCCATGCGTGTCAAGCGGAATGGCTCGTGCACCGTCTGCGAAGATTGTGGCACAACCACCGGCTGTTCGTAGCCGAGCACGCATCGTCGGTTTTGGTTATTACGCCAAAAGCTGCTATATTCGCAGCGTATTTTTTGTGGAAGTTTCACTCATCTGGTTGTACCAGCGATGAAAACACTCGTTGCATTTGCCGCGGCAGTAGCCATCAGCGGTTGGAGCGTTGCACTTGCCTGTGGTTCCGATGGGAAGTGCGTTGGAAAAGAGAAAGCTTCGTGCTGCATGTCGAAGTCGTCGGCGAAAAAGTCCTGTTCGGTAAAACATGGCGCATCGGAAGCAAAACTGGATGCAAAAACCGAACAAGCCCCGGCTGCTGCAGAGGCGGCAAAGTCGGATGCACCAACGACAAACCAACCGGCTGCGACACCGAAGCGCTAAGCGACACGGCGCGACGGTGGAACGACTATCCATCCACATCTGAAAGGTAGGCGCCATGGCAAAAGGCGGTGCGGGTAAGGTGTACTTTGTGCTTTACCTGGCTGTTATTCTGGAGCTTCTGATCATCATCGTCGAGCGCGATGAAGCCGAAGAGCACTTGATTCAGAAGCAGAAAGAATCCATGAAAATTGTCGAGAGCATTCTGGCTCAGCTCCAGACCGGTGCGGGCAGTGAAAGTATTAGCACCCGTCCACAGGATGAAATCACGCTCCAGGATGCCTCGATGCGAGTTGCTGGCGGTCCGCAAATCAAGCAAGACCGGCTCTACGAGGTGATCGTTGGTGTGACCGACGTCAGCACTGCTGACAAACTTGAAGGGCTCGATCCGAAAGAGGCAGCCGAGAAACTGCAGAACCTGATCAAGCTTGCCAATGTGCAGGAGCTCGACTATCAGATTTTCTACCACCCCAGCAATGTGCCAGACCGCGCACCGCTGTTTCCTTCCGACGACACGCTGCGGAAAATGCGTGTTGACTTTAGTAAGTTCACCGAAGGGCAGGAATTCGGAGATCCGGTTGATGGCGCGCGGTGGAAACTTATGGCATTGCAACGTCTGGAGCTGCAGGTCGAGGAAGTCACCGATTACCGCCGCCCATCATACAAGCCAACCCTTCAGATTGGAGATATCCGACGCTTTACTCCACCAAGTGCAGTAGATTCAGCTTTTATCTACTCCCAAGACCGGACCGACCTGGAAGCTCAAAACAATGGCGGTCGCTACAAAAAGCGGTTCTTCCTTGTTCGCTTCCAACCCCCATCGCAACCAGGGTGGTACAAGCTCCGCTTTGCCTCGCGGACGAACCGAATTCTTGGGGTGCGCAGCGAAGTTCCGCCAACCGAAGTACCACTCGAGGAAAAGGTCAATATCGGTACCGTTCAGCTCAAGGTCAAGGATCTGCTGCAGGTGAAGAAAAACATTGTCGAGCAGCTCAGTGGCATTCCGATTCCATCGTCGGATGACCTTGCGCTAGGCAAGATCACCGTTGATGAGTTCGATGAACAAATTCAAGCAGCGATCAATCGTGTCAAGGAGGAATCGGCTGCTGACGATCCAAAAGCACAAGAACGCATCCGCCGGTTGGAACTCTACAGCTACATTGCCAAACTATTAGCGCCAGGTGCATCGGCATTTTTCGATCAGAACCGAGCCTCGTATGCGATCAATGTTCGCGTTGTCAAGCCGAACATTCCACCGCCATCGGACCCGGTGATTTATGCTGCTGACGCCAAGTACATCTTCGACCGACTCCCGCGGGTGGAAATCCCCTTCACAGCCAGTCCGTACGATCCAGCGAAGCTGCCTACGGCCCGGTCGAATCCGACGTTGCCGGTTCGGGTCGTGGATGTCGGTCCTGCCCAGCAAGCATCGGCATCGAGTGACCCCAGTGCCCAGGCGAGGAACTACAAGCTCATCATCGAGCAGAGCGTGCCTGCCGGTGACTACGAGCTGGTTATCTCCCATGCAAATCGTATCGGGAAGACGACTGAGAAAAGTATTCAGCTCAAATCCTTCGAGAGCAAGCTGGAAAATCTCGACGATATTCGTGCCAATGTTGAAAACTGCTACTATGGCACAGAGCTGGAGATCTTGCCTGTTCCTGCCGATGGGAAAAAGATTTCAGCCGGGCAGTATCTTATCAATGCGATTATCGGGAACGAGCAATCACAGCCGGTTCGTGGATTACAGTACCGCCGTGAAATTCCCTGTTCGGCCAATTCCGTCTCGGTTGATATTCTCTGGGAGGATCCCGATACCAAAGAACGAGTATCGCTGCTGCCCAGCGGAGCAATCCAAGGGACACCCAAGCAACGTCCGCCGAAGATTATTACAACAGACGTCAAGTTCGACCAAGTCGTTGATCCGCGTGTCCCGGTTGTCATTGTTCGCAATATCAAGGTTCTGCCACCAATTGTTGATGTTGGTGGTGCAAAAGCAGGACCCAACGATATTTTCGACTTCAAGGTTACCGTCCAAAAAGCCGACGTTTCGGGCTATAGGGTGACGGCGCAGAATCCACGACCGAGTGCTGGTGGCTACGAAGTTGATCTCCGTCTCGATGGGCCTCCCTTGCGCCGGGGCAAGGTGGAAGGGAGTGTGACCTTGATTGTTTCCGCCAAAGCAAAGAATAAGTGCAACGGCGAAGTGTCGGGGGATGGCAAAGCTGTCATCAATGTCCCGATCACGTACTGATGCAAATGACCATTACTGGAGGACCAACTGCATGAAACATGTGCTGGTGCGATCATGTCGCACAGGTGCGTGGGCAACAATTGTGTTCATTGGCATTGTCTGTAGCGGAATACCAGCTGCAGGACAAACCAGCGATGCCCAGCTTCGCTCGATTTTGAGCAAGTTCAAAAACTATCGCTACGGCAATATCTCGATTTTCCAACTTGACGCCGAGACAATGAAAGGTGTTACGCAGCTGCTCAATCCAGAGCCTGTGATCACCGAGTCGGCGAAAGCATGTGCAGCCTCGCGGCAGACACAGATTGACGATAAGGTGGCCGAGCTTGGCTGTGCCGCCGATCTATCGGCGCTGCAAGACGACGAGGAAATCAAGCGTATCCTCCGCGGAGAGTGCATTGACTACGCCAAGTATGCGGTGCAGCGGAAGCAATGGGAGTGCAATACATTCAAACGCGCGTATGTGGTCACCACACGCTATATCGCTGGCAAACCCTTTCGGGTTGTTGCGCTCTTGACCTCGAACAGCGAAAGCCGCATCCTCGGAAATGTCTTGGCATCGCCACGAGACATCTACACCTACACCCAGCTTCGGCAAAGTGCTGCGCCAGCAGGGTCACCAGCGAAGACACTCTACGAGTACCTTTACAATTTCGTTATTCAGCAGAGCGAAGCTGAAGGAATCAATGTGACTGCGGAAGCGCAAGGGCTCGGCGATGAACAGTTCATCCCTAAGCTGTATGGCGTTAGCCTTGCGGTCAAGGAAGATGATGTCTCGACCTACGTCCGCACGACCGACGGACAAGCGATGGAATACCTCAAGAGCCGCGAATTGATGGTAAGTCCGGACTTGATCAGCTACCGCGACTACACGCCCAGCGATCCCAGTCTTGTGAGCGAAGGCTATATCTACAACCGCACGCTCCCGAAGTATGGGGTTGAGCTGCGGTATGGCTTGGAGACGATCAACTACCCATCGTTTTTCAGTGATCGCGTCACGCTCAATGCACTCTGGGGTTCGAATCGGTTGGGGGTCATTCTTCCGACCAATGGATGGTCGTCGGTTGCCAAGTCGCTCGGCGTACAGCGGACGATGACCTATGCCGGCTGGGGAATCAACGGCATGTTCGATTTTCCGCTCAAGATCACCAACGCCAACACGGGTGTGTTCAATATTGCAGCATCGTACGTATTCGGGGATGCACGGCAATCGGATCATCAACGCATCCTTGAGCAAGCCTCCATCGTGGATCGGACAACACAAGCAATCGACACGATCGTTCGGAGCGAAAGTTACTCCCGTGCAAACGACTACCTTGTCCGCTTTACTGCGCAAGCGCACTATACCTTCGCAATTGCCATTGATAGCGGTAACTTTTTCCGGTTCCGCATCGGTGGTGGGATTTATTCGCGCGAACTCTGGGAAGCAAACAACGGTGCTGGCCGTTATCGGGTCATTAATCAGGGCGGCACGGTGCGGATTGATAGTTCGTACACTGTCAATCGTTGGTACCGCGTTGATACCCGCTACATTGGGGGTGTTTCGGCACGGATTGACTTTATGGCGATGCGTGTAACAACTCCCTATGGGCTGGGGCTCCAGTATTTCGACGATGCAATCTTTGCTCAGGCGTGGCTGTTGATTCCGCTGTCGCAACAAATTGGGCTGCGCTTCGACGGGCAGTATTTTGCGCCGCTCTTGCGTGATCCCCACGAGTGGGAAACAGCAAGTGTATTCCTTCCGACTCTTCGTGTGATTTATAACTTCTGACCACGCGAAAAGGTAAGCAATGAAACGAATCCTTGGATACTTGGCACTCAGTATCGCGCTCGCCTGGACGCTGCCACTTCGAGCACAGGACCCCGAGCGCGATTCTATCATGCAAGCGCTCAAGACCATTGACCCAGAAATTGTGCGCTATTTCCCCCGGTGGCGTGTCTGCGAACCGAACCTGCAATTGCAGATCCGTCAGACGTTCATTCTCTACGGGCGCGACAAGGAAAAGCTCGACATGCAGAACATCGTCATTACGGCGGCTCCCAAGAGCGATCCGAATGACTACTACACAATTCTGCTGGTCGAGTGCGGAGAAGAGTACTTCGTTGCCTCGGAAGTGGATGCCTACATGCGGAAGCTGGCCGGTACGCTCAGCGATCCGTTGCGTCCCTACTGCTACCGCGACATTCCTCCCGAAACGCCACCGAGTGAACGGCAGTACCGAGTGATTACCGACTTTATGCTGCCTACCGATGTGGCGCATTCGATTTCTGTTTCTGCATTCGAGCAAGCACTCAAAATCGGTGGTACGGGGTTCTGGATTCGGTCTATTCTGGGTACCGATAATATCGGCTACCACTTTTGGTCCTCGGGGGAATCGCGGATCATACTGCAGCGCCCGCTCTACGAGAATGCCGACCCGGTCAGCAGCAAACCGATTCCGTACCTGATCAATTTTCGTCTCGGCGGTGCCTACCGCCTTCGTGGAGGTTTAGCCAACCGGCTGCTGAGCTTTTTGCCCTCTCGGCAGCTCAACGCTAACCCCGGCAAAGCGTCCTTGGGACTGGACATCCATGCGCCATTCCATCCGCCGTTTGGGTTGACCTTCAATGTAGAATTCCCGATCGCCGGTCCAGATACCAGTGGGAGAGCCGAAAAAGACACCTGGGCTGGATACACCCCATCACTGGAGCGCCAGATCGAGTTGCGGCGAACCGCAGGCGTTGATCCCACAACGGTTCTTCCGGTGCTGCGGACAACAGGGAATGCTGCACTGTTCTACAACTGGTGGCTCGATCCGAAACATCCGGAAAACTTCTTCCGCTTCGATCTGGGTGTTTGCTACACCGAGGTGCAGGAATGGGCATATCGCCGAATTCAATCAGGCGATACAGCACTGGTGCGGAATGTGCCAGGCTTGCAACTTTACCACCCGACGACTGCCGCGGACTGGCTCTACGCACGCATTGAATATCGCAGCCAGTCAACGTTTCCCTTCGGTGTGGCCGTGCAGTATGCAAACCAAATGCTCTTTGCGCGTGCGTATGTTCCACTCGTTGGCGAGTGGCTCTACTTGGAGGGTAAGTATTCGACACCTCTCCGAAGCGAGTCACGACCGTGGGAAATCAAGAATTTCTTCATGATCTCTCCGGTTCTGCGGTTGACGATACGATAGCACTGCCGGCAGGTACTGGTGGTGCTCTTTACCTAAGCAGCCGAACACCAAGCGGAACGCAAGGATTGACCATGCGTTCCGCTTTCTGCATTCCAACTGGACAGGCGACTGCAATCCATAGTTTTGCAATTGTTTGCTGTACCCATCATCCGAGTTTTTATTGTCATCAAGCGATGAGCCATGCCCGTGCTCTGTTTGTTCCGCAGTCGTGGTTTGTTTCTGCGCTGCTCTGGTGGGGAGTGGTGTCCATGCTCGTTGGGTGTATTCTCTGGCCAGGGATAGTTATCGCCGCTGATACCGAGAGTGATTCGTTGCAACCGCAACAGGTATTGCTCCAGACGCAACTTCGACCCAAAAGCGAACGCTTCCACCTAACGATCCAGAATGTTGACATCAAGCACTATCCTGAAGTCAGTCTCATCGTCGAGGGGGTCGATACCAATGGTGATCCACTCGATACCCTCCGTCAAGAGGATGTCATCGTGGTCGAAAATGGTGTCGAAAAACAGGTCCTGTCGGTCGCCAAGCTCAGCATCAAAGAACGGGTGCCCGTTGATATTGTCGTCGTGCTTGATGTTACGGCAACGATGCAGGTGCATATCAACGCTGTTCGGGATAACATCGCGCAGTTTGTGCGGAGTTTGCTCGCACGCGGCATTGACTATCGGCTCGCGTTGGTGCTGTTTTCGGATGTGATCGAGAAGGTGTATCCCTTCACCAGCGACGTCAACGAATTCATCGAATGGGTTTCACGGGTGCGCGCCTGGGGAGGATTCGACGAAAAAGAAAACGCCTTGGAAGCACTGCGACAGGCAACAAAGCTCGACTACCGTCCCTCGGCAAATCGGGTCGCAATTCTCATTACCGACGCACCCTATCACCAAGCCGGTGAGCATGGCAACGGACGCACAGACCTGACTACCCAATCAGCTATCGAGCTGCTCCAGCGGGCAAATGTGCGAACCTTCTGCATCGCACCGATAGTGCTTGTTCAATACGACACCATTGCCAAAGCAACGCGCGGGGTAATGTTCGATATCGGGCAATCGTTCGCACGCATTTTGAACGCATACTCGACGCAACTAACGAACCTATTCTCGATTACCTACCGTACCGATCTTCCGGCAATCCCCGACTCGATCAATGTTGCGATCCTCAACCAGCGGCGGCAAGAGCTGGTGCGAAAAACAATTCCTGTCGTCGAGTTAGGTCGAAAGCTCATCATCGAGAATCTGTTGTTCGAAACTGCCAGTGCACAATTGCCCGAGGATGTACCCGAACTTGAAGTGCTTGCACAATTCATGAAAAACAATCCCCGTGTGGCGATCCGGGTCGAGGGTCACACGGACAACCGTGGTGCACGATGGTTCAACGTGCGGCTCTCCCAAGCACGCGCTGAAAGCGTCAAGGAATACCTGGTCAAAAAGAAAGGTATCTCGCCAGCACGTATCCAAACGGTTGGATATGGTGATAGCCGTCCGATTGCGGACAACGCAACCGAATTCGGTCGTGCTCTCAATCGTCGTACCGAGGTGGTGATCATTGCCAAATGAGTGCTCCGGAACTGGCTGCTGCAAGGCTTGCAATTTGTGGTCGTGTCCAAGGAGTTGGATACCGCATGTTCGCGCTGCGCGTAGCAACCGAGCTGGGACTAGTGGGAACTGTCCGCAATGCGCCCGATGGCAGGACGGTTATCGTTACCGTCGAAGGACCACGCAGAGCGATTGAACAGTTGCACGATCGCTGCTGGCAGGGTCCGCCCCATGCAGCCGTCGAAGCAGTAACGATCGAATGGATTACCCCGAGTGGGCGGTATCACGATTTTCGCATTGAGCGGTAGTGCCGCTCGTGTGTGGCTCTTGACCAACCATTGCGACCATCTCCATGCAGAACGCGATCAAGCTTAGTCCGGAAACTGTTGTTGCCATCAGTGGTGCTTCGTCAGGAATCGGTGCCGCTCTTGCCGAGCGGCTTGCGATGCGGGGAGTGCGGCTGGCACTCTGTGCACGCCGGCGGGAGCGGCTATCGCACGTCGCAGCGCGTGTACGCTCGCTGGGTGCTGAGGTGCTCGAAGTGGTTGCCGATGTCTCGGGTGAAGAAGAAGCAACCGATTTTATCGAACGAACGCTCGACACCTATAACGGGCGACTCGATGTGCTCATCGCCAACGCAGGGCGCGGGCATTGTGCCGCCGTCGAGGATACCCCAAGCGAGCAACTCTATTCGATGTTTGCGGTCAATGTTTTCCAGCTCTGGTACTTGGTGCGTCCGGCCTTGCCAGTCATGAGGGCACAGCAGCGCGGACATATCGTTGCCATTTCCAGTATCGCTGGGAAGATAGCCTATCCATACAATGCTGCCTACACCGCCGCCAAGCACGCAGTGGTTGGTTTCATTGCAGCACTTCGGACCGAACTTGTTGAAACAGGCGTTGAGGCAACGGTGGTGTGCCCTGCCGGTGTCGAAACCGAGTGGGCATCGGCGACCGAAGGAATGCCGATTGGCGATCTGTTCGCCGATGGTATTGCCCGGTCACGCACCATTGCGCGGGAGCGCGGAATTCCACGTGCACCACTGCAGCGAATGATGAGTGCAGCCGATGTGGCACAGAAAATCATCTCGGTCATCGAATCGCCGCCGGGGGCAGATGTATTTACCCACGACGGTTCTGAAGAACTTGTTGCGATGGCACTTGCCAGCCGTCGAAGCTATGAACAGGCAATGCTTCCACTGCTATTGGGCATGCGCCAGTCCTATGAAGAACGTCGCTAGAATCACGCTGTGGCTGCATCTGGCCTGGGTGCCGCTTCTTGCAGGGCAGAATGATCCTGCGCCCGCTCTGGTGGTGGATGAGCGCATCCTTGAACAACCACAATGGGTGCTGGTTCTCAGCGGCGGTGGAGCGCGTGGTATCGCGCAAATTGGTGTGCTCCGCGTGCTCGAGCGGGAGCGATTGTATCCATCGGCAGTCGTGGGGACAAGTATCGGTGCCATCATCGGCGGCCTCTGGTGTGCTGGCTATACCGCTGATGAGATTGATTCTCTCGTCCGCACCATTGATTGGCAGTCCCTTTTCCGCTTGGGGGATGAACGAACGCGCAGCGACCTCTTTCTCGATCAGAAAGCCGAGTATGATCGCACGGTTGTCTCGTTCCGGATGGACAATTTCCGTCCCGTCTTACCGGAAGCGGTCAGCGGAGGGCAGCGCTTGGAACAGTTACTGGCCGAGCTTTTCTGGAAGGCGCCGTACCAGTGCAGTGGCCAGTTCGATGCTCTGCGCTTCCGATTCTGTGCGGTTGCAACGGACTTGGTGCGCGGCGAAAGTGTTGCGCTCCGTCGGGGCGATCTTGCCACTGTTGTCCGTGCCAGTTCAACTTTTCCGCTCCGCTATGCTCCGGTGCGGATGGATTCTCTGGTGCTCGTTGATGGAGGGTTGTTAGCCAACATTCCCACCAGCATTGCACTACGCGAATTTGGAACCACACGTATTGTTGCTGTCAACACAACCTCGCCACTGCTGCCATCGTCCCTGCTGGACAAGCCATGGAACGTTGCCGACCAGGTGGTGACGTTGATGATGCAGCGATTCAATCAATCGGCGACACGGCAAGCGTGGCTGACCATTACACCCGATCTCGGCGATCACAGCACGTTGGATTTTTCGCGCTTCGATTGGCTCGTTGCCCAAGGCGAACATGCGTGCCAAGCGGCGATCGTCGAGTTGAAACGCCAGTTGGAGCAGTATCAGATAGCCGAACTCCGCAGCATCGTGGGTGGTGGTCGCAGCGAGCACGCGGAATGGCCTGCATCGGCTGTTGCTGTCGCCAATGGTGCTGCTGGGGATGCGTCCGACCGGTTGCACGCTATCCTTCACGCAGTGCGGCAGTATGGTGCTGTTGAGTGTCGCAACGTTCCAGAGAGCCAGACGCTGCAAATTGCTCCGCTTCCAGCTCGGCGCATTCGAGCAGTGCAGGCAACCGAGAGTCACATCACATCCCAGCTTGCACCGGTGGTTGGCTCTTGGTTTTCAAAGCAGCTTGCTGATTCGCTCACCGATGCGTTCGGCCGATTCTATCGCAAGAATGGTTTTGCGATGGCACGCCTGCGGTTGCGGTTCGATACGGCGTCGCAGACATTGCATGCTCTGCTCGATAGTGGTCGGTTGGTCGCAGTCGAGTTGGTTGGTAATCGGTCGGCGACCGACCTTGCTCTACGCCGCGAACTCACGGTACGGGCAGGCGAAGCTCTCCGCACCTCAGCGCTCGTGGAGAGCTGGGAGCGATTGATTGCCACGGACCTCTTCGGTGCCGTGCAGCTTTCGACGCGGTACCTCGATAGCACCAGTGATGGCGTCGTTCTCCGCGTTCGCGTCTGGGAGCGTGGAAGTCAAGTTGTGCGTATCGGCGGGCGCATTGACAATGAACGGAATGTTCAGCCAACAATCGAACTAGCTGAGTTGAATGCGGCCTCGAGCGGAGTTCGTGTGATTGCACGCCTTGGTGGCGGTGGACGAAATAGCATTGCGATGCTACGGCTGGACGCCCCGCGGATTCTCGAAAGCTATTGGACAGCCAGCGCCGAAGGCTACTGGGACGCACGGAACATCTACCTCTACCGCTCGCTCGACAGTCTGCCGGCGAACCGCTACGAGCGGGTCCGTGACGGTGAACGTATCGAACAGCATCTCGGCATTCGTGCAGCCATTGGCAGCAATGTTGAAACGCTTGGCAAAATCGCCATCACTCTCCGCTACGAACATCAGCGAAGCTTTCAGTTGGGGGACTATCGAACCTCGCGTGCCTTTGCACCACTGCTTGCCATTGGGTGGGCAACAACGCTCGACGATGAAGATCGCGCTGACTTTCCGCTCCACGGCAGGTACGTGAGTCTTCGATTTGAACGAACGCTGCTCGATGCGCCAGGGTGGCTCCAATTTTTCAAAACCGAAGGTGTCTTGCGGATGACCACCTCCCTTGCGCCGCTGCACACGCTCCGTTGGGGGCTGCGGTTTGGGATTGCGTCGAATACGCTACCCTTAGCCGAGTCGTTCAACCTTGGGGGTGAGGACCTTTTCTACGGTATGCGCGAAGAGGAAGAACGCGGCCGACAATTGCTCCTTGGTCAGGTCGAGTATCGCTTTCGGATTCCGGTGGACTTGCTCTTCCCAAGCTATGTATCGGTGCGGTACGATCTCGGCGCCATCTGGCAGCAGGTGCAAGCGATCAAACTCGACAATCTCAAGCATGGGGTCGGGATAGCGCTTGCCTTCGATACGCCAATCGGACCGACGCGCTTCTCGATTGGCCGAGCCTTCTACTTTCTCGGTACCCCAACCCACATTGCATCGGGGCCGATCCTTGGCTATTTCAGTATTGGTCTTCGAATCCAATGAAGCGACTCATCCTGATACGGCACGCAAAAGCAGAACCAGCCGAGAAGGCGAACACCCGCGATGTCGATCGTGCACTCAGTCCTCGCGGTCAGCGGGATGCGCAGCGAATGGGCCAGTGGCTCGGCGGAATCATTCCTTCGGTTGACCGCGTGATTGCAAGCCCTGCACGCCGCACACGAGAGACTGCCGAGGAACTCATGCGCTTCTGGCAACCGGTGCCGCCAGCGATCGAATACGTTGATCGGCTCTACCTACCATCGCTCGATGAAGTGTGGGCGGTGATTTGGTCGTTCGAGCCAGTATGGGAAACCGTTGCGCTCATCGGGCATAATCCCTCCATCAGCGAGCTTCGCGATGCGCTTACCGGCACCGCACACGCACCGATGCCGACGTGTGCAATAGCTGTGCTACGCTGCCAGGCCAGTAGCTGGGCGCACGTGCTGCCGCAACGCTGCTCGATAGAGCACTACCGCACACCTGCTGAAAGCTGAGAAAGTTGCCTGGGGGCGTGCGTCCGACCACCGCAGTGGATGCATTCTACGCTGTGGCATTGGTCAGCGCGATATATTTGCACCAAAAGCAATCGTGTGTATCATTGCCGGTAGAAGCGTATGACAAGGAAAGGATTGGTGCGCGTTGCGCTGGTGCTCATCGTTGGTGGTGGTGGGTGGTACGCGTTCCAGTATGTGGATGCGTATTTGAAGGCGAAGGCCATGCTGGCAGGCCACTCTCCAGATGAGAGGGACCAGAGCGGGAAGACGGCATTGATGTATGCTGCAAAGGGAACAAATGCGCGTGTGGTGGAGATGTTGTTGGATATGGGAGCTGATGTGAACGCACAAGACGAACAGGGGGAGACCGCCTTGATAGTTGCTGCAGGAAAAGGCCATGCGGACATGGTGAAGCTGTTGTTGGACCGTGGAGCTGATGTGAATGCACAAGGCGAATATGGTAAGACCGCCTTGATAGTTGCTGCAGGAAAAGGCCATGCGGACATAGTGAAGCTGTTGTTGGACCGTGGAGCTGATGTGAATGCACGAGATTATTGGGGGAGGACCGCCTTGATAGTTGCTGCAGAAAAAGGCCATGCGGACATGGTGAAGCTGTTGTTGGACCGTGGAGCTGATGTGAATGCACGAGATGATTGGGGGAGGACCGCCTTGAAGCTCGCAGAAACTGAAGAAGTAGCCAAGCTTCTCCGAGCCTACGGTGCGAAAGATTAAGGCATGCAGACAGCGTTCGGAGGCAGGGAAGGTGTCAGCAGCATAAATTGTGCTACGGTTCCACACACATCCTTGCTCTGACGATGCATCCATTCCTTGCTGCGCTCGAGGAGCGAGTTCTCCTCTTCGATGGCGCAATGGGTACAACAATCCAGCGCTACGAGCTATCGGCCGAGGACTTCGGAGGGAAACACCTGGAGGGCTGCAACGAGCTGCTCTGTCTGACGCGGCCCGACATCATCGGTGCGATCCATCGGGCGTATCTCCAGGCAGGTGCTGACGTCATCGAAACAAATTCCTTCGGCTCGTCGGCAATTGTGCTGGCAGAGTACGGCATTGCTGAACGCGCCTACGAGCTGTCGCGTGCTGCTGCAGAGCTTGCCCGCCGTGCCGCTGACCAGGCAAGCACGCCCGATCGTCGTCGCTTCGTTGCTGGTTCGATGGGCCCAGGCACCAAGCTCCCCTCCTTGGGACACATCCATTTCGATGAAGCAGAGGAGGCGTTCTCGACCCAAGCGCTCGGCCTGATCGAAGGAGGAGCCGACCTGCTCTGCATCGAAACGTGCCAGGACCCGCTCCAGATCAAAGCAGCGCTTGCCGGCGCAGAGCGTGCCATCGCGCAGTGGCGTTCGAGGTCCGCACCCGATTGGCGGAACCACCAGATTCCCATCATCGTCAGCGTTACGATTGAAACCACGGGCACCATGCTCATGGGGACCGATATCGCTGCAGCGCTGGCAACCTTCGAACCGTACGAGAGCATCGTTGCTTTCGGCATGAACTGCGCTACTGGTCCGGCAGAGATGGAAGAACACATCCGCTACCTGGCCCAGCATTCTCCCAAGCCAGTTTTTGTGATGCCCAATGCCGGACTGCCGGAAAACATCGGCGGCAAAGCGCACTATCACTTGCGTCCGGAGGAGCTGCTTGCGTGGATGAAACGCTACGTGCAGGAATTCGGGGTTCGGATTATCGGGGGTTGCTGCGGCACGACCGACGAGCACATCCGTTTGCTTGCCGAGTGGCTTGCCGAGTACAACCAGCACCCCGATGTTCGGAGCAGGGAGCATATCCGGCGCTCGAACTGCATTTCGATCCCCAGTGTGAGTTCGCTGTATTCAAGCGTGCCCTTGCACATTGACAATCCACCGGTATTGGTTGGCGAGCGCTGCAATGCAAATGGTTCAAAGCAATTCCGCCAGCTCCTCCTTGCCGAGAACTACGATGCAATGGTTTCCATGGCAAAAGAGCAGATCCGCGAGGGAGCGCATATTCTCGACGTCTGCGTTGCCTACGTTGGCCGCGATGAGGTTCGGGATATGCGCGAGGTCGTCGGTCGCTTTCGCACGCAGGTGACGATTCCTCTCATGTTCGATTCGACCGAAGTGCCGGTACTCGAGGAAGCGCTCAAGCTCTACGGTGGACGTGCAATCATCAACTCGATCAACTTCGAGGAGGGAACGCGCAAAGCCGATGCCATTCTCCAGCTTGCCAAACGCTTCGGTGCAGCCGTCGTTGCGCTCTCGATTGACGAAGAAGGACAAGCCTACACGGTCGAAAAAAAGGTGTCCATTGCCGAGCGCATCCGAGATCATGCCGTGCGATATCACGGTTTGCGCGAGGAGGATTTGATTTTCGATCCGCTCACCTTTCCGCTGGGATCGGGACAAGAAGACTTGCGCCAGAGTGCTCTTGCGACGCTGGAAGCCCTTCGGCAAATCAAGCAGCGGATGCCACGCGCGGCTACCATCCTGGGCATCAGCAATTGTTCGTTCGGGCTATCGCCACGCATTCGGCACATTCTCAATTCTGTTTTTCTGCACTATGCCGTCGAGGCTGGGCTCGATCTTGCCATTGTTCACGCATCCAAGATTGTACCGCTCTACACGATTGATGAGCGTGGCCGGGAATTGTGCCGTCAACTCATTTTCGATGAGCGCCGTTGGGAGGAAGTCGAGTCGTAATCTGGCTTCTGCGCATGTCCGCCGGTGGATATTTCAACTGCGCGTGGGTACCTTGCCCATTGCTTCGAGTGCTGCTCGATAAGCAGCGATACCGCGTTCTTTGGCTGTTGTGTGGTCAATCATCGGTGTTGGATACTCCGGCGTTCCCAGTTCTGGAATCCAGCGGCGAACGTATGTGCCATGCGG
>ENA-ORXB01000965-ORXB01000965.1-sediment-metagenome-genome-assembly--contig:-NODE-965-length-42019-cov-4.684350_pt1 | contig 42019 bp, 37 predicted proteins | sample MGYA00237863_ERZ511475 | MGnify/ENA primary metagenome ERZ511475 (study PRJEB26305, sample SAMN06343858) | sediment metagenome | isolation source: hot spring sediment | place: Canada: British Columbia... | reverse complement strand
CCCATTCTTTGGATTCCCCGCCCCCGCCGCGGCGGGGGCGGGGCCAGGGGTGGGGGCACTTGTGGAGGAGAGTACGCTGGCCTCCCTCAAGTTAGCGCCTATCCCCCTGACCCCTCACTTGAACCCGGTCAAGGTGATCCCCTGCACAATCCAGCGCTGGAACAGGAAGTAGACGATCACGATGGGCAGGATCACCAGCGTGGACGCCGCCATGCTGAGATCGTGCCGGGCCCCGTGCTGGCTGTTGTACCACGTCAGCATGATGGGGAGGGTGCGCCGCTCGGTGGTGGTGATCACGATCAGGGGCCAGAGGTAATCGTTCCAGGTGCCCATGAACTGGAAGATGCCCAGCGTGGCGAGGGCCGGTCCCATCTGCGGCAGCACGATGCGTGTGTAGATGCCAAACTCGGACGCCCCGTCGATGCGGGCGGCATCGATCAACTCCGCCGGGATGCCCTCGATGAACTGCTTCATTAGAAAGATGCCAAAGGCGCTGGTCGCTCCCGGAACCACCAATCCCCACAGGCTATCCGTGAGGTGCAGGCGCACCAGGATCAGATACATGGGGATCATGGTCACCTGGAAGGGGATCATCATGGTGGCCAGGATCAGGGTGAAGAGCAGGTTCTTGCCGAAGAACTGGTACTTGGCAAAGACGAAGCCCGCCAGAGAGCTGGTGAAGAGCACCAGCGCCACCACGCTCACGCTGACCGCCGTGCTGTTGAGGAAGAACCGCTCCAGGGGCACGCGCGGGTCCTCAAAGATGGTGCGAAAGCTCTGCAGCGTCGGATGCTCCGGAATGAGCGTCGGCGGCAGACGGATGATCTCCGTGGAGGACTTGAGCGAGGTCCCCAGCATCCACAAGAAGGGGACCAGCGTCACCAGGCAGCCGGCGGTGAGGAGCAGGTAGATCAGCGCGCGTACCACCATCGGCCTGAGTGTGCGACGGGCTCGACGTATGGCTGGAGAGGCCCTCTGTACAGTGTCCATCGCTCAGTACTCCCACTCTCTGCGGAGCAGGCGCATCTGGAGCAGCGTGGTCAGCATGATGATGGCAAAGAGTGCCATGGCTACCGTAGCTGCCAGGCCCATCTCCTGGTGCCGGAAGGCGGTCTCATAGATGTGCAGCACGAGCGTCCGCGTCAGGTTCCCCGGCCCTCCGCGGGTCATGACGTAAAAGATCACAAAGACCTGCCAGGAGGAGAGCATCGTCATGACGATGACAAAGGTCAGCGTCGAGCGCAGCAGAGGCACCGTGATGTGCCAGAAACGCTGCCAGCTATTCGCGCCATCGACCCGGGCGGCCTCGTGAAAGACCTCGGGAATGCCCTGGAGCCCGGCGACAAAGATCACCAGGTTGTACCCCATGTCCTGCCAGACGTAGGTCACAATCAGGCAGACCATGGGCAGAGGCACACCGAGAACGGTAGTCTTGGGGTCGCTGAGCCAGGACATGCCGTTGAGCCCAATGGCGCGCAGCGCCAGGTTGAGCAGGCCGAAGGTAGGGTTGTAAATCACGCCCCACACCAGTGACACGGCTACCAGAGAGGTGACGGTAGGGAGGAAGTAGATGGTCCGAAACACCGTCTTTAGCCGGCGGTGTACGGTCTCGATGAGCACGGCCAGCGGCAGAGTGATGGCCAGGTTGAGCGGCAGGACGGCGAGGGCGAAGATGAAGGTGTTCTTGACCGACACGCGGAAGAGCTGGCCGTTGATCGAGTTCGAGAAGATATCGAGATAGTTGCGCAGCCCGACGAAGGGGTTGCTGCCGCCAAGCCCGAGGAAGCCCCCCTCACGCGTAGGGCTGTAGCGGAAGAAGGTGATCACCACCGCCCAGATCATGGGGAGCACGGTGAATGCCATCATGTAGACCATGATGGGCGTCAACGACACGGCGGCGAATCGGTGCTGGCTGCGCAAGAGCTTGCTGCGCGTGGGCGTCGTTGGCATGGGGCCTCGCTTCCCTGCTGACTCTGGCCCTCCCGCAGGCACTCTCGCCAGGGCACCTGCGGGAGGGCATGCCCATGGGACCGGGCTCGCGCCCTGCATCCGCTACTGGCTGATCTTGCTGTCGATCATGGCGTTCGCTTCCTCGTGCATCTTGTTGAGCGCTTCCTTCACGGTCAACTGGCCTTGCAGCGCCTCCACGAGGTGCGTCGCCACGACGTTATACCAGACAAAGTCGCGGTCCTGCAGCATTCCCACGTAGCGACCGTAGGGCAGTACCTTGAGTGAGGGGCCGAGCCAGTCCAGGTCGTTGAGCAGGGTGGGATCCTCGGCCACGGCCTTGAGGGCAGGCACGGTGCCGGTGCCGACGTTCCAGGCGCGGGCGTTGGCGTTGTCGGCAGTCGCGAACTTGGCGAACTCCCAGGCCTCGCGGATGCCCTTGCTGTTCGGCGAGACGACCTTCCCCCAGCCCGAGTCGGCAGCGAAGGACATCTTCTCGCCATAGTAGGGGCACGAGACATAGTTCCACGGGTCGGCAAAGTCCGGATGGTTCTCGCGGGCTACCGGCACAATCCACGGCCCGATGTAGCCGATAGCCACAAGGCCCTGGAAGAAAGAGTCGCCCACCCAGTTGGACTCGGGGTTGAAGGTCATGGGGTCGACCACCCGGTCCTTCTGGGCCATGCCGACGAGCCACTCGGTCGTAGCCTCGGCCTGGGGTGAGACCAGGTTCAGGTGCACCTTGTCGTCGGCAAAGTAGTCGCCTCCGCGCTCGAGGATTCCCTCCCAGAAGAGGAAGCCGAGCCCATCGCCCGTGACGTAGTGGAAGCCGGCAACGGTCATCGTCTGACCATCGAACTTGGTGAGCTTTTTGGCGTCGCTGACCAGCTCGTCCCAGCTCTTCCACTCCGGCGGATAGGGCAGCGCAGCCTCCTCGAACATGCGCTTGTTGACCAGGACGCCGCCGTTCTCAAGGTTGTACTCGTTGGGCAGGCCGTAGAGCTTGCCTTCCCAGACGTAACCGTCCAGGGGCGCGGCGTAGAAGAGCTGCCGTGCCTCGGCCAGGCTCATGATATCCTCGGGGGCTACCGAGAGTGTGCCGCCTTTGGCATAGCTCTGCACCCAGCTGCCGAACATCTCGATGATGTCGGCCTCATTCTTGGCGGCCATGGAGGTCTGGATCGTCTGGATGAACTCGTCGTACGGAAAGTTCTCGTACTTGATCTGCACCCCGGGCTTTTGCTCCAGCCATTTCTGGATTGCCGCCTCATTGGCCTTGACGAAAGCCGGGTTGTTGTGGGACCAGAACCGCAGGGTGATCCCACCCGTTCCAGCTTCCTGAGGCGCCCCCACCTTGGTCGGTACCGCGGCGGTGGGTTGCCCCTCTGCCCCGCCCGAAGGCTTGCAGCCGTTGAGCAGTGTGGCCGCTGCCACGCCTCCGGCGGTGCAGATGATGGAGCGCAGGAAAGCACGCCGCGACATGCTCCGTGTACCGATGCCCATCGTGAGACTCTCCTTTCCTGAATCCACGCCGGTGCGGACCCGGCAGCTCGCACTCTTGCTCGCGATGAAGCCTCAACCTATAATAGCCTGGACTCGATGGCCATGTAAGGCCTTTGCGGCTGAAATGCGGACCGAAAGCTGACGCAGGGCGGACATGATGACCCGTGCCCAGTTCGTTGAGTGCCTGCGCGACGCTCTCAACCATCTGTACGATCCCGATCGGTTGTGCAAGAGCCCCCTCGCCAGCCTCTTTGGCGTGGCAGGGCGCGCCGACACGTACCCGGCGCTCCAGCGCATCCTGGTCGAAGCCATCGCCTCCCTTGAGCCGCAGGCCGCCACGCCATCGCAGCTCAGAGCGTGGCGCATCTATGAGCTGCTGTTCTACCGCTACGTCCAGCAGCATACAGTCCAGGTGGTTGCCGACCAGCTTGGCGTGACGGCGCGCCACCTGCGGCGAGAGCAACGCGCGGCCCTCGAGGCACTGGCCTACCGGCTGTGGCAGCAGTTCGATCTGGACCGTAAGGCGGACGAGACAGCCCTCCCCGAGAGCGACCAGATGGCGCCCGCCGGCCCCAGCGTGCTGGAGGAGCTGGCCTGGCTGCGCGAGACGCCGCCCGAGGCGCCGGTGGACGCCAGGCAGGCCCTGTCGAACGTCCTGGAGCTCGCAAGGCCCCTGGCGAGCCGGCACGCCGCGCACCTGGAGGCGACGGTCCCTGCCGGGCTCCCCTCGCTGGCGGTGCATGAGGTAGCGCTCAGCCAGATACTGCTCAACCTGCTCAGCCTGGCCATTCCGCAGGCCGAGGGAGGGCGCGTGCAGGTCTCGGCGAGGGCCGTGCCCTGGGGTGTCGCCTATCACATTGGGTGTACGATGAAACCCTCGGCCTCCGCCCCAAATGCCGACCAGAGGGCGGGTCTGGACCTCGCCCACCAGCTTGCCACCCTGTGTGGCGCCGAACTCACCGTCTCCCTGGACGAGAAAGCCTTCAGCGCCGTCGTGACGGTGCCAACGTCGGAGCAGTTGACCGTGCTGGCCATCGATGACAACGCCGACACGCTCCTTCTCCTCGAGCGCTACTGCGCCGGCACCCGCTATCGCCTCATCGGCACACGGGATGCGGACGAGGCCCTCAGCATTGCGGAAAAGGTCTCGCCGGACATAATCGTGCTCGACGTCATGATGCCCCGGGTCGATGGCTGGCGTCTGCTGAGCAGGCTGAGGCAGCACTCCCGCACTGCGGACCTGCCGATTGTGGTGTGCACCATCCTGCCCCAGGAAGGGCTGGCTCTCTCGCTCGGCGCCAGCGGCTTTGTTCGCAAGCCCGTCACTCAGAAGGCTTTCCTGGCGGCGCTTGACCAGCAGGCGCAGATGATGGCGCCAGGGCCTCGCTGACGGCGCGGATGCAGGCGACCAGATCGCGCACCGACAGCCCCCCGGCCCGGGTGACGGTGAGGGTCTCGCTCACAACCGGCTCGCCACTTGGGTCGCGGGATGAGATGACGATCACCGGTATCTCTCGCAGGGACGGGTCGACGCTTTTTTGCTGCAGCACCTGGAAGCCGTCCATCCCCGGCATGACCAGGTCGAGGAGCATGACGTCCGGGCGCCGCTCGCGCAGCAGCCCGAGGGCTCGCGGTCCGCTGGTCGCCTGCAGTATGCGGTAGCGGGGCCCGGCCGCGCACAACATGCGCGCCAGCAGGCGCAGAACCTCCGGCTCGTCATCGACCACAAGCACGGTCCTCACCTGCTCGCCCAGCTCCTGCAGGGCCGAGAGGACCATCTCCTGCGTGATCGGCTTGACCAGGTAGCGCACCACGCCCAGGCGCTTGGCGGCCTCATCGACCCCGGGCACCCAGCAGGTCACGGCCGGGGTGTGGTACGGCAACCGGGCCATCTGGGCTACCTGCGCGGGGGCCTCCAGGAACGCGGGGGTGTTCACCACCAGAGCCTGTGCGGGCGAGCGACTGACCTCACTCAGCGCCTCCTCCATGCTGCGTACCGAGACCGTCTCAGCGTCGTCCATGTAGCGCCGGAGCATGTGCCCGAGGGTGTCGCCGGTCTCGAGGACGACATAGCGCGGGAGCAGCTTGGAGGGCGGTATCTTCGATGCCCGTGTCCGGGCCTCGAACTGATGGTAGGGGCTGAACCATCTCATGACCTGGCCATCCGCCCGACCGGGTGCCGGCGCCGTCTGCACCGGCAGGCTGAAGAAGAAGGTCGTGCCGACACCGACCTGACTCTCCAGCCACATCCGCCCGCCGTGCATCTCCACGAACCGTTTGCTGATGGCCAGGCCCAGGCCACTGCCGCCGTGCTTGCGTCCGACTGAGGCATCCAGCTGCACAAACGGCTCAAAGATGCGCTTCTGGTCCTCTGCGGGGATTCCCGGGCCGGTGTCGGCCACGCTGACCACGACCTGCTCCCCGGAGTGCCACGCCCGCACACGCACGCCCCCCTTCTCGGTAAAGCGGCCGGCGTTGCTGAGTAGGTTGATGACTACCTGCCGAATGCGCGTGCCGTCGCAGAACAGCGGCGGGAGATCGGGCGGTACGTCGGTCTCCAGATACAGGCCCTTGGACTCATACAGCGCCCCTACCGCCTGGACCGCCTCGGCGATGATGGTTGGGAGGGCGACCTGCTCCTTGCTCAGCGCCATCCGGCCCGCCTCGACCTGGCTAAGATCGAGGACGTCATCCACAAGCTTGGCAAGGTGCTGGGCATTGCGCTGGATGGCGGCGATGTCGCTGAGCAGGGCCGGCGGCAGGCGCGTGCCATAGACCTGAGAGAGCCGGGGGATCATCTCGCTGAAGCCGATGATCATGTTCAGCGGTGTGCGCAGCTCGTGGCTGACGTTGGCCACGAACGCCTCCTTGGCCCGCCGCGCCTCGTCGGCCACCTCGTACATCGCCTTGAGCCGCTCCGAGAGCCTGGCCAGCTCCCGATTGGCCTGCAGCAGGTCCTCCTGCGTCTGCTTGAGCTCCAGCCGCTGATCCCGGGCCTCCTCCATGTGCCGCCTGGCCTGCTCAAAGCTGTAGAGGGACCACTGGGTGACGGTGAGCAGCGCCCGCGTCATCGCCCAGCCGAGGAGCCCGGTGAAGGCTCCGGCGGCCACAATGGCGAGAGCGTAGGTTCCGGGCAGCCGGTCCGCCCCTCGCCACAGCCACAGGACCAGACAGATCACCAGGCCCTCGGTCGCCGCGCTTGCTCGCCAGTTCAGGGTGACGGCAGCCATCAGCGGCAGCAGGGCGTACAGGAAGGCTATCTCCGGCTGCCGGTAGGAAAGCGCGGCGAGCGTGATGGCCAGGGCGAGGCCGGCCTCCCACGCGACCTGCGCAGCCAGAAGCGCCCTCGGCAGTAGCCAGAGGGCGATCGTGAGGGCGACCGCTACCGTCACCCCGGAGAGCCACCCCCTCAGGCCGATTGTCTCGGGCCAGGTGAGGGCGGCCACCAGCTGCCAGGCCACACAGAGAGCCCCGGTGATCAGGACGATCTGGCGGAACGTCGATTGGAGCAACTCTGTCGCCGAGCGGGTGAACTCGTCGTCCTTACGCGGCGACTCGCGCAGCATCTGCCACATGGCTGACCCCCCATGTTGCCGAACGCAGGCCCGGCCTCGCCGGCATGCCACGGTCTCGTCGGGAGCGCGCCGGACCCCCCCCCGCCTATGGCTCTGTGTCCCGTTCCTCGACCTTCTCGCGCAGGCGCTCCCAGGCCATGCGGAGTGCCTCCAGCTCTCTCGCGGCGATGCGGCGCCCGCCATAGCGCACGCGCACGTATGCCTCGGTCAGCGCCTCGACCTGTTCCTGTACCCCAGGCCAGGTGCTGTCCAGGCGGCGCTGGAACTCGTAGGGAGTCTCGGCCTCGTCGCGGGCCACGCCACGCTGTGAGGCCAGGCGGAGCAGGCTGGCGTAGATCTGGCGCACGCTGCCCAGGGCGTAGGCCCTCGGGCGCAGGTCTGCGAGGCGCTGGCCCAGCCTGCGCCGGAGCCGGCGCAGCGCTGCCCCAAGGTCGGTTCCCTCCCCACCCGTCGGCTCGGAGAGCGCCTCCCGTCCCGCCTCGTCGTCTTGCTCTGCCTCTCGCCGTTGCAGGCCGGCTACAACGAGGGCCACAATGGCCAGCGCCGCAAGGCCGGCGGCCGCCCAGAGGATGACACGGACCGGTGCGGGGAGCCCGGTCGGCCCGGGGACCGGCAGGGGGCTGGTGGGGGCCGGTGGCGTGGCAATCCTCGGCAAGCCCTGCTCGCTGGAAACGAGAGTGCGGTACACCAGGTTGATGAGCGGCTCAGCAACGAGGAACACAAGCCACACAACCCCATAGAGCACCCAGCGCAGGAGAACGCCGACCGGGCTGAGCGCCCGCCAGATGGCGGCGACCAGCGCCCGCGAGAACACCAACGTGGCCAGCAGGCCGACCCCAACGGCTCCGAGGGATCCCCCGGCAAGGAGCAGCGCCCACGATGGCGTGAAGGCCGAGCGCACGGCGCCGCGGTCGCTCTGGGCCTCCTCGACCCGCGCCAGGCCTATGGCGAGCAGCCCAAGGGTGAAGAAGAGAAAGAGCCAGGGCAGCGGCGCATCGGCACCCACGAAGAGTCCGATCAGATGGAACCAGAACCAGGCGACAACGCCCACACGGAACTGATAGCCAACCGACTCGGCAGCGGGCACCCGCTGCGCCAGCGAGATCGCACGCCCCCAGGCGTACAAGGCGACTGCGGTGAGCACGAGTCCGCCCGGCCCGACGCTGCGCAACGCCGCCAGGTCGCCCAGCCAGGTCGGCAACCAGGCAAGGTTCAGGACGGGATAGCCACCGTAGAGGATCACGCGGGTGAGGCCGAGCCCGGCGAGGACGGCGAGCGTCCCCGCCGCCGCCTGCTGCAACCCCAGCGCCAATCGGGAGGCCGCGAGCCCCTGCGTTGTGACCAGGGCGACGGTCAGGAGCGCGAACAGCGTGCCCGGAGAGAGGCCCGCCCGCGCCCCGGTGAGGAGCATCGCCCACGGGGCCAGCCAGGTCGCATCCATCGCCAGGATGGTCAGAAGGAGCAGCCAGCGTCGCCAGGGGATCGGGCGCAGGGTCATGGCTCTTCTCCCACCCGCACAAAGCGCATGGAGCCGCCATCCAGCGGCGACGCCAGCCGGTAGGCGAGAATCCCGGGTAACTCCTCTGCGGGCTGTCCTGGGTCCAGGGAGAGGAGGACCACGCGCCTGCCGGCGCGCGCAAGGCGCAGCATGGCCTCCGTCAGGTCCTCCGCCAGGATGGCGGTAATCACGGCCAGCGTCGCGCCCCAGGGCAGGCGCGCGCTCTCCCTCAGCATGAGATCGCCCAGCCGCGAGGTCGGGAGCGGCGAGACCGCCGCCAGGGCCTCGAGAATGCGTGCAAGCTGGTAAGGGCTGCGGCCGGGCAGCACCTTCAGGGGCTGGTCCGAGAGCGGCCAGCAGCCGTTCGCCAGCAGGCCAACCTCGCAGCGGCGCTCGGCCCCATAGCTGGCGAGCGTGGCTGCTACGCTCACGGCCTGCTCGAGCAGCTCTGGGATCGTGCCCTGCCACTCGTGGGCGAGGGTGAGCAGGTTCAGGCAGACGAGCAGCTCGAGGTGTACGGTCGGCTCATACACCCGCGTCTGCAACTGCTGGCGGCGTGCCGTGGCCTTCCAGTGCACGCGCTTGAGCGGATCGCCCGGGTCATAGTCGCGGGCACCGGCGGTGCGGCTCGGGTCCTCCAACAGGGACACGGGTGCCCGGGCATCCCCAAAGAGCTCCTTGCCCGATAGTCCCAGCGCCTCGAGGTCGTAGAGGCGCGGGTACACCACAAGCAGGTCCTGGTGCTGGAGCACCTGCTGGCAGCGGAAGAGGCCGAAGAGGTCGCCCGAGGCGACATGGGCCGGACCCAGGAAGTAGTAGCCGCGCCGGTCGCAGCGCACATGCACCCGCCAGCGCACCCGCTCGCGCCAGCGCAGGGAAAGCAGGCTTGTGAGGTACCCCACGCTCGGCTGGGTCGAAGGGAGGACCTCCGCATCGAGCACCTCGAGGCCGCTGGGGAACTCGTCCTCGATCTTGAGCCAGGCCAGGGGGAGGAGCTTCCGGTTCGCCGCCGCAAGCTCCAGCGTCAGCGTCTCGCCCAGGAAGGCACGCCGCTCGCTCAGTCGCCGGGCATACTGGACGCCCCGCAAGGCCATGCGGTTCCAGCCCCAGGCCAGGCCGACCACGGTCAGAAGGAGGGTGCCGAGCGCCGAGAGGCCGGCTCGCCCGGTCGCAAACCCTACGGCGAGGACCACCGAAGCCAGGACCAGCCACGCCTCACTGAACATCACTTCTCCACAGGGACCGCAACCGTATCCACGATCTCCTGCAGGACCTCTTCGGGGCGGCGGCCGCGCAGGCGAGTCTGCGGGCTGATGACCAGGCGATGGGTCAGGACGACGGGCGCGAGGGCCTTGGCATCATCGGGCAGCACATAGTCCCGCCCGTGCAGCGCTGCCCGAGCCTGACAGGCCCGATACAGGGCAAGGGTTCCCCGCGGGCTGGCGCCTAGCTCGACGGCGGGATGCTCGCGCGTTGCCCGCACCATGCGCACCAGGTAGGCTCGCACCGAAGGCTCGACCCGGACCTCGCGTATCTCCCGCTGGGCGGCGAGCACTTGCTCAGGGGTGGCGACTGCCTCCAGCTCGGCGAGGGGGTCGCTGCGCTCAAAGCGCAGCAGGAGGTCGTTCTCCTCCTCTTCCGTTGGATAGCCGAGGCGGATGCGCAGCAGAAAGCGGTCGATCTGGGCCTCCGGCAGCGGGAAGGTGCCCTCGAGCTCGATGGGGTTCTGGGTGGCGAGGACCAGGAAGGGCCGCGGGAGGGGATAGGTCTCGCCATCGACGGTGACCTGCCGCTCCTGCATGGCTTCGAGCAGGGCCGACTGGGTGCGCGGCGTGGCGCGGTTGATCTCATCGGCGAGGACGATCTGGGCCATCACCGGGCCGGGCCGGAACTCGAACTCTTGCCGCTTCTGGTTGAAGAAGGAGATGCCGGTCACGTCGGAAGGCAGGAGGTCCGGCGTGAACTGGATACGGCGAAAGCTGCAGCCCAGCGACGCTGCCAGGGCTCTGGCCAGCGTCGTCTTGCCGATTCCGGGCACATCCTCGATCAGGAGATGCCCCTCGCAGAGCATGGCGACGAGGGCCAGCTCGATCACGTCGGCCTTGCCGACGATCACCCGGCCCACGTTGGCCATCACGCGCTCGGCCAGAGCTCTGGTGTCCATGTCTCCTAGTGCCTGAAGTGGCGCACGCCGGTAAAGACCATTGCCATTCCGGCCCGGTCGGCGGCTTCGATGGCCGCCTCGTCGCGGATCGAGCCGCCGGGTTGGATCACAGCGGTGACCCCCGCCTCGGCTGCGGCCTCGATGCCGTCGGGGAAGGGGAAGAAGGCGTCGGAGGCCATCACCGATCCCTTGGCGCGCTCGCCGGCTTTGCGGACCGCCAGCATGACCGAATCGACGCGGCTCATCTGCCCCGCACCGACGCCGACGGTGGCCGTATCCTGTGCGAGGACGATGGCGTTGGATTTGACCCGCGCGCAGACCCGCCAGGCGAACTCCAGCGCCCGGCGCTCGCGCTCGGTCGGGGCGCGCCGGGTGACGACCTTCCACTCCATCTCGCCGAGCCGGTCATAGTCCTGCACGAGCAGCCCGCCGTGCACGCTGCGCACATCCCACGACTCCGGCAGGCTGGCGAGGGGTGGCAGCTGGAGCACGCGCAGGTTGGGTCGGCGCGAGAGCATCTCCAGAGCTTCGGAGGTGTAGCCGGGCGCCACAAAGACCTCCACGAAGAGGTCGCCAAGGGCCTGCAGGGAGGCGGCATCCAGCGTCCGGTTGGCCGCAATCACGCTGCCAAAGGCCGACACGGGGTCGCTGGCGAGCGCGGCCGCCATCGCGCGGTCGAGCGTCTCGGCGGTCGCAGCGCCGCAGGGGTTGTTGTGCTTGATGATGATGGCCGCCGGCTCCGCAAAGTCGTTGGCCAGGGTCCAGGCCGCGTCCATATCGAGGATGTTGTTGTACGAGAGGGCCTTGCCTTGCAGGAAGGTGCCGCCGAGCGGTCCCCGGACGCCTCGCTGCAAGTAGAGCGCTGCGCGCTGCTGCGGGTTCTCGCCGTAGCGCAGGTCCTCGTGCTTGTAGGCCTGGAGCATCCAGACCGGTGGGAAGGGGCTCGGCGCACCGGAGAAGGTCTGGGACAGGTACCCCGCGATGGCCGCGTCGTAGCGGGCCGTGCGCTCAAAGGCGGCGACAGCCAGCCGTCGCCGGAGCTCGAGGGGGGCCTCGCCGTGCTCCCGCAGGGCCTGCAGGACCTCGTCATACTGCGCCGGGTCCGACACGACGATCACGCCCTCGTGGTTCTTGGCTGCGGCCCGGAGGAGGGTCACGCCGCCAATGTCGATCTCTTCGATGGCCTCGGGCAGCCCGACGCCCGGGCGGGCGATCGTGGCCTCGAAGGGATAGAGGTTGACGGCTACCAGGTCGATGGTTCCGATGCCGTGACGGGCCAACTCCTCCAGGTGGGCGGGCTCGCGGCGTGCCAGGAGGCCGCCGTGTACCGCCGGGTGTAGCGTCTTCACCCTTCCGCCGAGGATCTCGGGAAAGCCCGTGATGCTCTCCACGCTCTGCACCGGCAGCCCGGCCTCGGAGAGCGTCCGGGCGGTTCCGCCGGTTGAGATGAGGGTCCAACCCAGCTCAACCAGGCCTCGGGCAAATGGCACGAGGCCGGACTTGTCGGCCACGCTCAACAGCGCACGTCTACCTGTCATCGTATGCGATGCCTCCTCTGTCGCAGGATGTGCCTGCAGGGTCGGGAACGCATTGTACCACAGGGCGGGGCCTCCTCAAAGAGACGGGCTACCGGCCCAGCCTTGCGCTGGCCCATGGGAGCGCTTTGTGCTATCATGGGAGGCGCCGGGGCATCCGGCATCCTATCTCTGCGACAGGACTCATGCCATGCGCTATCTCATCATCAGCGACGTCCACGGGAACCTCGCCGCGCTCGAGGCGGTGCTGGCTGCAGCAGGAGCCTGCGACGCGGTCTGGTGCCTCGGCGATGTGGTTGGCTACGGGCCGCAGCCGAACGAGTGTGTGGAGCGCGTGCGGGGCCTGCCCGGGCTGCGCTGCGTGGCAGGGAATCACGATTGGGGAGCGCTCGGGCGCCTGGACCTCTCAGAGTTCAACCCGGAAGCCCGCCGGGCAGCCGAGTGGACGGGCGCGCAGCTGACCGCCTCGAACCGGGCGTGGCTCGAGGGACTGCCCGAACGGATCGTGGAGGATGGATTCACGCTGGTACACGGCAGCCCGCGCCACCCGATCTGGGAGTACGTCCTCTCCCCCTATGTGGCCCGTGAGAACCTGGCCTACTTTGACACGCCGACCTGTCTCGTCGGTCACAGCCACATCCCCGTCATCTTTCGCCAGGATGGGCCGCCCTCTTCCTCTCCGACGACCCTCGTACCGGAGCCCGGGGAGACCTTCCATTACGGCGAGCCGCGCGCTATCGTAAACCCGGGGAGCGTCGGGCAGCCCCGCGACGGCGATCCTCGAGCCTGCTTTGTGGTGCTGGACATGGCGGCTGGGACGCTGGAATACCATCGCGTCGCCTATCCCATTGGGGAGACTCAAGAGCGCATGCGGGAGGCCCATCTGCCGGAGCGGCTTGCCTTGCGGCTGGCCTACGGCGTCTAGGCGGCTATCCGCCTCATTGCCCGCCCCTGAGCTCAGCGGCGCACAGGCGGCCCGCCGGGTACGACGGGGGCACTCGAGGGGCAGTGCCCGATCCCCCGACCCTGACCTTGGCCTTTCGGGGCGCAAGCTGTGGTGCCGTCTGGAGGCTGCTGAGATGAGCTTCGGCTATGTTGCGCCGCGAACGCCCCTCCCCGTGGCCCCCTCCCCGAGGCGGACGCCGCGGGGAGGGGGAGACATTACGTGGTGTTTCGGGCTCCGCCGGCGCGCCGCGGCATTCATGTGGAACTATCTCACGGCGGATAACGTCTCATCTGTGTGGCCATACCGAAGGTCGTGTGGTTCAATGCCCAGGGAGATACACCATGAAAAGCCTGCTCCGTCCCGCTCTGCTCCTTACCCTGATCCTTCTCCTTGCCAGCGGCTGCGCTGCCCGGACCGCGGTGCCGCCCGCCCCGGAAAAGGGCGCACGAGAGGTACGCGATACGGCTCCAGTCGAGGCGCCGGCCGCCCCGGGCGCGGGCGGCGTTGCTGACGGCTCGGCGCCTCTGGATACAGGCCGCAAGATCATCCTCACCGCCAACCTCGAGCTGGTGGTCAAAGAGACCGAGAGCACCGTGACCGCAATCAAGGCCCTCGTCGCCGCCGAGGGGGGCTTTGTGGCCGCGGCCAACGTCTGGCGGGAGGAGAATCTCGTCCGCGCGCAGCTCACCCTGCGGGTGCCCGCGGAGCGGATGGACCCGCTCCTCGCCGAGATCAAGAAGCTGGCCGTCCGTGTGGAGCGTGAGCAGTCGGGCGGTCAGGATGTCACAGAGGAGTACATCGATCTCGAGGCGCGGCTGCGCAACCTCGAAGCGACCGAAACCGAGCTCCGCGAGCTGCTGAAGGACGTCCGGGAAAAGACCGGCGAGGCCGAGCAGGTCATGGCGGTCTACCGCGAGCTGACGAGTGTGCGCGGGGAGATCGAGCGCATCAAGGGGCGGATGCAGTACCTGGATCGCTCTGCAGAGTTGGCTACGGTGAACCTGTCGCTGACCGAGCGCGGCCCGGAGCCGATAGGCACACCGGGCTGGCAACCGCTGCAGACGGCGCGGCGGGCGCTGAACGCGCTGGTTCAAACCCTCAAGCTCGGAGTCGAGGTCGTCATCTGGGTCGCGCTGTTCGTCCTGCCCCTGCTGGCAGTCCCGGCCCTGGTCCTCTGGGTCGTCTGGCGGCTGACGCGACGGCGCAGGCCGCAGGGCTGACGTGGCATAGCATCTCTGTCGGTTCGTAACTGCGCCGAGGGCACGCCGTGCCCCCGGCGCAGTTTCCGGGTGCCTGCAGAGACTTTGGCTGCCCCCGTGCCGGCAGGGAGGCTTTCGCCGCAACCCGTCCGCAGACCGCTATCAGCCGGAGGCGAGCTGGCGGATGGCATCGAGGTGCTCTCGGGCCATGCGCTCGCCGATGGCGATGGCGCGGCGGAGCTCGTGCATGGCCGTGACCGGAATCGGACCGAGGTCGGGGCGCAGGAGAAGATCGGGCGGGTCATCCTGGAGGCGCCGAGCGGTGTAGGCCGCACAGAGCAGGTTCCACGACTTGATGAGGGCCACGGCGGCGTTCCGGCGCCTTGCCCTCGCCAGTATCCGCTCGGCCACCCGTGCCGGACCCGGGAGCCCGCTAAAGCTCGTGTGTTCGAGCGGGCAGTCGATGGGCACACTGACGTCTACTGCGAGGACGCGCCGGGCGCCGAGCTTGCGGGCTACATCAACAGGGACGTTGTTCAGCACGCCACCGTCTACGTAGACGCAGCCCTCCGCCTCCAATGGGCAGAGAATCCCCGGCACGGCAATCGTTGCCTGTATGGCGGCAAGCAGCGGCCCCCGGCTCAAATGCACCTCGCGGGAGTTGCGGAGGTCTACAGCCACCGCTGCAAAGGGGTGGGGCAGCTCCTCGATGAGGGGGTCGCCGATCCGCTGGCGAAGCAGCTCGAGGAAGCGGCGCGTGCTGAGCAGCGCCCAGCCTGACGGATCTGGCTCGAGGACCCTTGCGGGGTCGATGCCAATCAGCAGCGACTCGATCTCGGCACCGCTCAGGCCGGCGGCGTAGAGCCCGCCGACGATGCCGCCGGCGCTCGTGCCTGCGATGGCACCGACGCGTATCCCGGCCTCGTCCAGGACCTTGAGGAGGCCAATGTGGGCCCCTCCGCGCGCCCCGCCGCCGCCAAGAGCCAAACCCAACTGGCAACCGGTGTCCACGTCAGCCCCCATGGTGCCACAAGGCGAACGATCAGCCTGCCAACGCCTTCTCGAGCACGGGCAGCTCGTCGCCCGTCCGACGGAAGCCAAAGCGCTCGTAGAGCTTTTGCGCGGCGATGTTATCGCCCTGCGTGTTCAGGGAGAGCCGCCGCACGCGGCCGCGGCGCAGATGCGCGAGGGCCTCTGCCAGGAGCCGCGAGCCGATCGCCTGGCGACGGTACTCCGGCAGGACGGCCAGGCGCACGACCTGACCCTCGTCGCCTTCAAAGGTGCACAGGGCATAGCCTACCGGGCGCCTATCCAGCTCGGCGATCGCCAGGTGGGGGTTCGACCGCAGCGTGGCCTCCAGCATGGGCCTCGGATAGCGCCACAGGAGAGGAAAGGCGGCAGCGTCAATCTGCTCGACCGTGGACAGGTCCTCGGCGCGCGCCGGGCGTACGTGCACCTGGGGATGCCCCGGCAACTCGGGACCATCGACGGTTCTCTCGTAGCTGATGAGGGTGTTGACCTGCTGGAATCCGTGCTCGCGCAGCGCCTCGAGCAACCAGGGTGCTTCACCGATATAGTGGACGAACCGGATTCCGCGCTCCCGGAGGTGCCCCTCCGAGGCCGGCCACAGCTCTTTCCAGACATTGCCGACCTGCTCACGGTCGGCGATAGCGGCGGCGCTCAGCCTGGCAACGGGGGCGGCGCGCAGATCGAACAGGCAAAAGCCGACCGTCTGCGTGCCCCGGCACACGAGGACCGCCCCGCAGCCCGTTTCGAGGGCGTCGAGCTGGTCCCAACGGGCCGTGCCGCCTGAGTGCCAGGCCTGCTGTAACAGCGTGCAGATGGCGAGCCGGTCGCTGCGGGTTGCAGCCCGGATCGTCAGTTCTTGCGTCGTCTCGTGCATCCTTTCACCACTGCGTGTCAGGTATCGTAGCAATCTGCCTCAACCGGTCTTGGACCGGTTGACGGGCCCCTCGTAGCAGGTTATGATGGGCGACCGACACAGCGTCCGCAGATCGAGGGCACAGATGCCGCGTCCGAGACAGGCCATCCGACCCCGCAGCGCGTCAGGCGGCCACCATAGCACGCCACCTCCTCGCCGGCACCGGCGCCTATGGCGCTGGCTTCTGCTTGTCGTGCTGAGCGTTGTGCTGGCAGCCCTCTGTGTGCGTCTCCTGTGGCGCCGACCGGGTCCTGTGCCGCGGCGGATCGGCATCATCGCCGGACACTGGCGGAACGACTCTGGCGCGACCTGCCCGGATGGTCTTCGGGAGGTGGATATCACCCTGCCCGTTGCCCGCGCGGTCGTCGAGAGGCTGAAGGCCAGCGGCTACCAGGCAGAGGTGCTGCCAGAGTATTCGAGCCGCCTGCACGGCTACCGCGGGCTGGCGCTCCTCTCACTGCACGCCGATTCCTGTGTCGAGTTGACGGGATTCAAAGCCGTCGGGCGAAGCTGGGGACCTTCGTCCGCCGCTTCAGCCCGTCTGGTCAACTGCCTCATCCGGCGCTACGGTGCCGCTACCGGGCTGGCATTTCACGCCAACACGATCACGCCCGCCATGACCGGCTACCATGCCTTCTACAAGGCAGCGCCGGGCACGCCGGCAGCCATCGTCGAGTTGGGCTTCCTCGGCACGGACCGCCGGTTGCTCACGATGGAGCAGGAGCGGGTCGTGCAGGGTATCGTTGACGGCCTGCTCGAGTTCCTGAGCAGTGCCGATCGCCCTGCGGTCACTCCCTGATGCCCCGGCCCTCAGAACGGCGCGGATTATATCATCGCCCCCGAGAGGCGACAAGTCCATTCGCCGCGCCTGCAGCGAGCACCTCTGCCAGCGTAGGTTGGGCAGCGGTTCCGCCGGCCGCGCGCGTCGACAGGCTCCCGCACGCCACCGCGACTCTCAGGCACTCTGTGAGGGGCAACCCCTGCAGGTAGCCGTACACAAAGCCGGCATCAAAGCTATCGCCGGCGCCGGTTGTGTCCACGACCTCGACGGGCAGGCTCGGGGCGCGGGCGAGCTCCTGCCCGTGGCGCGCAATGGCGCCCTGTGCCCCCAGCTTGATGACCACGACCGGGACCTGCCCGGCCAGCCGCTCGAGGGCCGCCTCCACATGGGGCAGCCCGGTGATGCGCTGTGCCTCGATCTCGTTGGGCAGGAAGATATCCACCTGCTCCAGCACGGCCGGGAGGCCTCCATCCCAGCGCTCAGCCGGGTCCCAGCCGGTATCGAGCGACACAGTCGCCCCCGCCCGGCGGGCAACGGCGAGCAGGCCCGCCAGCCCGGCGGCCAACTGCGGCTGGAGGAAGTAGCTGGCCACATGGACGTGGCGCGCCTCCGCGAACCAGGCCGGATCGATGCTGCTGCTCTCGAGGGCAGCGATGGTGCCGGGGAAGGTGAGGAGTGCCCGGTCGTGGGCCGTGCTCAGGCTGATGGTCGCCCCGGTCTTGAGCTGCTCTGAGCGGGCCATGCGCCGGGTGTCGACCCCGCGTGCGGCCAGCGCCCGGAGCATATAGTCGCCAAACTCGTCGGCGCCGACGATGCTGGCGAGGCCGGTCCGGAGCCCGAGCCTTGCGGCCTGGCAGGCGAAGATGCTGGCCGAGCCGCCGATGGTCAGGATCAGGTCCTCAACCAGCTTTTCCTGGCCGAAGGCCGGTGTCGGGTCCTGGCTGCGCACAATGAGGTCAACGTTCGAATCGCCGAGTACGAGTACGTCCAGTGCGGGCGTGGCCATCTGTTCCCCTCCCGGCGGGTATCCGGGGCGCAGAGCGCCTGTGTGGCGGTGCGCCCCTGGCCGTACCGGTCACGAATGCATTGCGGGCACATGATAGGGAGTGTAGGAGTGGCTGTCAACACTACATGAATGAGGGGGAGAACAGGCGGCATACTCAGCCGCCCTACCCCCCATGCTCCCCTCTCCCACGCGAGCCGCTGGCGCGCGGAACACCTCCGTATGATGCGCAGACCCCACGTGGCCGCGCCTTCGGGGCGTGCCGCGGGCGCCCCGGCAGCAGACCGGCCTGCAGCCCGGTTTGCCGCCAGGGCTTGGGGCCGGGTATAATGGCCGCACATCCGCCGCGGCTGCGGCTGCAGAAACGGAGGCACATCGTGGGGATCGATCTGAGCGAGCTGATCCGGACCGTCGGGTATGTGGGCCTGTTCGCCATCGTCTTTGCCGAATCGGGGCTATTCTTCGGCTTCTTCCTGCCAGGCGATAGCCTGCTCCTGACGGCGGGGCTCCTCGCAGCGCACGGTGACCTGAACCTGTCGGTGCTCCTCATCACCCTGCCGCTCGCGGCGATTCTCGGGGATAGCGTCGGCTACTGGTTCGGCAGGCGGGTGGGGCCGCCGATCTTTACACGGGAAAAGTCGCTCCTCTTTCGGCCCAAGAACCTGCTGGCTGCCAAAGCCTTCTATGAGAAACATGGTGGCAAGACGATCGTCCTGGCCCGCTTCATGCCCTTCATCCGCACCTTTGCGCCTATTGTCGCCGGGGCCGCGGAGATGCACTACTCCCGCTTTGTCACCTTCAACGTCGTGGGTGGTGTGCTGTGGGCGATAGGCGTGACGTCGGCCGGGTACTTCCTGGGCGAATCGATTCCGAACATCGACCGGTACTTCCTGCTGGTGGTGGCAGTAGTGATCTTGGTCTCAGCCATGCCGGCCATGATCCACATGTGGAAGGAGTACCGGGGCGAGGTCTTTCGCCTGATCAGCTCCCGCTGGCGGGCTCTGACGAGCCGCAGCGATCCGCCAGAGGAGGCCTGATCCGGCGCCGATCCGGGGTCAGACGGGGATAACACGGGGGCCGGCCGAGCATGGCCCCCGTTTTCTTCGCGCCGCGCTCCGCCTATTGGGGTTGACGACCGCTCGCCGGTAGGCTAAGCTCCGCCCGGTGAGAGGCCCCGTCCGCAGCAGCGCGACTCGCGGGGCCTACAACGCGATTTCGGAGGCGAGCGAGTGGCCGAAGAGCAGGTTATCAGGGACGAAATCGAGAGCCAGCCGGGCGTCTGGGTGGCGACCTGGCGGGAGCTCTTGCAGAGCCGTGAGCGGCTCAGCGCTCTGCTCTTCTCTCAGTGTTGGGATGGCGTTCTCTTTGTCGGGTGTGGGTCGACCTACTACCTCTCCCTCGCGGCCGCCAGCCTGCATCAGCAGCTGACCGGCCAGAAGACGCAGGCATCCCCATCCTCGGAGGTCGCCCTCTTCCCGGCCGGGGTGTACCCGGACGTCCGCCAGATGGTCCTCATGGTGGCGGTATCGCGCTCCGGTGAGACGACGGAGACGCTGCAGGCCGCCGAAGAGCACCATCGGCGGGGGATGCCGGTGCTGGCCATCACCTGTGACGGCGATAGCCGCCTCGCCGGCCTGGCGGAGGCGTCCTTTGCCTGTGAGGAGGCCCGGGAGGAGTCGGTGCCGCAGACCCGCTCCTTCACCAGCATGTACCTGGCCGCCCACTACCTGTCGGGTGTGGTAGCCGACGACGACACCTATCTGGAGGCTCTGGAGGCGCTGCCTGAGCACGGGCGAGACGTTCTCCGCCGCAGCGCAGACCTGGCGCTCAACCTGGCCGGGCAGAACTGGCAGCGGGCCATCTTTCTGGGCTCTGGGCCATACTATGGGCTGGCCTGCGAGGCCATGCTCAAGCTCAAGGAGATGGCTCTGGCGTGGTCGGAGGCCTACCATTTCCCCGAGTTCCGTCACGGGCCGATCTCTCTGGTGGATGAGCAGACGCTCGTAGTGGGGATGCTATCGGACACGGCCGCAGAGGCCGAGCAGGCCGTGCTGGAGGAGGTCACCCGGCTGGGCGGGCAGACGCTCGCCATCGGGGAGCGGGTCGCGCCCGACACGGCGGGGCAGGCACTGTCGCTCGAGTCCGGGCTGCCGGAGCTGGCCCGCGGCCCGCTGTTGCTCCTTCCGCTGCAGCTCCTGGCCTACCATCGGGCGCTCGAGCAGGGCCTTGACCCCCAGCGCCCGCGGCACCTGCGGCAGGTCGTGGTCGCGGTCTGAGGGCGCGCAGTGCCACCCGGGACGGCGCGAGGTCTGTTCAGGGGCTGCTCGCCGGGGCTTTGGCTCGCAGCCGACGCAGGAGGATGACCACAAGCGCCACGAGTGCGGGCACGAGCAGGAGGATGAGGAGCGGCACGAGCACCGAGAGCACCGACATCACGGCGCTAAGGACGTCCTCCCCGGTGCTCACCACAGGGTTCAGCACGCCGGCCGAGGTAGCCGTGATGGCCGGCCGCGCCGTGGCCTTCACGACATGCACACCCCCGGCGACGATTACCCCGCAGGCTATCGCGAGGAGTGGGTGAATCTCGACGATGGTCTTCGCCGAGGCAGCGAACAGGATCGCCCCCGCAGCAGGGCGGACGACGGTCTGGATGATGTCGTTGATCGTGTCGACGGCCGGGACCTTGTCGGCCACGACCTCGATGGCGAGGAGCACGGTGAGGAGGAGGATGATCCAGCCGTTGGTCAAGAGGTCGAAGGGTGGACTCAGGCGGACAAGGTCCGTGTACCGCGCCATCAAGGCCACGACCAGGAGCGGCACATAGGCGTTCAAACCTGCCGACGACGCCAGGCCGAAGGCAGCTGCGAGGCCCGAGATCGCTTCAATCATCTTCCTCTCCCCGACGGCACACGTCGCAGGCGAACGAGGGGCCGTTAGGCTACCGATTGTAGCATGCGGCCGGGTAACATGTCAACCTCCGCTTCGCCCCTTTGACGGTCTCTTACCGCTGTGGTACAATCCCGCCGCCTGATGAAGGAGGCGCGGATGGATCGGGCCGTGTGTCAACCCCCATGGGGCCACGCGGCTTTCCCCGCCCCTGAGTGCTGAGACCGAGGAGCAACCATGCGTGCAGCAACGCGCCGGAACCTGACACTGTTGGTGGCGGGGGCCTTTCTCCTCGCCCTGCTCTGGCAAGTTCCCGGCCGGCAGCCGAGTCGCTCGGAGTCTCCTCTGACCTTTGGAACGCCCCGCCCAACGCCTACCGCCGAGAGCCACTGGCGCCTGCTCTACACGCTCGAGGGCAAGGGCGACCATGACTTTTGTGCGGAGGGCAGGGAGGTCGCGCTCCCCGGGCCGTGGCGCATTCGGGCCACGCCGACCGACCGCGATGTAGAAGTGCGGGTGATCGACCGTGCCAACGGGCTCCTCTTTGCGCGAGTGTGGGCGGCCGGCAAGGGCCACGGAGACCTGGCCACCCTGCCGCAGGGCAACGGCACCTACTGCCTGCAGGTGAAGGCACAAGGCGAGTACACGCTGTACGTCGAGGCATGGGAGGCCCCGCAGGGCTGAAGGGTCAGGGACGGCCACGCGCGGCGCTGCACATCCTCACAAACCCCCATGCCCGCTGACAGGCGCCCGGCCCGTTCGGGCGTCTGCCTTAGATGTGGAGAGTGTGGTGACGGTACAGTACGAGACCATAGGCAGCGAGGCAGCCCAGAAGGTGCGCGCTGCTCTCTGGGACCTGTTCGAGGTATACGACACGACGCTGGGCCGCGCTGGCCTGGTGCGGCTGCGAGGCCGGCTGTTGCGTCCATCGGATGAGGCGTATGCGCTGGCCGCCGAGCGCCTGCGGCCGCTGGGCTACACACCGCTCTTCCGGCAGCGTGGCGGCGACGAGTTCATCGAGGCGTGGCCGCTCGTCCTGCAGCCGCGGCCGGGCCGGCCGTGGGTCAATCTGGCGCTGTTTGTGCTCACGGCGCTTTCCGTGCTGTTCATCCCCGGGGTGTCGATACTCCTGGCCGCCCTTGCCGGCGCCGTCGACCTGAGCAAGGGCCTGCCCGGCCCGCTGGTGGATGTGCCCTTTGCCGTGACGCTCCTGTCCATCATGCTGGCGCACGAGTTCGGCCACTACCTGGCCGGGCGGCACTATGGTATCGTGAGCCTTCCCTACTTTATCCCACTGCCGGGGAGTCCGTTCGGGACGCTGGGCGCCGTGATCCGCCTGAAGGCGCCGCCGCGGGACCGCCGGGTGCTCCTGGCGGTGGCGGCTGCGGGTCCCTTGGCGGGGCTGGCGGTGGCGCTGCCGCTCCTGGTAGTTGGGCTCAAGCTCTCGCAGGTCGGGCCTATCCCGCCGTATGGGGCGGTGCTTGAGGGGAACTCGCTCCTGTATGCAGCCATCAAGTTCCTGATCTTCGGGCGGCTGCTACCGGCGAACGGGGTGGACGTCAACCTGCACTCGGTGGCCTTTGCCGCGTGGGGCGGCCTGTTTCTCACGGGGTTCAACCTGATTCCGGCCGGGCAGCTGGACGGCGGGCACATTGCCTATGTGCTCCTGGGAGATCGGGCGCGGTATCTGACCCTCGCGGTGGTGATGGGGCTCGTGGCGCTGGGGCTGTTTGCCTGGCCGGGCTGGTTCCTCACCGCGGGGCTGGTGTTCATCTTTGGTCAGACCCATGCGACGCCGCTGGATGACATCACGCGGCTCAAGCCCTGGCAGGTGCTGGTGGCAGTGGCCATGATGGTGGTGTTCATCCTGACTTTCACACCGGTACCGCTGACCGCTCTGTAGGGAGGCGGGGCGCTGCCCCCTTTCCCGCCGCCTCAGCGGCGGGAAAGGGGGCAAAGGGATGGGGGTCCCCTCGATACAGCTTGATGGTCGGGGGCGATGCTGCCGCTCAGAGCGGCAGATCGTACACCCGATACGTCTTGTATATGCGGCCGTTTAGTGCCTCCGCGGCCTGCCGCATGGGGAGATTATCCTCCAGTATCCACGACATCTCACCCCACTCGATGCCCTTACGCCAGGCCTCCTCGAGGGTGCGCAGGTAAAAGATGGCGTCGATGCCGCGTAGCTGGTACTCCTTGATGACCCCCATGATGATGACCCGGGCCGCGTCGATGTGGCGGCGTCCCCACAGGTACTTGATCCAGCCGATCGGGAACAGCCGACCATCGCGCACGCGGATAAAGGCCTGGTTGACATCCGGCAGCGTGACGGACACGCCGACGGGGCGGTCGCCTACTTCGGCGATGAACACCAGGTCGGGGTCGAGGAAGGCCTTCAAGGTGCGGGCGAGGTGGTCGAACTCGGCGTCCGTCACCGGCACAAAGCCCCAGTTGCGGCTCCAGGCGTCGTTGTAGACCTGCTTGGCGAGGGCGATTTCCTCTTCGAGCCGCCGCATGTTGACCTTGCGCACGTGCACCCCGTAGCGCTTTTGGGCAACCTCCGCCGCACGCCGGACCTTCGCCGGCCAGCCCGCGCCGTCCTCGCCGATCTCGGCGGCGCGGACGCGATAGGCATAGAGGTCGCGCGCTTTACGGAAGCCGTAGCGCTCCACGAACTCGGGATAGTAGCGGGGGTTGTAGGTCATCATGATGACCGGAGGCATGTCAAAGCCATCGATGAGGAGCCCACACTCCTCGTTGGTCGAATAGCTCATGGGGCCGCGGAGCGTGTCCATCCCCTGGGCCTTGACCCATTCGCGCGCGGCATCGAAGAGCGCCTCAGCAACCGGGTACTCCTCGATGACATCAAAGAGGCCAAAGAAGCCCGTCTTTTCCCCGTGGAACTCGTTGTGCCGGTCGTTGCGGATGGCGGCGATGGTGCCGATGGTCCGCCCGCGGCGGACGGCACGGAAGAAGGCGACGTCGCCGTGCTCGAAGAAGGGGCAGCGCCGGCGATCGGTGAACTCCATGCGCTCGGACCGGAGGTACGGGACCCAGTTGGGATCGTTCCGGTAGAGCTCGTACTGGAAGCCGACGAAAGCCTTGCGGTCGCGGAGCGTCTCGACAGGCCGAATCTCAAAATCGCGGGCCATACCTTTCCCTCCTGGGGGTCAACCGCGGGTGAGCCTCGGACGCACTCCGCACTCTCGACGGCGAGGACGGGGCTGCGCCACTTTCGATTGTAGTACAACCATTCCTGTGTGTAAAGGTAGCCCAGACGCCTAGGGAGAACGGAGTGCGGAACGGGCGGTCGCGGGCGGGAGGTCTCGCCCCTTCCGGCCTGTGACGTGCACGGGCATGGCTCAATCCCCGAAAAGCCTCGCGTCGGAGGCCGTCCACGTCTCGCCCTCCGCCCTGAGCTCCATCAGCCCCTGCGCTCCCGGCACATAGGCCATCGGTCCCTGAGGGATCAGGTTGTGCACCCGAAGGTAACCGGCATCCATGTACTCCCAGATGAGCTGGAAGGGCCGGGTTCCGGGGGCCCATTTCTCCACGATGACCGCGCCATGGCCGGGGAGCACGGTAAAGACCACCTGCCGGGGGTCGGCCGGGTTCTGAAGCGCCTGCGAGCGGGCGAAGGCAGCCTTGATCCCCTCAGCTTGCGCAGCCGTAGCGCAGGAGACGGGATAGTGAAAGTACGGCTCATCCAGCGGCACGTACTCTACGCGGCGGGGGTCATAGGCTGCGATGCCGCGGTGACCGTGCAGCTTGGAGCGAGCGACGGGAGCGAGGGCTCCCGCCCACTCGGCTCCCAGGGCCACCTCGGGCAGGGCGCCGTCCATCCCGAACATCTCGACCGATTCCGACGAGGGTGGGGCAGGGCGCTTTCCCTCGACCTGCCGGATCAGTGCCCCGAGGCCGTCAGGCCGGACGCCGGCGATCACGGCGAGGTCGTCGTCGGTGATATTCCCCTTGTCGACCGGGCGGGCGCTGCCGGTAGCCGTGGCGATGAGGGCGCCGAGCGTGGGGTCCCACGTCGCGAAGCAGCCTTCACTGTACTGGCTGGCGATGGCATCGCTGACTGCGGGCACCTCGACGAGGTCGGCGATGCGCACCATCTCGGTAAAGAACCCGCGCTCGCCGAGCTGCTGCCCGGCCAGGCGCATGGCTGGGGGAGTCTCCAATCGCTGCCAGAGCGCACGAGGGATTGGCTCGCCGACCTCCTGATGCTGCGTCACCTCGTAGGTGCTCACCGTGGTGACGATGCGCAGGACGATGTCCCTGTAGAACGCGTCCAACGGCTCGCCCTCGCTGCGGGGGTGGGCCCCGACCAGGTCGAAGTGATAGGCCCACAGCGGACGCTCCTCGCCCACGACCAGCAGGATGCGGATGCACTTGGCCTGCGCCTGCACCAGCCGCTCCAGGGAGAGGATCGGCCCTCCTCGACGACCCTGCTCGATGAGCACGCGGTAGGCGCGCGGCGCCAGCCCCGGAAAGCTGAAATCGGCCGGGTCCGGCGGATCCTTCGCCAGGGCAGCCCGGAAGTGGTCGAGCAGGCGCTGCAGGGCATCCCGGGTCGTGTGAACCAGAGTGTAGAGGGTGGGGAGGTGGTGCAACCCGAAACGCCGTCGCCCGGTAAAGAGCAGAGCCTGTCGCCAGGGCAGGGGCTCGCCGAAGCGGGCTGTCGTCAGGAGGACGTCGGTCGTGTCGTCCGGCGAGGACTGGATCTCGTCCCCCCGCTCGCGGAAGCAGCGCTCCAGGCCCCCGAGCACCGTGCGCACGAGGGGGGTATCGGGCCCGGGCACAAAGGCGACACGTATACGGCGCAGCCATGGATGCAGGCGCTTGTGCATTGTCTCATCATCCCGTTGTTTGCAGATACCCCGTCAGCCTCGGCTCATGCCTCCATCCTCGCTGAAGGTGAACACCGACTTGACGACCCGGTTCCTCCCCCGCCCCAGGGTGACGGCGAGGGCGCGGCGATAGTCCTCCAGACGGAAGCGATGGGTCACCAGGCTCGACAGGTCTAGCCGGCCGTCGGCCATCCACGAAAGCGTCTGCTGAAATGGGTCGAGCGGGCGGCCATCGACGGTGTCGGTTGAGCACCAGAAACAGCCCTTCAGGGTCAGCTCTTTGAGCCAGACCGGGGTCCAGTCCACCCCCTTGACGATACTTGCGAGGCCGACGAGGACGACCCGTCCGCCGCCCTTTGCCAAGCGGAGCGCGTCGGAGAGGCTGCGGGCGCTGCCGGCACACTCAAAGACGACGTCGGCGCCCCCGCCGATGAGCACCGGGCTGCCCAGCATGGGCTTCAGCAGCCGCCCGCCGGTAGCGGCGGCCACTGCCTTCGCAGGGTCATCACGACCCGGGGAGAGGACCTCGTCGGCGCCATACCGCCTGGCCAGCTCGGCCTGGAAGGGATATCTGGCCAGCACGATGATCCGCGCTTGCGTCCCGAGCAGCCGCAGCGCCGCTATCAGGCAGAGCCCGATCGTCCCCGCACCGATAACGAGGGCGGTCTCCCCGTCCCCCGGCAGGTTCTGCGCCGCGGCATGCAGGGCGGATGAGAACGCGTCAACCATGACCGCATTCTCGTCACTGACGCCATCGGGCACGGCGTAGAGCTGCGACTCGTGCGCGACGAAGCAGGGGCTCCAGCTGCCTCCCGTATCCCGGCAGTATCCGATGCCCAGCCCCGGCGCCAGCCTGCCGGAGGCAAAGCTCTGGCACAGGGAGTACTCGCCACGCCGACAGTGCTCGCAGGGCTCGCTCACGCCCCGGGCTGCGCACGGGAGCAGGCCGAGCGCGATCACGCGGTCGCCGGGGTGGAACTTTTCCACCTCAGGACCCGTCTCTTCCACAATGCCCACGTTCTCGTGGCCCAGGGTAAAGGGGAAGGAGGTGAGGGCGGAGAGGACAGGGCTGTCCTGGAGCAGGATAGTGTGCAGATCCGAGCCGCAGATGCCGCCGAGGCGCGTGCGGACCCTGACCCACTGCGGGCCGGGCGGCGCAGGCTCCGGCACGTCCCGGTAGACGAGCAGCGCAAAGGGGCCCCAGAACGCCGGGCGGTAGATGCGGCCCAGCGCCTTGGTCAGCACGTAGCGCGGAATAGAGTCGGTGATCTGCAGCGCTTTCATGGCAAGTCCTCTTGCGGCTCGCAACGGCCGCCCGCCGTGTGTACGAGGTGCCGGCGCGCTCGCCGGGGCGACAGGCTGAGGGAGGCCATCAATGGAAACACCCCTACAGGGCAGACGATGCGCCCGTGCCCGCCAAACGAGGCCCGGCTTTGGCGACGGAGCGCATCGTTTGTGTGAGATGGGTGTTACGTGACCCTGGGCTCCTGAGGCCTCTCCCGAATCCCGGCGGAAACGGCCGTGAAACGGCCTGCGAAACACACCTGCAACGCCGGGAGGGTAATATAGAGGTGGGAGAAATACAAGAGGAGGTTAGCACCATGTTCGATCCAGTCGTTCTCGTTAGCGCGCGAGCGCGGTACGATGACCTGCTGCGCGAGGCCGAGGCCGAGCGCAAGGCCAAGCCCTGGCGGCTGTCCCTGCTCCTGGGCGCGATCCTGGCGGCGCTGGGTGCAGGGCGCTAGACCGATCGGTAGGAAAAGGAGGTAGCAATGTTCGACCCCATCTACATCATCAGTGCAGAGCAGAGGTACAAGGACCTGCTTCGCGAAGCAGAGGCCGAGCGGCTGGCAAGGAGTGCCGGCCCTGCTCGGGCGATGCGGCCATTCCTGGGGCTGGCCGGCATCCTCCTAGGCCTGGTCCTCAAGGCGAGCTAGTCACGCCTCCTGCCACTCGGCCGCGCAACGCCGCGCAGGGCCGGTACGGGGATTGCCCGTGCCGGCCCTTGTTGTTCTTGGGAGGGGCGTCCCCTCGGGCTCGGTCGGCGCGCCAGCCCCTCAGAGGAGTACCGGCACGCGGCGCTCAATGGCGACCTCCTCCCGCGACACGCGGCACACGCAGGCTACCATGCGGACTTCGGGCGCGGCCCGCCGCAGGGCCGCAGCAAAGGCCGGGTTGGCCTCTTCGTGAGGGCGCAGCACCTCTGCATCCTCCCGCTGAATCACAAAGGCGATGACGGCGCGGCCGCCCGCCATGGCCAGCCGGCGCCTCTGTGGCACGTCCCTTGCTCGGGCCACAGGAGGCCGGTGCCTCCTCGGCGGCCGGCCGACCCGGCAAGGAGGCGACGATGGCCCAGAGGTTGCGCGAAGCCCCGACAGCGCTCGGCGTCCTCGAGGTTGTGGCCGAGTTCTACGGCCCCATGCCCGTCGGGGTGACGGTCTCCCACCGCGGGCGGATCTTTGTCTGCTTCCCGCGCTGGGGCGATCCCGTCGACTTTACCCTGGCCGAGCTGCGGGACGGGCACACCTTTCCCTACCCGGATGCGGCGGCGAACCTCTTCGACCCGGACGCCCCGGCAGAGTCCCTCATTTCGGTGCAGAGTGTCGTTGTCGATCCTGACGACCGGCTGTGGGCGCTCGACACGGGCAGGCCAAGGGGCCAGCCGATTCCGGCCGGTGGGCAAAAGCTGGTTGGGATCGACCTCGCGCGCGACGAGGTTGTGCGGACCATCGTCTTTCCGGGGGACGTCGCCCTGCCCACGACGTACCTCAACGACGTCCGCTTCGACCTGCGGCGCGGCGCGGCCGGCATGGCCTTTATCACCGACTCCTCGACAGAGGGCCCGAACGGCATCATCGTGGTCGACCTCCACTCGGGCCGCAGCTGGCGGCGGCTGCACGACCACCCCTCGACCAAAGCGGAGTGGGGCTTTCTGCCCATTGTGGAGGGTGAGCCGCTGATGACTCGCCCGCGCGAAGGCCCGCTGACGCCTCTGCGCACCGGGTCGGATGGGATCGCCATCAGCGCCGACGGCGAGCGGCTCTACTACTGCCCCCTAGCCAGCCGCAGGCTGTACAGCGTCTCCGTGGACGCCCTTGCCGACGAGCGCCTGTCCGACGCGCAGGTGGCGGAGACGGTGCTGGACCATGGAGAGAAGGGGGCATCCGACGGGCTCGAATCCGACGACCGCGGCCGCATCTATTTGACCAACTATGAGCACAACGCCATCCTGCGCCGGAGCCCGGATGGCACCTATGATACCCTCGTGCAGGATGCGCGCCTGCTCTGGCCGGATACGCTCTCCGTCTCGATGGATCGGCACCTGTATGTAATCGCCAACCAGCTTCACCGGCAGCCGGGCTATCACCACGGCGAGGACCTGCGCCGGAAGCCATATCACCTCTTTCGGATGCCGATCGATGCCGGGCCGGTGCTGTTGACCTGATCGGACCAACGGACGTTGCGGCTTACGTGTTCAGGCTCGCCTTCAGCGCATGGAACGGAGGCACGCTGCTGGTAGCCCTGCCCACCGGGATCGGCTTTGCGCCGGCTCGTCAGGGAGCCCCCTCCCCCTATCCCCCTCCCCCAGGCGGACGCCCTGGCGTCCGCCTGGGGGAGGGGGAGACGACTGAGGGTGCCCCGGGCTCTGCTGGCGCGCCGCGGCGCGCCAGCAGAGCCCGGGGCACCCATAGAGAATGGCCCCTCCCCCAAGCGGGCACGACGTGCCCGCTTGGGGGAGGGGCGCAGGGTGGGGGCAACACGTGGCAGCCGGCGGTGCCAGGATGTGAGTCCGAACAGTTACGTTGCGGCATACGTCCGGGACAGGCCGCACAGTCGCACCCCTTCGCCCAATCGGGGATACCCCTCGAGGCTACAAACCGAAAACGCTCTCCCCGAAGGCGTGCGTGGTCACGCGGTGCAGCGGCTGCATACCCGCTGCGGCCTGCTCTGGCGTCGGAGTCGAGGCCTCGTCCGGCTTGTCGGAGAGGCCGAAGAGGAGCGCACCCCGCTCGCGGGCGGTCAGCGCGACCTCCCGCACCTCCTCGGTGATGAGGATTTCCTCCCGCAGGCGCACCTCTGGCGGAGCGTCATTGGGGAGCTGCCCGAGCCGCGCGACCGTGGCCAGATACTCGCGCCGCCGAAAGGCCTTGAAGGGGGTTGGGTCGCCGGCGGCGACACGGGCGGCAATATCCCGATGCAGCGCGGCCAGCCGGGGCTCGGCACGCTCCGCCTGGGCCTCGACCGCCCCCAGGAAGCCGATAAAGTCGCGCAGACGGCCTGCCTGCACCTCCTGCAGCAGCTCTTCAAAGGCGATCATCCCCGCGCCAATCGCCAGGCAGATGTACGCGAGATAGTCCTGATTGTCGGCGGTAAAGGCGTGGTAGGCGGGCTGGTTCAGCTCGCCGTAGGCCCGGTCGAAAGCGGCCTGGTCAAAGCCGGGGCCGAGGAGGTCGGCGACCGTCTCGCGGACGCCGTCGACCCGCGCCCGGTCGACAGCCCCGTCGTTGCGGCCGCGGGCGCCGAAGGTGGTCTTGTCCAGGTCGAGCACGACCGCTGTTCCGGGGGCCAGTGGCAGGCCTGCTTTCTCGGCCTCCCGTACAAACTCGCCGAGGAGCGCCCAGCGGTTGGCCACAAAGATGCTGCCCTCGCGTGTCATCCGTGGTGGCTCGGCCAGCTTTTCCGTAGCGATGAAGGCGAGGCCCGGCCAGCCGCTCGCCTCAAGGATGTTCTGGTAGGCCGTGCCATCGAGCAGGCGGGTGTCGCCCACATAGAGCAGGCGCGAGAGCCCCGTCCCCGGCGCAGTGAGCGCCTGTGCCTGCCGCAGGAGATGAACGATAGCGCGGGCATAGCCAGGCTCGGCCTTGCGCGGCACCCGGGGGCCCTCAAGCCCCATCTCGCGCCAGGCGGCACTCAGCCCGGGGAGGCGCGGGTCGGCCGGCTCCAGGTTCCGCCAGACAACGTTGTCCCCGAGGAACTCGGATAGGGTCGTCTTCGCGTAGAGCCTCATCGTCCGGCCTCCAGCAAGCCCTTGGCCCGGAGCAGCTCGGCGATGAGGATCAGTCCACCGGCCGCGCCGCGGATGGTGTTGTGCGAGAGCGCCACCAGCTTGATATCGTTGACCGGGCAGGGCTGCACACGCCCCACGACGATGGCCATCCCGCCTCCGGCGTCGCGGTCGCGCCAGGGCTGGGGCCGGTCCTGCTCCTCGCGCACCACAATCAGCGGCTGCGGGGCGCTCGGCAGGTCCAGATCGGCGATCTCGCCCCGGTAGCTGCGCAGAGCCTCGGTCACCTCCGGGACCTCGGCCCGCCGGGCGAGGCCGATGGAGAGGCAGACCAGATGCCCATCCCGCACCTGCACCCGGTTGCACTGGGCGCTGATGGCAAAGGGCGCTGGCGCGATGCTTTCCCCTTGGAGGCTGCCCAGGATCTTGCGCGGCTCGCTCTCGACCTTGGCCTCCTCCTGGGCAATGAAGGGGATGACGTTGTCCAGGATATCGAGAGAGGGGACGCCCGGATATCCCGCCCCCGAGAGCGCCTGCAGGCTGACGACGTGGGCATGCCGCACGCCAAAGGCCCGGTCCAGAGCGCGCAGGACCACTGCGACAGGGACGCTCGTGCAGTTCGGGCCGGTCACCAGGTACCCGCGCCAGCCACGGCGGCGCCGCTGCACCTCGAGCAGGCCCAGATGGTCCGGGTTCAGCTCGGCGATGAGGATCGGCACATCCGGGTCGGCGCGGTGAGTCGAGGCGTTGCTGCACACGGTGACCCCGGCGCGAGCGAGATCTTCCTCCACCGAGCCCGGCACGGAGGAGGGCAGCGCTGAGAAGGCGAGGGGGCAGTCCACCGCCTCGGGGGTAGTCGGGCGCAGGATCATGTCGCGCACGCTCGAGGGCATCTCGCCCTCGAGCACCCAGCGGCAGGCCTCGCCGTACCGGCGGCCCTCGTTGCGCTCGGAGGCAGTGATGACCGCTACCTCGAACCAGGGGTGCCCCTCCAGCAGCCGGATGAAGCGCTGCCCGACGGCGCCGGTCGCGCCGAGGATGGCAACGGGTATCTTGGCCATGGTCCTATAGCTCCCTTCCCAGTGCAATGATATCCGCATAGACGCCGGCGGCGGTGACCTCTGCGCCGGCTCCCGGTCCGCTGATGGTGAGGGGGTCCGAGGCGTACCGCTCGGTCCAGATGGTAAGGAGACAGGTCGGCCCGCGCAGGGCGCCGAGGCTGCTGTCGCGGGTCACCTGGTGCAGACCGCAGCCGGCCCCGCCCTCGCCGATCTCGACCACATAGCGCAGGGTCTGCCCGACGGCGAGCGCGGCAGACATGCGCTCGGCGTAGGGCCGGTCGAGGGCCGGGAGCTCGTCCATGAACGCGGGGAGGTCCAGGGTGTCCCACGCGCGGGGGTAGAGTGGCTCGGCGGGCAGACCATCCCACTCCAGCGCCTGGCCGAGCATCCGCGCGAGGATGAGCGCCTTGCGACGCACGTCGGCTGCGGCGAGGTCGTCGCGGGGATCGGGCTCGGCATAGCCGCGGACGCACGCCTCGCGCACCGCCGCCGAGAAGCGCACGCCGGCCTCGAGTTGCCCCAGGATATAGCCGATCGTCCCGCTTACCGCCGCCTCGAGGCGGAGGACCCTGTCGCCGGTATCGAGCAGATGGTGCAGCGTCTCAATCCACGGCAGGCCCGCCCCCACGGTCGCCTCAAAGCGCACGAAGGGGCTGGCCGTCAGGCGGCGGAACGTGGCCAGCGGCCCGGCCAGCGGCCGCTTGTTGGCCAGCACCACGGCGTACCCACGGGACAGCGCTTCGAGGGCGATGGAGTCCATTCCGTCGGCCGCGGTCACGTCGACGACGACAACCGGCCCCGCCTCGGGCGGAAGGAAGGAGAGGTCTTCTCCTCGTGGCTGCCCTCCCGGCTGATGGGCGAGATCGGTTCCGCGCTCCTTGGCCGCCAGCGCCTGCGAGAGCGCCTCTGGAGAGAGGCCATGCCCATCGGCCAGCAAGCCGCGGCTATCGGCCAGGGCCAGGTGCGTGACCTCGAGGCCGGTGCGCTCGCGCAGGCGCTCGCGGCCGGCGAGCATCTGGCGCAGGAGCGCCCGGCCGACCAGGCCGAGGCCGTACTGTACCACATAGACGCGTTTCTGGCGGTGCATGATTCCTCCCCAAGGGCGAGCGCGCCAGCGCACAGGAGACCCGCTGGCTACTGTGCGTCCAGCTCACGGTGGATGAACCGCACGGTCGCATCCACATCCTCTTCCGGCACGACAACGGACACGTGATACTCCGATGCCGACTGGGAGACCGAGACGATCGGCGTGTTGAGTCGGCCGAGGGCGGCAAAGGTCTTGGGCACGATGCCGGCGCCATGCCCGCCCGGCGCGCCCACGACCGAGATCGTGCCTACCTGGCTCAGCGCCGCCACTCTCGACAGGCGCCCGGCACGCAGGTCGTCGCCGAACTCGCGCTCGAGGGCGGCGAGGGAAGCCTCACGATCCGCCTGGCGAACCAGGAGGCTCAGCGTGCGCTCGGAGAACGACTGGCTGAACATCAACACTTCCACGCCCGCTTTGGCCAGGGCGGAGAGCGCCCGGCCGGCGACCTCCGGGGTCCAGGCCGCGCCGTTGCCGGCGATGCCGAGGAGGCTGAGGCCGTGGGTGGAAATGATCGCCGGAGGCCGCGGCCCCTCGGCCTGCGGCTGGCTGACCACCCGTGTGCCGGGGTGCTCGGGGCGGAAGGTGTTCAGAAGGCGGAGAGGGATGCCCCGCTCCATGAGCGGTGCGACCGTCTTGGGGTGCAACACCTCGGCGCCAAAGGCCGCCAGCGTTGCCGCGTCGGCGTAGGAGAGCTCGGCAAGGGTCCGTGCCTCGGGCACAATGTTGGGGTCGGCGGTGAGGATGCCGTCGACATCGCTCCAGATCCAGACCTCGCTCGCCTCCAGGCAGGCGCCGAGGATGGCCGCGGTAAAGTCCGAGCCGCCGCGGCCGAGGGTGGTGGGCACCCCATCGGGGGTGGCCGCGATGTAGCCGGTCACAACCGGGACCGTTCCTCGCTCCACGAGCGGCCGCAGCCGCTCGCAGATGCGCAGGCGGCTCTGCTCCAGGTCGGGCTCGGCCGCGCCAAAGTGGGCGTCGGTGACGATCAGCTCGGTCGCCCATACCGCCTCTGCCGGCACGCCCCGCTCGCGCAGCGCAGCGGCGACCAGCGCACAGGATAGCCTCTCGCCGGCACCGGCTACCAGATCGAGGGTGCGAACGGTCACCTCGCCGAGGAGGGCGATGGAGCGGATATAGCGGCTGAGCTCGTCAATGACGGTCCGGATGGCCTGCTGCGCCTGCCCACGCTCCTCGGACGTGCGCAGCAGCTCCCCGGCGGTTGCCAGGTGCCGGGTGAGCAGTTCCTCCAGCATGCCACGGGCCTGCTCCTCGTGACCGGAGGCAGCCGCCCGCGCCAGGGCAAAGAGGGCGTTGGTGACCCCCGCCATGGCTGAGACGACGACGACCAGGGGACCATGTCTTTGGCGCGTGTCGTCGATCAGGCCGGCGACGTGTGCCATGCATGTTGCGTCGCGCACCGATGTGCCGCCGAACTTGGCTACGAGCATGTTTCACCTCGAGAGCGTTGAGCGTCCGCAACGGAGAGTGTCGGCTCGAAAAAGCCCACCCGCGAGCTTTCCTGTCATTGCGAGCCAGCCCGTCAGGGCGGCTCGCGAGCCGCCCCTACGCCAGCTTGGGGACTGCTTCGGCGGCAGCCGCCGTCTCGCAATGACGGGCGTGGTTTCCGGTTTTGCCCCGTCAGGCCGCGACGATGCGGCGGACCGCCTCTACCGCCGCATCGACCTCGGCCTCGGTGGTGAACCACCCCGGGCAGAAGCGTACCGTGCCCAGCGGAAAGACCCCGATGGTGCGCGCCGCATCCGGAGCGCAGTGCAGGCCGGTACGACAGGCGATGCCAAAGGATTGGTCGAGAACGGCGCCGAGATCGCCCGGCTCCCAGCCCTCTACCGTAAACGACACGACCGCCGTCCGCCGCGCAGGATCGGGATGGGCATAGACGCGCACGCCTGGAAGCGCGGCGAGGCCCTCGGCCAACCTGTCGGCGAGCGACCGCTCGTGGGCGAGGATGCGCTCGATGCCCTGCTCGAGCACAAACCGCACGCCCGCCGCAAGCCCCGCCAGGCCGACGGCGTTCAGCGTGCCCGCCTCGTAGCGGGCCGGCAGCGTACGGGGAGGCACATCCTCCTCCGAGTTGCCGCCGGTGCCTCCGTAAGAGAGCGGCCGCAGGGCGTCCGTATCCACGCGCGGCCCGATGTAGAGTCCGCCCGTGCCCATCGGCCCCAGCAGGCCCTTGTGCCCCGGAAAGGCCAGGAGATCGATCGCGTCCGCCTCGACATCGATCGGAACGACGCCGGCGCTCTGGGCGGCGTCGACCAGGAACAGCAGCCCCCGCTCGCGGGCGATCCGTCCTGCAGCGCGGATATCCTGGAGCGTCCCCGTCACATTCGAGACGTGGTTCAGCACGATCAGCCGGGTTGCCGGGGTCACGGCGTCGGCGAGCGCCTGCGGCTCCACCCAACCAAAGGGATCGGCCGGGACTCGGGTGACCTGCACCCCCATATCCTGCAGGGCGCGCAGAGGGCGCGACACGGCGTTGTGCTCCATGGGGCTCGTCACCGCATGGTTGCCCGGGCGCAGCAGCCCAAACAGGGCCAGGTTCAGGGCATCGGTCGCGCTGGCTCGAAAGACGACCCGCTGCGTCTCTGCAATGTGGAAGAGCCGGGCGACCTGCAGGCGGGCATCGTCGACCGCCGCGGCGGCCGCGAGGGCCATGGCATGGGCGCCGCGCCCCGGGTTGGCCGCGCGATGTCGGGCAAAGTCGTCCATAGCCCGATAGACACTCTCGGGCTTGGGCCACGTCGTCGCCCCGTTATCCAGGTAGATCACCGAATCCTCCCCTCCCAGCGGCCTGCCGGCACAGCCTCACGCCCCGATGTATCTGGCGTAGAGCGTCTTGGCCAGGGCCTCATCCTGAGTGCCCTTGATGATCGCGCGGGCATCGGGGAAAACGGTCAGCTCGTAGCCCTCCACGCTGCAGCGCAGCAGGAACTCGTTGTAGAACAGCCCGGTGCATACCGGGCGCAGCCGTCCGGCAAGCTCGCCCAGCTCCAGGCGGGGCGCACCCGGCACCACCACCTGCACGGCGTTTCGGCCGCAGAGGGTGGTCGTCTTGGTGCCGCCGGTAGCTTCCAGAAAGTCGAACCTGCGCCCCGCGCAGGTCGGGCAGGCTCCTTCGACCCGGACGACCGGCACCGTCTCGAGGTGATACTGCCAGATGTCGATGGTCGTCAGGCCGGGGTTGAGCCTGCCCCGGCCGGTGAGCAGCTTGAGCGCCTCGGCAGCCTCGAGCGCGCCGATGATCTTGACGACGGGCCCGAGGATGCCGGCGACGTCGCAGGTCGGTGTGGTGCCGGGCGGCGGCATCTCCGGGAAGAGGCAGCGCAGGCAAGGGGTGCGGCCGGGGAGAATGGTCATGGTGATGCCATAGCTCCCGAGCACGCCGCCATAGACCCAGGGGATGCCGTGCTTGACGCAGACGTCGTTCAGGAGGTACCGGGCCTCAAAGTTGTCGGTGCCATCGAGCACGAGGTCGGCGCCCTGCACCAGCGCCTCGACGTTGGAATAGTTCACGTCCATGACCCGCGGCTCGACCGTGACCGTCGAGTTGATGCGGCGCAGCTTGCGCGCCGCCGCCTCGGCTTTGGGCAGGCCCTGGGCGATGTCATCCTCGTCGTAGAGCGCCTGGCGCTGGAGGTTGTTCAGCTCGATATAGTCGCGGTCGGCGAGCACGAGGTGCCCGACGCCCGCCCGCACGAGGCTATCGGCGATGTGGCTGCCGAGGGCGCCGACGCCCACGAGCACGACCCTGGCGCCCAGGAGCGCGCGCTGGCCCTCGACGCCGAACTCGGAGAAGAGTATCTGCCGGGCATAGCGCTCCATGCCCGGCTCCAATCGCTCCTCGCTCACGTGGCACCTCCCGCCAGCGGCGGAAGCAGCGCGACGACGTCGCCATCGGCGAGAGGCGTCCCGGCGGCGCGCAAGAGCTGGACGTCCTGCCCGTTGACATAGACGCGCAGGAAGCGCGGCAGCCCGCCGCTGCCGTCCCGAAGGCGCCCTGCCAGCGCCGGGAAGCGCTCCTCAAGCGCCTGAAGCAGGGCGCCGACCTGTGCGGCGTCAACGGTGACCTCGCTCAACCCCTCTACGGCCTGGCGCAGCGGCAGCGGTATGCGTACGGTCACTGGCATCGCGAACTCCTTCCTCGAACGCCTGCCCCGCACAGCACGTGCGGGGCAGCCCTACGCCGTGGCAGCGCTATCCTCGGCTCCAGCCGCAAGCGAGCCGCCGTCCGTGCCGCCCCCCGCGCCATCGACGCCCTCGATGATCTCGAGCGGCACCGGGACGATCTCGCCGTCCTCCTGGATCTGGCCCGAGAACACCTCTAGGTCGCCACTCTGGCCGTCGATAGCTACCACAAGGTACCCGAAGGGGCCTCCAAAGCCGCGCGCAAGGCGCCGGTCGATGGACGACGGCTGGGCCTGGCCATCCGGGTGGGAGTGGTAGCAGCCGATGACGTCCTCGCCATTGGCATGGGCCCTCTCCCAGACCTGAACATGGCCGACCGGGTCCAGCTCGAAGCGGTCGCACCGCTCGCCGCCCAGCAGGTTCCGCACGGCGGAGGCCGTGCGGACCTCGTCGCCCCTGCCGACGAGGAGGCCGCAGCACTCGGCTGGGTACTCGGCGGCGGCGTGCCGCGCAATCTGCCTGAGAGCCTGCGAGTGGATTCGCAAGTCGTCAACTCCTGATGGATATGGAGTACGTGTCCGCGAGCTCACGGGTCACCGGCCCGATCCCCGCCGGGGCAGAGATTGCTTCGGCGGCTTGCGCCGCCTCGCAATGACGGCTGTTCCGGCGCGCCCGGCCCCTCCGCGCAGTGGCGGGCGTGTCGACCGGAGCCTTCTCGCAACCTGTAGTGTCATTGCGAGCCAGCCCGCAGGGCTGGCGAAGCAATCCCCCCGCCGCGGCAGAGATTGCTTCGGCGGCTTGCGCCGCCTCGCAATGACGGCTGTTCCGGCGCGCCCGGCTCCTGCCGTCAGCGGACAGGCCGGACCTCAGCTGCCGACGAGCACCTTTGCCAGCGCCTGTTCGAGGTCAGCGATGAGGTCATCGGCGTCCTCGATGCCCAGGGCATAGCGCACCAGCCCGTCGGTGACCCCGATGGCCGCCCGCTCGACCGGGTCCAGCTCATAGTGCGACATCAGCGCCGGCTGCTCGACCAGGCTCTCGACCCCTCCAAGGCTCGGGCCGATCAGGGGGACGCGCAGCGCATCGATCAGGGCCGCCGCTCCCTCCATGCCGCCCCGGACCTCAAAGCTCACGACGCCCCCAAAGCCCCGCAGCAGCCGCGTGGCGATGGCATGGTCCGGATGGCTTGGCAGCCCGGGATACCAGACGTGCGCCACGGCGGGCTGGCCCTCCAGAAAGCGCGCAACACGCAGCCCGTTCTCGTTGTGCCGCTCCATACGCAACCCCAGGGTCTTGAGCCCGCGCAGGAGGAGATAGGCGCAACCGGGGTCAACCACTCCCCCTAGCATGCCCTGTACCTCGCGCAGCGGTCCGATAAGGCTCGAGGGGCCCACCAGCACCCCGGCCAGGAGATCGTTGTGGCCCCCGAGGTACTTGGTGGCCGAGTGCACCACCAAGTCTGCGCCGTGCTCCAGCGGGCGCAGATTGTACGGCGTGGCAAAGGTGCTGTCAACGAACAGGCGTGCGCCCCGCGCGTGCACGAGGTCGGCGATGCGTTCGAGGTCTACGACCCGCAGGTAGGGGTTGGTCGGCAGCTCGGTGAAGAGCAGCCGCGTCTGCGGGCGCAGGGCTGCCTCCAGCGCCGCTATGTCGCCGACGGGCACATAGCTCGTGGCGATCCCCATCCGCTGCAGGAGCGTATTGCAGAACTGGCGCGTCTTGCGGTAGAGGTCCTGCGTGACGATCAGGTGATCGCCGGGCGAGAGCAAGGCAAGCAAGGCCGTGGTCACCGCGTTCATGCCGCTGGAGAAGAGGAGGGCCTCCTCAGCTCCTTCGAGCGCGGCGATCTTGTCCTCCGCGGCCCACTGGGTAGGGTTGCCGTAGCGGCCGTACTCGCCGCGGCGCTGCGGGGCCCCCGACTGCTGCGCCTCCTTGAAGGCGCGGACATCGGCTGTGCTCTCAAAGGTATAGGTTGAGGTCTGGACGATGGGGGTCGTCACCGCCCGGTAGGGATTGGGCCGTGCCTCGCCCCCGTGAACTGCCCGGGTTGAAAAGCCGCTCTGTAGCTGCGTCATAGGTTCCCTTTCCTGGCGCTGGAGGGGCGAGGGGGCCGTGAGGCATGGAGCAGTCCGGGGCTCGTACAACAACACGGCCCTTCGCCGTCAGATATGCGAAAGGCCGTGACACTGAGAAACGAAAACCCTCTCCGAAAGCAGGAGAGGGTGAGCTTCATCGCTGGCACTCGCCTCTCATCTTCCAGATCGCATCTGCCGGACTTGGCACCGAGACACCATACCCCACGCTCCCTTGCCGGGGGCATGGCCTGGTTGCCGAGGCTTCACAGGGCCGGTCCCTCCACCTCTCTGGATAAGAGCGCCGTGCAGGCTATTCAGTTGAGTGAATGGTACCACACCTCAGAGCGGGAGTCAAATTGCATGCAATGGGTAGCTGTTCAGGCTCGCGTTCAGTGCATGACACGGAGGCAGGCTGCTGGTAGGCCCGCCCATCGGGATCGGCTTTGCGCGGGCTCGTCGGGGAACCCCCTCCCCCTGTCCCCCTCCCCCAGGCGGACGCCGCGGCGTCCGCCTGGGGGAGGGGGAAGATAATCTTAGGTATCTCGGGCTCCGCTGGCGCGCCGCGGCGCGCCAGCGGAGCCCGAGATACCCATAGAGAATGTCCCCTCCCCCAACAGCCTGCCCATAGGCCATGCCCTCACTTCAGGTCTGAATAGCCACCGGGCCTGAGGTACAGGTCGTGGCCCCACACGCGGCGCGCCGTCTCCACGTAGAAGATATAGTTCTCGAGCGGGACGTCCGGTGGCACCCGGTGATCGCAGAAAGGAATGAACCCGCCCTCCTCAACGAGCGGTGCCAACCGGTAGACCTCTTGCTCGATCTCTTTCTTGCCGCGCGCCAGGATGTGCTTGTCAAAGCCGCCGAGCATCAAGAGGTCCCGGCCATACTCTTTCCGGTAGCGGATGGGGTCGGCGCCCCACGTGCCGATCTCGACGGGCATCATGGCGTTGACCCCGGCCTCGAGCCACAGCGGGATGAGGGAATCGATCTTGCCATCGCAGTCGACCCAGATCACGTCGATCCCGTGCCGATGCAGCAGGTCGGCGAGCCGGCGATAGTGGGGCACCAGGTACTGCTTGAAGTGCTTCGGGCTGATCAGCGGACCACCGTTGTAGCACATGTCTTCCCAGAGGGCACAGGCGTCAAAGTGCCCGCCGGTGGCCAGCACCCGCTCCATGACGCCGATGATGCAGTCGGCGACGGTCGTGACCATCTCCTCGAACCAGGCCGGGTCATCGTAGAGCACGAGCGACAGCTTTTCGACGCCCATCCAGTTCCGCAGCCAGCCGTAGAGGCTGCCGCAGTAGCGCCCGCAGGGGAGGGTGATGACCCCGGCGCGGTTGGGGTCCCTCCACACCCGGACGCGTTCCTCCCAGTCCGTGGGGTATCGGGCGGGGTTCGAAGGATCGAGGCGGGGCTTGTAGTACTTGAGCCAGCTATCGCGGTCGACCAGGCGGTACCCAAGGGTCATGGGGATCGACAGGCCCCACTTGTAGCGGAGCACCTGCACCCCGTCCCACTGCTGCACCAGCTCCTGATCGCCCCGGTCCTCGAGGACGATCTCTTCGAACTGCGGCGCGAGGCCGACTTCGACCCCGGTCGCCGCCATGACCCGATCGAGGCCATAGTCCATGCCAAAGTAGAGGTCGGCGTTGGTGTGGGTGACGTGCTCCGGCAGGCCCTGCTGGTGCCATACCCGGATGGTCTCACGCCAATAGCCAAAGTCGCAGAGTGGGACGCGGTCCCGCGGCTGATAGTGCATCGTGGCGTAAAAGCGCTCGCGATCGGTCATTGGTCCAGACATACGCTTCCTCAGGTTGTGCACAACCCGCGCTCGCGGGCAAGGAGGATCAGGTTCGCCGCCAGGGCGCGGGCCAGGGGATGGACGTGCGCCTTGTCAAAGATGCGATACTGGCAGAAGACCAGGGTGCCTCGGCCGTAGGGGAGCACCTCAATGTCGCTGTACCAGAGGATGGCCGGCGGCTCGTGGCGGGTCTGGGTGTTGCGAAGGCAGCCCGCAAGGACCCGGCCGCCGAGCTCGCTCATCACATACCAGGGCAGCACGTCAACATAGGCTTCGCCGGCCAGACCTCCGGCCGGGAGCCCCGCAAAAAGCCGGCTGGCCGGAACCCAGTGGTAGCAGCCCATCCAGTTGCCGATGCCGTAGTGCAGGCGCATCGGGATGCCGCGCTCCTTGAGAGCGCACAGCGCCAGCTCGTCGCGCTGATGGAGCGCTCCGATGATAGCCGTGCCCCCCGCGGCGACGCCGTCCAGCAGCCCAACCCAGTCGGAGGCGCCAAGCGTCCGAGGGCTCGGTACGAGGACCAGGTCCTCAGCCGAGGCATCCGTCGCCTGCGGGGACCCGTCCAGGGGCTGGCCAACGCAGGGTACCGGTGCCAGGTCGACCAGGGGCAGCGCCAGCAACGCCTCGGTCGATTCGGCGAGCACCTCGCCCCCGCGCACCACGCCCCGCACGGCCTCCAGGCCCTTGCCGGCTCGCAGCACCGACGTAAAGGCCCCGGAGCCGTGCAGCACAATGCGGCCGCTGGCCTCCACGGTGGAGTTCTGCACGGCGTAGGCCACCACGTCCGCGTGGTCCCGCTGCTGGGCCAGAAGCTGTTCCTGCACGCCCTGTAGGCCATCGTACAGAGCCTGCAGCTCGGCCCAGCTGCCCAGCCGCAGCGGGCCACTGCCCACCAAAAGCCTCGCTGCCTGCTCCGCCAGCTCCAGGGCGTCCGGCACCGACTCCAGGGCCTTGGCGCAGCTTCGCAGCTGGCGGGCATACCGGGGACTCTGCCAGAACTTGCGCTCGATGA
>ENA-ORXB01000962-ORXB01000962.1-sediment-metagenome-genome-assembly--contig:-NODE-962-length-42177-cov-4.353682_pt1 | contig 42177 bp, 33 predicted proteins | sample MGYA00237863_ERZ511475 | MGnify/ENA primary metagenome ERZ511475 (study PRJEB26305, sample SAMN06343858) | sediment metagenome | isolation source: hot spring sediment | place: Canada: British Columbia... | reverse complement strand
AGGTCGCCCGCCGGGTCGGGATGCCCCAGCACCAGATCGGCCCCGCAGTCCACCGCCGCATGGGCCAGGCTTACCTGGCGGGAGGTGGGCGTGTAGGATCTCTCTTCCCCCCAGTGGAAGGAAACCGCCACCAGGTCGGAGCGAGCCTTGGCGGCGGCTATGTCCGCGGCCATGCGCCCCGTGTCCGACGCCCCGGCCACGCCGGGATATCCCGGCCCCGCCGCCCACCCGGGATAGTCGATGTCGTTGTAGGCGAGGAAGGAGACGCGCTGTCCCTTGGCGTTAAGCACGGCGGGAGCGTGGGCCGACTCGTAGTCGGCGCCGGAGCCGCAATGGGCGATGCCGCATGCGTCGAGGTGGGAAAGGGAATCCAGGAAGGCCTCCGTGCCGAAGTCGCGGGCGTGGTTATTGGCATGGGAAACCACGTCGATGCCGGCGTCGCGCACGGCGGGAAGGGAATCGGGGCTTCCTCGAAAGGTGAAACTCTTTCCGGGCACCGGGCTGCCGCGGTGGGAGACGGCGCACTCCAGGTTGGCGAAGGCCAGGTCGGCCGGCTTGAGAAGCCCGCTTACCCCCGCCCAGGGATAATCCCAACCGGCGCCCTCCAGCAGTTGCCTGATGCCCAGGTTGACGTCCCCGACGGCGGCGATGGTCACCTGCGAGGGGCTGCGGTAGGAGAAATACATGGCCCTCTCCGCCACCAGGGGTTGATCGCATCGCAGGCTCGCCGCCAGGTCCAGTTCCCGTCCCGCGGCTTCACCGGCGTTTAAGGTCAGGCGGGAGCGGCCCGGCAGGCCGTAAAAGTTGCTGATGCTCCGGCCGGAGGAATCCATGAAGGTGACCTGGGCGGTGGCCGCTTGGGGGTTGGGGTTCAGGAGGCAGATGTATTCCTCGAACCCGGCACGCGTGCAACCCTCGGCGAAAAGGACTTCCCGGGCGGGGGCGGCGCCACCCGCGCCGATATGCCCTCCCCGCGCCGCGCCCCTGAAGTCGAAGTACATGGGGCGCTCGGCCACCAGGGGCTGTGGCGAGGAAACCTGGCAGGAAACGTCCTGTCCCGGTCCCACCAGCTGGTTCACCAACAGCGACTGGCGCCGCTGTGCCGGCACGGCCACCTCCAGCCTGAGCAGCTCGCCTCCCGCGGACATGAAGGCCAGGGTGGCCATGGCGTCTGCCGGACCGGGGTTGTAGAGGCAGATCCACTCCTCGAAGCCGGGCCGGGTGGTCCCTTCCGCAAAGTACCATATATTGGAAGCCTCTTTAGTGCCCAGGGAGTCATGCCCGCCCTCCCAGGCGCCGCGGTAGTTAAAGTAGACCGGCCTTTCCGCGATCAACCCGCGGTCCGAGTTCACTTGCAGAGAGAGGTCCCGTCCCGGCGGGACAAGGTCGTTTACGCGCCGCGTGAACCTGCTGCGCGGACCGATGCTTATGTCCTCGGCGAGGTTGTCTCCTTGACCCACCCCCATGATGTAGCGGATGCGGGCGCTTACCGGCACGTCCTGGGGGTTGGAAAGGCAGAGCCAGGTCTCAAAGCCGGGATGCGTGGCGCCCTCCGCAAACAGCCATTGAGTGGAGGCGGAAACGGCGCCGCGCTCGCAGTGGCCCCCCGCCCAGCCGCCGCTTCCGTAACGGAAATACATGGCGCGCTCCGCGGCCACCGGCAGACTCGACTCCAGGATCACCGAGACGTCCAAGCCCGGCCCCGCCGCCTGGTTAACGTTGAGGGTGAAGCGGCTTCTGGGGGGCAGGGAGGCGCGGAAAGGCGCGCCCTCGCCGTCCGGTAGCAGGAAACGGAAGGTGAGATCGCTGGTAGCTTCCCCGGCGTTGAGCACGCAGATCCATTCGTCGAAGCCGGGCCGGGTGGTTCCCTCGGCGAAGAACCATGTGGTGGATGGTGCATCCAGGGCGGCGGCGCAGTGACCTCCGGCCCGGTCCGCGACTGCGACGCCACTCAGTAGCGAAAAAAGAAGGAGGCCAAGCAAAGCAACCAGGATAGACCCTGAAAAGCTGGCCTTCATCTCTTACGACCCCAAGCTTCCGGCGACGGCGGTTATCCTTCGGATGAACCTATTCTAGCACGCGCAGGAGCGCCCTCGCGGAGGAAAGTCGCGTTCTCGACGAGTTTGAAAATTGCCTGGGCGGGCTCCAACTCCGCCGGCTATGTTTTCGTGGCCGGCGCGTGGCTCAGTCTATCTTCTTGAACATCTTCTTGGGGGCGCCGCAGATGGGGCATTTTTCCGGCGCTTCCCCCTCCACGGTGTTCCCGCATACCTGGCAGACGTAGTAATCGGTTTCCTCGTTGTTGCCAAGATTATCCAGAGCTTTCCGGTACAAGCCGGCGTGAATCTCCTCCACGGCATTGGCATTGGCGAAGGACATGTAGGCGGCGTCGTTCCCCTCTGCCTTGGCCTCCTCCATCATCCTGGGGTACATGGATTTGAACTCCTCCGTCTCCCCGTTGATGGCCTGGTTGAGGTTCTCCTCCGTGCTCCCTATGCCGTTCATCACTCGCAGATGGGCATGGGCGTGCACTGTCTCGGCGTCCGCGGCTGCCCGGAAAAGCTTGGCCACCTGCGCGTACCCTTCCTCATCCGCCTTCTTGGCGAAGGCCAGGTATTTGCGGTTGGCCTGCGATTCCCCGGCGAAGGCTTCCTTTAGATTGTCCATGGTGCTCACTGCTATCCCTCCATACGCTCTCTTATGGTCATAACCTGCTTCCAGACTCTAACAATATATAGGTTGTAGGCTGGAAATCAACATGACCTAAATCAACGTGCTGCGCATGCAAAGCAGAGGGCCGCCCCCTTTGGAGGCGGACGGCCCTTTTTCGCTTTCCTGTCTCTGGGCGCTTACACCCTTCCGGATCTTCGGGGTGCTCCTCTTGCTCGCTCTAGGGTCCGGCGCGCAGTGAGAGGTTGTCCACGAAGCCGTCGAAGTCCCAGCCGAAACCGTAGGCCCGGAACTGCGTGATCGACACGTCGGTGCCTATCTCGTCCAGGATGTTGGGCGAGAGGTAATCATACCAGCTTCCCTGCGGCACCTGTGTGAAGTGGGCCGTGTCGGCCCCGGGCACGTCTCCGTAATAGAAGCCGTGATACCACTCTCCCGTGCTTCCGTCCGACTTCACGTAGTAGATGCGGAATATCACTGCGCCTTCCGGGTACCAGGCGGGGTTGCTTCCCGCGATGGCCCCACCCCGCTGGTAGTCGCACCTTATCCTGGCGGAAAGACGGAGCCCGCCGGCCGGTTGGGCGCTCAGGTCCTGGATGATGCCCGCCGCCCCGCCGTCTTTTTCCGGGCACCTCCGGTAGAAATGCGCGTAGGCGGTGGAGGTGGGGTCGACGATCTCGACCAGGTTGGTGCCGTGATACAAGGAGCCGCCCTGGTCCCATATGGTCCAGCCGGAGAGTCCCTGGGAGAAATCCCCGTTGCCGAGCAGCTCCCCTACCGTTCCCCCTCCGCCGCCACCGGTTGCGGTGAAGGGCATGGCGTTGGAGGTGTCCGAGATTCGTATATGATTTCCCAGAATGTTCCAGTCATGGAAGATATGCGTGACGGTCACGCCCACGGTGCCGGAGACGCCCTGGGGCACTTTGCATTTTATCTGGGAGTCCGACCATGCCGTGTATTCCGTGGCCGGTGTGTTCCCGAAGGAGACGTAGGAGTCGTTCTCCCGCGAGTCCCCGAAGTTCACGCCGTTTAAGGTGACCTCCGATCCCACCGCACCCGCTGACGGCACTATGCTGTACAGCCACACTTTCTTGGCAAGCAGCAGGTTCCATTCGAATACACGGTAGTGCACGTTAACCAGCCATAAAGTCCAGGTCCACTTGTATATGCCCACCTCTATGCCGAATTTCACCCCGATGTCCCCCACCAGGGAAGCGTATACTGCCCACAGAGGGTAAGAGGCGTTGGCGGGGTTCGGATCCAGGGTTACCCTCTCTCCGGGCATGAGGTTTATGTATGGACCCACCACGTCGTAGAGAAGGATTCCCACCTGGGGCCCGCAGGAGAGGGTGAAGTCCGAATGGCTGATGGTGCCCGTCGGCGTGGGCGGCCTGATCTCGAAATGGTTGGAAAGGTTCTTGTTGGTGGACCAACCGGAGGCGCTGTTATACGAGCATCCGGCGGATATGGTGGCCGTCTGGGTGACTCCCGCCGTTATTCCCATGTGTATCTCTCCGTCGGCGCCCACGGCTGCCTGGATGTAGGGGGTGAGCCATACGGGAACCGGACCGGCCATGAACTTGATCCTGGGAAGGTCTATCTTCGTTCCCGGAACGGTCATCACGAACTCGTCCACGCTGAGGTCGCCGTGAACGGCCAGGTCTATGGATGCCTGCTGGGTGAAGGATGCCCCGAAGGCCACGCTTTTCACCTCCGCCGAGGGCGGGGTGACGTCGGTGGGCACAATGTAGGGAATGCCCCATTTATATTTTATGGTCCACGACACACTGGGGGGCGTGTAATCGATGTCGATGGAGAAATCGAGGTCCGCCGAGATTCCCAGCGATCCGGTCAGTTGCACGTAATTGCTCGCCGTGCCGATCCGCTGGTTTACGTTCAGAGTCTTGTCGAAGTGAAGGAGGGAGGCGGCGTTGAAGGCGTCGCTGGAAGAATTTCCGGCGCCGGAAGTTGCCGCCACGGCTCCCGCGAGCGATATATTTCCCCGCCAGATAGCTTCCTCCAGACCGGTGGAGGTCACCGTGAGGATGGTTTTGCCGCCCCCGCGGTTCACGGAAACTATTTTATAAAGGAAGCCCTGCGGCGCGTCGGGAGAATCGCTCAAGATGACGTCCCCGGCCTCCAACTCCTGAAGCGTGGCGTTGCCGCCCGTGAAGGTGATCACCCGCTTGTCCCCGACATCTTCCACGCCATCAAGGAGATTTATTTCTTCCTGGGACAGCACCTTGGTGGTTTCGGGTATAACCGGGGGCTCGTAAAGGGCCCCCAAGGAACAGTGCCCGCCGCTCTTTCCCTCGTAATTGAAATACATGGCGCGCTCCGCCACCACCGGCTTGTCGGCATCCACCCAGGTGGAGACGTCGGTGCCGGAAAGGCCCGGGAGGGTGTCGAGATGCACGGAGGTCCTTGTTCCGGCCGGGAGGCTAAAGGTGTAGGGATCGGCGGAACTCCCGGGAGGAAGCTGGAAATGCATGGTCACGTTGGCGTTTTCCGTTCCCGGGTTTTGCACCAGCACCCAGGTGTCGAAGTCGCCCCCGGTGTACCCCTCGGCCAGGTACCAGTTAGGGGAAGGCTTGGAAACCCCGGCGGAATCGTGCCCGCCCGGTTTGCCTTGGTAATTGAAGTACATGGCGCGCTCCGCCACCACCGCAATGGGGCTGGATATCTTGACGGATACGTCCGTATTCTCCAGCCCCGGCAGGTCGTCCAGGTGCACCGACCTGCGGGTGCCGGCGGGAAGATCCAGGGTATAGGAGGGGGCGGAAGTTCCCGGCGGGAGCTGGAAATCCAGGGTCACGGTGGTATTGGCGGTTCCCGGATTCTGCACCAGCACCCAGGTGTCGAACTCTCCTCCGGTGTAGCCCTCGGCCAGGTACCATTCATTGGCGGGATACTTCACGCCTATGGAATCATGCCCGCCCGGTTTGCCGTTATAGTTGAAGTACATGGCGCGCTCGGCGACTATGGGCTTGGTGGACGTGACTTTGGTGGATACGTCCGTGTTCTCCAGGCCCGGAAGGCTGTCCAGCTTAATGGACTGGCGAGTGCCGGCGGGAAGCGGCAAGGTGAAGGGTTCCGCGCTGGTTCCCGGCGGCAGCTGAAAGGTTAGAGTAACCTCCGCGTCTTCCTCGCCCGGGTTCTGCACCAGCACCCAGGTGTCGAACTCTCCTCCGGTGTAGCCCTCGGCCAGGTACCAAACCGTGGCTTCGTCGCTGGTGAGGATATTGCCGTTGGCGGCAGCCGACGCCTCTCCGGACGCCTCGGCCCGCTGCGGGCTTACTAAGTACGGCAGCGAGGTAGCTGTCGCCAGGATGCAACACAGCGCGAATATGGCGGCGAGACGGCAAGCGCTGCTCGCTCCGCTCTTAAGAATCCCCGCCAACTTTTTCCCAACACACATCTCGTTCCCCCTCCTTCTCTAGATTAAAATAATGGTGAAATATTGGTGAAATATAGATGAAAATATCATGAAGGAATGACAGCGACTTCGTTTCAATATGGCCTGTTTCCATATATTCCCTTTTTATGGCCCTTCTCCCGGTCTCGCCAAATTATAAAGAATAATTGTTTCAATTTCAATAAATGGGCCATTTACGGTCCTTTTATCGAGGCGATTGCCAGTCATTTCCAGGAAATCGCTTAAGTGGAAGTTGCCCAAGTCATTCCTCCGGTGTAGGTTGCCCTGTCGATGAGTGGATTTTCTCTCTATCGATGCGGGGAAGATAGGGAAGGGGTGTATATTGCGGCCCTTGAAGGGAAAAATAAGAATTGCGCAAGAAAAAATAATTTGTTGTGAAACCGTGAAAATGGGAGGAAAAGGGGATGGCGACGGTGAGCTGTCAAGTTCAGTCGCCGCCGGATGAAAGGAGATGAAGATGCTTTCGGAACGCATGCAGGAGGCGCTTAACGACCAGATGAAGTGGGAGTTCTACTCCGAGTTTCTCTATCTGGCCATGGCCGGCTATTTCAAGTCCAGGAGCCTGGACGGGTTCGCCAACTGGATGATGATCCAGACCCAGGAGGAGCACGCCCACGCCCTTATGTTCTTTAACTACATCGCGGAGGCGGGAGGAAGGCCCGAGGTTCGCGCCTTCGACCAGATGCAGAACGAGTATCCCTCGGTAACGGACGTCTTCAGGGTCACGGTGGAGCACGAGAAGCTGGTGACCAGGCGCATAAACGACCTCATGAATCTGGCCCTGGAGGAGAAGGACCACGCCACCGCCGGTTTCCTGGACTGGTTCGTCAAGGAGCAGGTGGAGGAGGTGGCCTCGCCCCAGAAGATCCTGGACCATTTGGAGATGGTCAAGGAGGAGGGGAGCGCGCTGATGATGATGGACCGCGAGCTGGCCCAGCGCGTGTTCAACCCTCCCACAACCACATCCACCTAGAGAGTGGGGTCCTGTCTTGATTTTTGATGCCCCCGAAGGTGTTTGAAGTGCGCTTTAGTTTAATTATAGCGGTCAGGTCTTGATTTTTGCATGGATGCGTTACGTTCGTTGGGTGTGACGTATTGCTCAAAAATCCATGTAGAAAATCAAGACCTGACCCCGATTGCAACCCCAACTGCCGCTCAGATACCCTACGAGATATTAAAAAATCAAGACCTGACCCCGTATGGACGGGGGGACGATATAAGGATATAAATATAGGGGAGCCGAATAAGCCGGATTTGAGGAAGCAATGAACGTACTTTTTGTCCATTCCGAGCAGGATCCCTTCTCCGAAAACAGGCCGCTCGAGACCCTAGAAAGGGTGCATTTCGGGATATCCTACATATCTTCCCTTCTCAAGAAGGAAGGCCATCGCACGCGGCTGGCGGTCGTCTCGCCGGAGACGGCGCACGGGATCGACGAGCAGGTGAGAGCTTTCAACCCCGGCCTGATTTGCTTTACCTCCGTGTACACCGAATACCATATCATCACCAAGGTGGCCGAAAGGGTAAAGAGGCTTTTCCCGGAAATCTTCCTCGTCCTGGGCGGGTCGCACGCCACCCTGAGGCCGGAGGACTGTCTCGCCCAGCCTTTCGACGCCGTATGCGTGGGGGAAGGGGAATACCCTACCCTGGAACTGGCGGAGCAACTGGAATCCGGGTCTTACCCGTCGGGAATACCCAACCTGTATATCAAGAAGCCCAGCGGCGCGGTGGAGCGCAATCGTCCCCGGCCGTTCCTTGAGGATCTGGACAGCTTACCCTTCCCGGACCGGGAAATGTGGCTACCTTGGGTATCCAACCCCTATTCACGCCCCTCCGTGCTCCTGGGACGCGGCTGCCCCTTTCATTGCACCTACTGCAGCAACCATGCCCTGAGGAGGGTGGCGGAGGGGAAGTACGTTCGGCTGAGGAGCCCGGGCAATATCGTGGATGAGCTCGCCGCCATGAGAGAGAAGAACCCGCTTTTCGGGGAGGCTTATCTGGAGGTGGAGACCCTGGGCGTGGACAAGGAGTGGGCCCTGGAGCTTTGCCGCGGGCTGCGCCGGCTAAATGAAGGCCTGGAGACGCCCATCGTCTTCGGCACCAACTTGAGGGTAACCCCTAACAACGACTACGAGGAGCTCTTCGCCGCTCTGGCGGAGAGCAATTTCCGATTTATAAACATCGGCCTGGAGTCCGGCAGCGAGAGGGTCAGGAGAGAGATTCTTAACCGGCGCTATTCCAATGGGGATATTATCAGGACGGTGGAAACGGCTCGGAGACACGGCCTGCAGGTAGGCTTCTACAACCTCATCGGCCTGCCTGGGGAGACCAAGCGGGATTTCCGGGAGACGGTGCGCATGAACCGCATCTGCCAGCCGGACTGGTTCCTCATCGCCGTTTTCTTCCCCTACCCGGGGACGGAGCTCTACGAAACCTGCCGCGAGATGGGACTCTTGGATAACGGCTTGAATCCCTATCTGGAGAGAAGGAGGCCGGTGCTCGACCAACCCGGGTTCAGGAAGAGGCAGGTGGGGCGGAGACGCGACTGGTTTCCCCTGCTGGTCTACGGCGGACGCCGCAAGTGGAAAGAGGTGCTCTGGCTGGTGGTGATGGCCAAGGTCTATTCGCATCGCTGGAGCATCGACATCCACCGCCGACTGAGCAGGGGTTATTTTCTCAGGAAGGCTGACGACGGCGTGAAGGAGCTTTTCGAGGCCATGTACACCTTCGAGGCGGACCACTCTTGCCTGGAGCAAGCGGAGGTTGCTTTGCTCGGAGGTGATGGCGAGAAAAGCCAGGTCTAAAGCGGCCCGGTGCGGGGGAGGGTAAGAAAAAGATGGCCGAGCACGTTCACCAGCCTATCGGTGAGGAGATCAGGAGTATTTCCGGCTATTACGTGGTGCTCGAGGAGGGCACGCTGGAGTACGGCGAGCGGGAAGTGCTTTACCTGCTGGGGGCGGCGGCGGCGGACACGTCCTGCTGCGCCGGCGCGGGGATGGGCTACATAGCCGTCTCCGGCTACATCAGGTCCTTGAAAAGCCACCGCAATCATGAAGGATTATGGGTCTCACTAGTGGATCGCATCGAGGGCGAGGAAGAGCGCAGGGAGATCGCCAGACTGCTGAAGGCAAGGCACCCCGGTTTTCAGCAGGTGAACTTTGCCTGATCTTGGAATTGAATAAATGCGCGCCAAGCGCCGAGGGGAAGGGAGGAAGAAAATGGTAGGTATCAGCTCTTTCGGCGGTTACGTGCCGCGATACCGCCTCAACCGCATGATCGTCTTCGCTTCCATGGGCTGGTTGAACCCGGTGATCATCACCAACGCCCGGGGAGAAAAGGCCGTCGCCAACTTCGACGAGGATTCCATAACCATGGCCGTCGCCGCGGGGATGGATTGCCTCAAAGGTATGGACCGCGGAAGCGTCGAGGCGGTATATTTCGCCAGCACCACCGCCCCGTACAAGGAGAGGCAGAACGCCAACATCGTGGCGGGAGCCCTGGGGTGCCGGGACGAGATCCGCTCCGCCGATTTCGGCGGGTCGCTTAAGGCGGGAACCAGCGCCCTCCTCTCCGGCCTGGAATTCGCGGCGGCCAATCAGGGCTCCAAGGCTGTGATTTGCGCCGCGGACTGCCGGCTGGGCAAGATGGCCTCCATGCAGGAAATGGTCTTCGGGGACGGAGGCGCCGCTTTCATGGTGGGGAGCGAGGAGGTAATCGCCGAGTACAAGGGATCCTTTTCCGTCTCCCACGACTTCGTGGACCACCTCAGGGGGTCGAACACCAAGTACGACCGCATGTGGGAGGAGCGATGGATAAGGGATGTGGGCTACGCCTCCTTCATCCCCCAGGCGGTGAACGGCCTGTGCGGCAAATACGGCCTCAACCCCTCCGACTTCGACCGCATCGTCTATCCCTGCTATTACGGCGGGGCGCGCAAGAAGATAAACGGTTTGCTGCAAGTGGAGGCGGAGAAGGTGCAGGACGACATGCTGGGCACGGTGGGGGACACCGGCGCCGCCCATCCCCTCCTGATGCTGGCCGCCGCCCTGGAAACGGCCCAGCCGGGACAGAAGATACTCCTGGTAAGTTATGGAAGCGGATGCGACGCCCTGTGGTTCGAGGTCACCGAGAACATCACCAAGGCACAGGACGGCAGGGGCGTATCCCACTGGCTGGCCAGGAGGGCCGAGCTGGACAACTACCAGAAATACCTGGTTTGGAGGGGCATGGCCCCGCCCGAGCTGGGCATCAGGGGGGAGACGGACAAGGAAACGCGCTGGTCGCTGATCTGGCGCGAACACAAGGCCGTGCTGGGTCTGGTGGGGTCGAAGTGCAAGGCCTGCGGCACGCAGCAGTTCCCGCCCACGCGCGTGTGCGCCAACCCGGAGTGCAGCGCGGTCGACCAGTCGGAGCCGGTCTATCTGGCCGACAAGGGAGGGACCATTTTCACCTACACCGGAGACATGCTGGCCGCCTCCCTGAACCCGCCGGCCATCTACGGCAACGTTTCCATCAACGGCGGGGGCAGGACCATGATGGACTTTACCGACTGCACGGTGGAGGACCTGGCGGTGGGCAAGGCGGTGGACTTCAGCTTTCGCATCAAGTTCTACGATCCCAAGCGGGACATCACCAATTATTTCTGGAAAGCCGTGCCGGCGGTGGAGGAGGTGAAGTGAGATGGCCGAAGGAGTAAGGGACAAGGTGGTCATTCTGGGCATGGGATGCACCAAGTTCGGTGAGCGCTGGGACATGGGGTCAGACGACCTGCTGGTGGAATCCTTCACCGAGGCGCTGGAGGATGCCGGTGTCGAGAAAAAGGATATCCAGGCGGCCTGGCTGGGTACGCACATCGACGAGGTAAACGTAGGCAAGGGCGGCACCTACACCGGGTACGCGCTCCGCCTCCCGCTCATCCCGGTGACGCGCACCGAGAATTTCTGCGCCTCGGGCACGGAAGCCTTTCGGGGGGCGACCTACGGGGTGGCCTCGGGAGCTTACGACATAGCCCTGGCCATCGGGGTGGAGAAGCTCAAGGACACCGGGTATGGGGGACTTCCCGATTCCCCGGCCTTCGGTCAGGAGATGATCATCTGGGGCCCCAACGCCACCGCTCCGGGCATGTTCGCCCAACTGGCCACGGCCTACGCCGCCAGGCACAATATTCCCATGGAAAAGCTCAAGGAGGCCATCACCCACGTATCCTGGAAGAGCCACCAGAACGGGGCTAAGAACCCCCGCGCTCATCTGCGCAGGGCGGTGACCAAGGAGCAGATCATGGGGTCGCCCATGGTGGCTTATCCCCTGGGGCTCTTCGACTGCTGCGGGGTAAGCGACGGCTCGGCGGCGGCCATCGTCACCACCCCGGAGATCGCCAAGAAGCTCAAGCCCAACGACCCCCTGGTCAAGGTGAAGGCCCTGCAGATATCGGTGTCCTCGGGCGAGGAAGCCCTGTATGACAAGTGGGACGGGGCCGGAGTCATCACCACCCGCATGGCGGCGAAGAAAGCCTACGAGGAAGCGGGGATCAAGGACCCGCGCAAGGAGATAAGCATGATGGAGGTGCACGACTGTTTCTCCATCACCGAGTTGGTGACCATGGAGGACCTGGGCATCTCCCCGCCGGGAGGGGCTCCCGATGATATCCTGAGCGGCTTCTACGACCTGGACGGGCAGATACCCTGCCAGCCGGACGGTGGGCTGAAATGCTTCGGGCACCCCATAGGGGCCTCGGGCCTGCGCATGATCTTCGAGATGTACAACCAGCTCCTGGGGCGCTGGCCGGAGGACCGGGCGGTTAAGAACCCCAAGTTCGGTCTTACCCACAACCTGGGCGGGGTGCCCAACAACAACGTGTGCAGCGTGGCCATCTTCGGCGTGGATTAAGGAATGGGGCCTGGTCTCAGGCCGGCTTCTCTGCCAGGCCTAAGAGCTTGTGGCGACGGCGCGTTGCTTTAATGGCCTTAGGTCGTTAAGGGCGACGAGAGGAGGCATCATGGCCCCTTCCCGGTGGGAGGAAGTGGCGGAGGATTACAACCGCATCTTTCGCGGCGACAAGGTTTACTGGAAGGTACTGGAAACGTTGACGGGGCACGCGGCCGTGGCGGAAGGCGAGGTCGTCCTGGACTTGGGTTGCGGTACCGGCAACGTGACCGCGTTGCTGCGAGAGAGATGCCCCGGCGCGAGGGTCTGCGGCGTGGATCCCGCCGGCAACATGGTGCGGCTGGTGAGGGACCGCTTTCGCGACGACGCCATGGTCGAGATCAAGGAAGGCGAGGGCACCGGCATTCCTTATCCCTCCGGGTATTTTGATTGCGTGGTATCCAACCTGGCCCTGCACCATGTATTGCCCGAACAGAGGCGCCTCTGCGCCGCCGAGCTGGCACGGGTGATCAGGCCGGGCGGACGTTTGGTGTACTCCGACCTCTTCTGGGACGTTGAGGGAGGGCGCGACGACGCGCCCAGGATGAGGGAGGTGATCGAGGAGATCGCCGCGTACGCCCTTTACTGCTTGGACAAGGGCGCGCCGGAGATGACGGTGTTTCTGTGCCAGCAGCTTCCGCTGCACCTTGAGGAGATAAACGAATACGTCGCCACCGTGAACGAGTGGCTTGGGCCCCTCGAGGAAGCCGGCTTCGACGACCTCGAGGTCATCCTGCCCCCTCCCCCCCGGTTTTCATTCAAGATCATCCGGGGGGTTAAGCCCGGATTATAATATATTCAAAGTCCTTTTTACTCCCTAGTTTGTGCGGGAGGTAAGCATGAGCGAGACGGTAAACGGGGGAGTCGGGCTCTGCGGAGGCCTGTGCGGCGCGCGCGTCTCCGAGCTTATCGCCACCGATGCCGTCTTCGCGGCATGAGATGAAAAAGGAATCCCCGAACGGCATGGACCTGATGCGGCTGGTGGACCGCTACAAAGCCATGCTGGAGGATATAGCACGCTACAAGCTGCGGGCGGCTTCCCTGGGAGGTTCGGCTGGCGGCAAGGAGAGGTTAAAATCGGAGCTGGCCAGGAAATCGAGGAAGGCCGAGGAGCTGGAACGCCAGATCAACGAGCTGCGGACGAAGATCCTGGCCAAGGAGGATGAAATAAAAAGGTTGGGCGGTCCGAACGGGGAAAGATGCGGATAAGAAAGACAGAGCCTCACGACTCGAGGCGGCATTCTTCGATACCTGCCGCCGGATTGGAGGCACGAGCGTGCCCCGGCAGATATGAATAGAATAATGGAAAGGAATGCCCGAATCCCTTATTGGATGGTTGAGGAGGTCGTGAGATGGCCGAGGAATTCAAGCGTGCGGGGTTGCGGCTCAACCTGTTCGAAAACGAGGAGTTCGATTTCCAGATGGTGCGGGGCCTGGGAGCGGCGTGCATGGGCGCCGCTACCCTGGGAGAGTGCCTGGTCACCGCCGGGCGCATAAGCGACGGCGACGTGTTGAGCTGGGTCGCGGAGTGGGCGGCCACCGCTTCCAGGGTGGAGAAACAGGCCGGCGAATTCGAGAGGCGGGGAGTCAAGAGCGCCTCCCGCGACGCCTATCTTCGCGCCTCCATGTACTGGCGCGCCGCCGAGTACTACGGCTTCTTCTCCGAGCCCGCCCGGCGCGAGCACTGGGAGAGCAGCGTGCGCTGCTTCCGCAAGGCGGCCGGGCTCATGGGCTATCCCTGGGAGGTTCTGGAAATCCCCTTCCAGGATGTGAAACTGCCCGGCTACTTTTTCTCCCCCGGAGGCGGCGAGCGGCCGCGGCCCACCCTCATGCTCCTCTCGGGATTCGACGGCACCATGGAGGAGATGTTCCTGGGCGTAGGCCCTTATGCCCTCGAGGAAGGCTACAACATCATGATGTTCGAGGGACCCGGCCAGGCGGCCATGTGCCACCTCTACCCCGACCGCCCCTTCATGCCCGACTTCGAGAAGCCGGTGAGCGCGGCGGTAGATTACGCCCTGTCCCGTCCCGACGTGGACCCCGAGCGCCTGGCTCTATTGGGTGTCAGCCTGGGAGGTTATTTCGCCGCCCGGGCGGTGGTCCACGACAAGAGGATCAAGGCCTGCATACTCAATTCCCCCATCGTCGACATGTACCCCTACTTCGCTGGCTCCGCCTTGAAGAACCTGGCCGAGCTGCCCGAAGCGGATTACGAGTCGGCCATGCAGGCGGTTCCCATCATCCGTTGGGTGGTGGAGACCTTCGGCCGCCGCTTCGGGGCCGGGACGGTCCCCGCCATGTTCGAGAAGATGAAGGCCTTCAGCATCGTGGGCAGGGAAGGGGAGATAACCTGCGCCACCCTTTCCCTGGTGGGGGAGGGAGAGGGGGAGGAGGCGCAGAGGCAGACCGCCGCCTTCTACGAGGGGGTTTCCGGGCCCAAGGCCAAACACGTCTTCACCGCGGAGGAGGGCGCGGACGCGCATTGCCAGGTGGGCAACCAGCCCCTGGCAGGCGGAGTGATCCTAGCCTGGCTCAAGGAGGTCGACTGGGGGGCCGCCACGTAGGGTTCTTCTGAAAGCCGGCGCGGTTTTAAAATAGCGATGTGGAAGGAGATATTGAGCGCTTTCCGTGAGATCGCCTCCGGCCTGGAGCCGTGATGGGGGAGCTGCCATGAAACTGAACAAGAAAGCCTACGCCAGCATCTACGAGAGGGAGGACGTCCACTGGTGGTTTCTGGGGCGGCGCAGCATACTCTCCGCCCTGCTCGACGGGCTGGGTCCACGAGACGGCCGTCGGATTCTGGACGTGGGTTGCGGCACGGGCGGCAACTTCGCTTTCCTGGACAAGTACGGCACCGTCGAGGGGTGCGATTACTCCGAGGAGGCGGTGCGCTACTGCAAACTCAGGGGGACTCACCCGGTGAGGGTGGCCGACATATACGAGCTTCCTTACCAGGACGGCAGCTTCGATCTGGTGACCTGCCTGGACGTCATCGAGCACTTGCGGCTGGACCTCCCTGCCTTCCAGGAACTGGGAAGAGTTCTCAAGCCGGGCGGCCATCTTCTGGTAACCCTTCCGGTCGGGCCCCACCTCTACAGCGACTTCGACTGCCTTTCGGGGCACCTGCGGCGCTACCGCATCCACGAGGTGGAAACGCTTCTCGAAAAGAGCGGGTTCAAGCCCTTGAGGATTTCCTGCTACGCCCTGCTGGTCCACCCCATCACCCGTTATTACATGTGGCGGGGAAACATCTCCAAGGGGCGGAGCGGTTTTGTCGACGGCATGGAGACCCTGTTCCCGTCTTCCAATAAAATATTGCGGCTGATCCTGGAGCTGGAGGCGCGCATTATCGCGCGGTGGGATTTGCCCAGGGGCTCTTCCCTGGTGGCCTTGGCCCGAAAGGCGGAGCCGGGGCGGATATAAGACCCCGCTTTGGCGATATGATCCGGATGGCGGCACGGGGCCTTACCGCAAGGCGGCTATCTCCCGCAGCGCCTCCAGCAAGCGATCCACGTCCTCGACGGTATTCATGTAACTGAAGCCGGCCCGCACCGTGCCGCCATGCAGGGTTCCCGCCGTGCGGTGGGCCAGAGGGGAGCAGTGCAGCCCGGAGCGGACGCAGATACCGAAGGCTTCGTCCAGACGGGAGGCCAGCTCCGAGGAGGTCAGGCCCTCCAGGTTGAAGGAGACGATGCCCACCCGCCTCGTCCATTCCCGAGGACCGTAAACGGTGACGCCGGGAATACGCTCCAGCCCCTCGATGAGGCGCGAGGCCAGCTCCTCCTCGTGCTTGCGGATCTTCCCGACCCCCGTGGCCGCCACGAAGTCCACCCCGGCTTTCAGCCCCGCCAGGCCTAGGGCGTTCAAGGTCCCGCTCTCGTAACGGTCGGGGAGGAAATCCGGCTGTATGGGGCTTTCAGAGCGGCTCCCGGTTCCTCCGAAAAGCAGTGGCTCGATTTCCCAGCCCGGCGCCATATAGAGGCCGCCGGTTCCCTGGGGGCCGAAGAGCTCCTTGTGGCCGGTGAAGGCCAGGTACTGGATACCCGTGTTCTCGGGATTAAGGGGGTATCTCCCGGCGGTCTGGGCGGCGTCCACCAGCAAGGGAATGTTCCTTTCCCCGGCTATCTCCGCCAGGCTGTCCAGGGGCAATAGCGCGCCCAGCACGTTGGAGGCGTGGGTGCAGGCGATGAGGCGAGTGTCCGGGCGCAGGGCATCCCGCACCAGGGAGGGCTCCAGCGTGCCGTCGGGCCGGCACTCCACCATGGTGTAGGATGCTCGGCCCTTCCTGGAAAGAGCTTCCAGGGGACGCCAGAGGGAGTTATGCTCCAAAGAGGTTATCACCGCGTGGCCGCCTTCCTCCAGCGCGCCACGGACGACCAGGTTCAGCGCCTCGGTGGCGTTTTTGGTGAAAAGGATGCGCGCCGGGTCCTTTACTCCCAGGAGACCGGCAACCGCCTCGCGCGCCCGCAGGACCACCCGACCCGCCTCCAGGGAGCGGCGGTGGCCGCTGCGTCCCGGGTTGCCGCCCACTTCGCGGGCGAACCTGTCCATGGCCAGGTAGACCTGTTCAGGCTTGGGGTAGGTCGTTGCCGCGTTATCCAGGTAAATGCCTTCCGATTTCATGCTTTCCCCTCGGCGCGTAACGCAACACGGTCGGGCTTTACGGACGGTACTATATGATATCATGCCCTCTCTGCATGCTTGTTAAGGAATGATATGGCCGGCCTCCCGAAGATCAGCCAAAATGCGTGGCGAAGTAAAGGAAGGAAGAGGGAGGGACGACAATATAGAAGGCGTTCCGAGAGGTGAGGAAATCGCATGATTAGAAATATATGGGTAACGGCTCTCGTTGTCCTTATGGCCCCGGCATTGCTTGCGGGCACGGTTTCGCCGGGGTTAAGCGGGGCCGCCGAGGTCGGCAAAGCCCAAACGGCCTTCAACGATATAGGTGACCAACCGGTCGACATACAGCAGGCCATAGTATACGCCTGCGAGGCCGGCTACATGGCCGGGTTCCCGGACGGGGGTTTCCACCCCAAGGACGCGGCGACCCGGCTGGATTGCGCCATGGCCCTGGTGACCGTCTTCCACGTCGCCGGCGAAGCCGTCGATCCCGGCCTGGTGTTTCCCGATCTGCCCGCGGACAACCCCGGTTATCGCTGGGCCAACCTGGCCGTCAAGTACGGCTTGATGAGCGCTTACCCCGACGGCACCTTCGCTCCCTCGCAGGGCGTGCTCTTCGAGCATCTGGCCATCGGGGTGGCCGTCGGCGCCGGCTTGGGGGACGTGGCGCAGCGTATCGACGGCCTGCTGGGAGGGTCTCCCTTTTACGGAGGGTCCATGACCGTTTTCATGGATCTCCACGCCAAGTACAGGAGCAGCAGGGTCTGGCCCGGCAAGATTTACCCCCGGGCGGAACTGGCCTTCACTCTTTACCGGCTGGATAACCTGGAGAGCTGGAGGAAGTCGTATATCAGGAACTCGTTCACCGCCACGACCTGCGTTCTTCCCGCAGCCACGCAGGATCAGGTAAAGGCGGTCAGGCTGGGTTTCGAGCGCCTGGGCTGTCCCTATGTCTACGGGGGAGAAAGCGAGGCGGAAGGCGGCTTCGACTGTTCCGGCTTCGTTTACAACACCCTGTCCATGCGCATGGGATATGCCATGAAACGCGTGGCCGACGACCAAGCCCGGGACGAGAGGTATCTCTACGTTTCCCGGGAAGCCCTGGAGCCGGGCGATGCCATATTCTGGTATGAAAACCCCGATGCCGGCCCGGGAAGCTATATCGGCCACGCCGGCATGTACGTGGGCAACGGGCTCTTCATCCATTCCACCGGATCCAACGCCGGAGTCAGTTTTGACTGCTTGGACAACAACGACTATTGGGGCACCCATTTCGCCTGGGGGAGGAGGGTGGTGGGCGGCCCCTACAACGACAGGTTCGACACCTACCTCCTGCTTTACAACCCTTCTCAGGAAGAAATGGACGTTGACGTGCGCTACCTGCGCCCCTCAAAGGATGCGGAAACCAGGCAATATTCCCTGGGGCCGCACAGCCGCTACACGGTGCATGTCGATGACCTGTACCCCTGGTCCGACGTTTCCATGCAAGTCAGCGCCCCTTCGCCGGGAGTGGTGGCGGAGCGGGCCATGTACTTCAACTACGGGGGGTGGGCGGACGGGGGGCATGCCTCCACCGGCTCCGGTCAGGCTTCCCTGGAGGGGTATTTCGCCGAGGGATACACCGGCAAGGGCTTCCATACCTGGCTGCTTCTGGCCAACCCGCAGGAGGAGGAGGCGGAGGTGGAAGTCTCCTACCTCCTGGAGGGGGAATCCCCCGTCGTCAAGTCCTACAAGGTCGCGCCCTCCCGACGCTTCTCCATCCTGGTTAACGCCGTCGAGGGCCTGAAGCCGGGGAGCGTGGGCATCAAATACCGCTCCCTTAACGGGGTCAAGGTGGTGGCGGAGCGGGCCATGTACTTCGATTATCAAGGGATACGGGGCGGGACCTGCTCCCAGGCGGTGGAGGGAACCTCTCAACAGCTCTATCTGGCTGAGGGCTACACCGGGGCGGGCTTCGATACCTGGATACTTCTGGCAAATCCCAACCAGGAGGCGGCCGACGTGCAGTTGACCTACCTGCTCCCCGGCGGCCATGCCGAGGCGGAGAAGAGGCAGGTTCCCGGGAATTCGCGCCTCACCGTCAACGCCAAGGATAAGGTAAAGGACCAGTCCTTTGGGGTGAGCATCGCCTCCCTCAACGGCGTGGGAATAGTGGCCGAGCGGGCCATGTACTTCGATTACGGGGGCAGGAAAGGCGGACACTCATCACCGGCCGTGGACCATCCCTCGCGGACCCTTTACCTCGCCGAGGGCTACACCGGCGGGGATTTCGATACCTGGATACTTCTGGCAAACCCCAACTCTGGGGAAGCCTCCGCCCGCCTCACCTTTTGCCGGGAAAACGGCGTCGAGGTGCCTCTGGAGGTCAGGATACCGGCCCAGGCGCGCCTAACCGTGAAGGCGGACGACGTCAAGGGCCTGGAAGGATGTTCCTTTTCCACGCTGCTGCAGTCCGACCAGCCGCTGCTCATGGAGCGCTCAATGTATTTTTCCTACCGCGGCAGGGAGGGCGGCACCAACTGCACCGCCCTGGACGCGCCCTCGCAGCAGCGCTTCTTCGCCGAGGGCTACACCGGCGGTTGAGCGGAGCAGGACCTTTTCCCACCTTGGCGCTATGCGCATGGTCACCCCGGGATGATCGCCAGGGAGCGAAAGTAGGCGCCCATCGTTCCATAAAAGCGGGTCATGGTCCATAAAAGCCGCCTTCAGGAAAAATGCCGGCGCCTTCGCGGCGATGGTCTCAGGAGGCCTTTTCCCCGCCTGCGATAAGGTTGTGGGGAATGGTCAGGCTTGTGATAAAATCCCCTAGGCCGGCTTTTTTTGAGGATTGGAAAGGGATGTTTTGAAGAGGATGAAGGCGGTCGAGCTGGCGGGGCCGCGCCGGGTCCGGGTAGTGGAAAGGGAAGTGCCCAGGCCGGGGAGCGGCGAGGTGTTGGTGCGCGTGAAAGCCTGCGCCGTGTGCACCTTGGAGCGCCGGCTGTACACGGGGGCGCAGGCGGCTTCCTACCCCCTCGTCTTCGGCCACGAGGTATCGGGAGTAGTGGAGGAAGTCGGCCCGGGCGTGCTCACCCCCTTCCAGCCCGGCGAGACGGTGGTGCTGGATCTCATCAACCGCTGCGGGGAATGCGCCCCGTGTCGCACCGGCCATTCCAACCAGTGCCTGAACAAGTTCGACCCCTCGCTTCCCCTGCTGGGCGGCATGGCCCAGTTCGTCTGCAGGCCCGCCAGCCAGGTGTATAGGGTTGAACCTAGGGTGGGTTTCCTCAAAGCCGCGCTCACCGAGCCCCTTGCGGATTGCATTCATTCCCTCATGCGCGCCCACCTCTCGCCGGAAAAGAAAGTGGTGATAATAGGAGCCGGGACCATGGGGCTGCTCCACTTGGCCATCCTAAAGCATTACGGCATGTTCGCGGCGGTGAGCGATCTCAGCGCCGACAAGGCGAGGGTCGCTTACCGTATGAGCGCGGATTGCGTGGTGGACGTCTCCAGGGAGGATCCCGTAGAGGCCCTGCGCAGCCGGGCGAAGCTGGACGGCGCGGATGTAGTGGTGGTCACCGCACCCGGTAAAGAGGCGGTGGAAGAGGCCTTCAGGCTGGTGGGCACCCTGGGAACGGTGGTTCTTTACTCCGCGAACCCGGAGGGGATAAAGGTGGAAATAGATCCCAACATGGTCCATTACCGGGAATTGACCATCACCGGCAGCCAGAGCCGCACGGAAAAGGATTTTTTCCAGGCCGTTTCCATGCAGGACAAGGGGGATTTGCGCCTCGAGGAGCTCATCTCCGCCGTGTTTCCCGTCGACGAGGCCGGAAGGGCCCTGGAAGCCTCGCTGGACCCGGCGTTTTACCGCGTGGTGGTGGCCATGGACGAGGCGGCGCTGGACGAATACCGGGCCCAGGGAGGTGTTTGAGGATGTCCACGGGAAAGCAGGTCAGGTTGGGCAGAATATGCGGCGAGGACGGGAAGACGCTCATGGTGGCCATGGACCATGCGGCCATCGGCGGGCCCATGAAGTTTTTGGAGAAGCCCCGTCAGGCGGTGGAGGGGGTGGTGAAAGGGAGGCCGGACTCCCTCCTGGTTACGCGAGGTTTGCTCGCCCATAGCTGGGAAGAAATACCATGTGAAGTCGGCCTGGTCATGCGCATCAGCGGCGGCTTTACGGTGCTGGAGGGCGCCCGGGAATTCCGGGACCGGGTGATATCCGGCGTGGAGGATGCCCTTCGCTGGGGAGCGGACGGCGTGGCGGTGACCATAAAGTTCGGGCATGAGCTGGAGGGAGAGTTCATCCAGGCCGCCTCCAGGGTGGCCGACGCTTGCGACCGCTGGGGGGTTCCTTTTCTCGTCGAGGCCATGGTGGCCTTGAGGGGGAGCTCCGGGCTGGCCGAGGACGAGGCCCTGGCGGTGGCGGCGCGATCGGCGGCGGAGATAGGCGCGGATCTGGTAAAGATAGGTTATCCCTCCAAGGGAGGCAACCTGGCCGCGGTGACCTCGGGATGCCCGGTGCCCGTGCTGGTGCTGGGCGGGGAGAAAACGGAGGACCGGGAAACTCTGGACATGGTGAGCAAGGCTATCGCCGAGGGGGCGGTGGGGGTGGCCATGGGCCGCAACGTCTGGCAGCGCGATGACCCGGGGGATTTTCTGAAAAAGCTTCATGCCGCCCTGGGGAGGGGAGGCTGATTTTGCCGCCTGGTGGAGACGCTGCTCCTGATCTGGACGAGTTTCGGGAGATGGTGGAAAAAGCCCTGGACGGCTTTCCGGACACTTTCCTGAAGCTCGTCGAGAACCTGGCCGTGGTGGTCGAGGACATCGCCTCGCCCCAAGACGCCGCCCGCGCCGGGGTGAGCGACCCCCTGCAGCTTCTGGGCCTTTACACCGGGCTGCCTTTCACGCAGTGGGGAAGGGAACGTGCCGCCGCCCTGCCAGACGTGATCAAGATATACCGCCGCCCCATATTGCTTTCCTGCGCCGGCAGGGAGGAGGTGCCGGAGAAGGTGCGTAAGGTGGTTCTGCATGAGCTGGGCCACCGTGCCGGTTTGGACGAGGAGCGCCTCCGCGAGCTCGGCGTCTATTGATTCAGCTCTTAGCGGTACAATGTGGGGAATCCGCCCGGGATTGGGGCTTTATGCTTTAGCGGCGCCTTTACCCCCTGCCGTTTCCCGATTTTCGCCGCGTCGACCGCCGTCTCCACCCAAGTCTGCGAGAGAATGAATCTTCAGTTCTTACAGGGCACGGCGACGGAGAGGGCCGCGCCCAGGGCGCCCACTATCTGGGGGTCTTCCGGTATAAGCAGCGGCATGCCCAGCCTCTCTTCCAGGAGCGCCCTCATGCAGGGGTTGCGGGCCACCCCGCCCGCGAACACCACCTCCCTTTCCACGCCTACTCTTTTCAGCAGGGCCAGGGCGCGATCGCAGATGGCCTCGTGCAGACCGCGGGAGATATCGGGACGCGGCGTGCCGCGGGCGATGAGGCCGGTCACCTCCGACTCGGCGAAGACGGTGCACATGCTGGAGATCTTGGTTTCTCCCTTGGCCTCCAAGGCGGCGAGGCCCATCTCCTGCAGGGAAAGGCCCATGGCCGCCGCCATGACCTCCAGGAACTTGCCCGTCCCCGCCGCGCAGCGGTCGTTCATCTGGAAGTCGGCCACCCGACCCTTGTCGTCCAGGGAGATGGCCTTGGTGTCCTGTCCGCCTATATCCAGGATGGTGCGGCAGCCTGGGAAGAGGTGATGGCATCCTAGGGCGAAAGCTTTGATCTCCGTGATCACCTGGTCGGCGAAGTTGGCCTGGGCCAGGTGGCGCCCGTAACCCGTGGCCACCAGGATGTCGAAGCGCTTGTCCTCGAGAAGCAGGTCGCACTGGGCCAGGGGGTCGAAGGTGGTTTCCACCACCCTGCTATGGGCTATGGTGCCGCCGTCGTTTATCTCCACTAGGGCTATGGTGCGCGATCCTATGTCCAGACCGGCGACGCTCATCTTGATTTCTCCTCCGTTTCGGAAGCGTTTGCATACTTAATGGCGCGGCCTCCGGAGAACTTTCGCCGCGGGGGCCAAAACCAAATATAACATATGAGCGGGCCTTGACCCAGCGTTGTCCGGCGCTTAACGCCCTGGCGTTGATGCCTGCCCTTATAGGAACAGACCCGAGAAACTCCCGCTCTTTCCGGGCAGAGGCCCTTAAGCCTTTTCCTTACTGGATACCATCTCGATCAAAGCCTGGATACGGGTTTGGAGCTGGCCCACGTCCTCCGTGCTGTAGTCGGTTTCCAGATAAAGGAAAGGAATCCCCTCCGCCTCCAGCTCCTTTTCCACCCGGAAGGCCTCGATGGTGTAGGGGTCGCAGAATTGCAGGGAGTAATGCACCACGGCATCAATGTCGTAATCCCGCACCAGCTCCCTGATGTGCTCCAGCCTTTCCAGGTTGGGGGTGAAGACGGCGCAGTCTATCTTGAGGTAGCGGTCGGCGATGGCGTCCAGCAGGCCCTCCATACCCGCCGCGTTCTCGTCCACCAGGTGGCGGAAGTAGCGGATGCCGGTGCACATCTCGTCCATGGCCACCACGGCGCCCGAGGTTTCGATGATAGTCGGTACCTTCCAGTTGGGTATGGCCATGGGACATCCGGAGAGGAGGATGCGGGGCCGGTGAGCCCCCCCGATGAAGTTGCCCTGCTTGCGCCTTTCCTCCAGCTCGTCGCAGAGTTCGTTGACCTTGGCGGCCAGGCGTACCGGATCGTCGTAGAAGGCGATCTGGTTTATGAGCAGGGCGTCGCGCCCGGAGATGACCGGCGGATCGCTTTTGCGCAGCTCGGCCAGACGCAGCAGGGCGCGACGCTTGTCGTTTATCACCCTTACCGCCTCGCGCAAGACGCCCTCTTCCACTTGCTTTCCCGTCAGCTCTTCCAGACGGGATAGCAGGCGCGCCACCTCTTCCCGCCACAGGCGCCGGTCGGCCTGGTCCTTGCGCTGGGGGAGCTCCATGACGTGCACGGGCTGGAGCTCGCCCAGGATCTCGTAATATTTTTTCTTGCCGTCGCAGGTGGTTTCCCCGACCAGCAGGTCGCATGACTCTATGTAGGGGCATACCTTGGCCAGCTTGAAGCCCAGCGAGGACTTGATGAGATGGCAAAGGTTGCGGGGGAGGTATTTCTCGGCTTCCTCGGGGGCCACCTCGGCCCCGGCGCAGAGGCCGACGCAGATGCCGCTGGCGGCGATTACCAGTTCTTCCGGCACGTAGGTGCAGAAGGTGCCCACCACCACCCCTCCCGCTTTGCGGTGGTCGTAGAGCTCTTTGACCCGCAGGCCGTGGATCTCCGAGAACACGAAGTCGAAGTAGGACATGCCCTGGGGGCGGTTTTCCTGGCTGAGGATGGATTCCTCGTATATGGGGGGAAGCACCTGCAGCAGGCCGTCGTGGGCGTCGAGGTCAATTCCCAGCTCTTTCCACATGGCATGGTAGTCGGCCATCTTTTCCTCCTTTGAACGGTTGCCTGGAACCCTATATCCATCTTGAGTAATACGGTTCTATCCCCGCGTAAACCACTTGCCGTTCCTCCAGCGCGGAACGGGCCGCTTCCTCGAGGTCGGGGCTTACGCGCAACGAGATGCCGCAGTCCACGCTGAATTCCCGCGGAGTGTTGATCACGGCATGGCTCACGCCCGCCTCCTTGAGCGCCTTCTCGGCGCTGAGGGCGTGATGCGTGGAATGGAAAAGAAAGACATAGCAGTTGAAGTCACGCAAAGTTTCCTCTTAGTGATGTTAATAATTTTTATTTATATAAGATATTAAGATACATAATACCCTTCCCAAGCCCTTATATCAAGTTTGGGGGTCAGGCTTTGATTTTTGCATATTGGGAATGGGCAATAATTTGGCTCTAAATATAGAGCAGGTTTACGGTAAGCGGCTTGGGGCAAGAATAATCAGCGAGTAATGATGAAGATGCGTTGTCGATCGGGGCAGCAAGTAATTTTGGAGGATTGGTCTGTCGATCAAGGAGGGATGGAAGATGGTGGAGGAGGCGGCGACCGGGTCGGGAAAAGACGTTTTCGGCAGGCTGCGGGTATATAACGGGGTGATGGGAGTTCTACACCTCTTACAAGGTATTCTCATGCTGGCCTTGAGCAACGATTTCTCATTGCCCGTCACCACAAACTACCTCAAGTCCGACCCGGCCGTGACTGCCCAGCCCGGCTTGCCGCATGTGGTGGGCAACTTGAGGATAGGGCCTATGGTGGCCGCCTTCCTATTCATGAGCGCCCTGGCCCATTTCGCGCTGGTCATGCCGGGCATATACGAATGGTACGTGAAGAACCTCAAGAAAGGCGCCAACTACGCGCGCTGGATAGAATATTCCTTCAGCGCCTCCTTGATGATCGTGGTCATCGCCATGCTCTCCGGCGTCTTCGACCTGAGCACCCTTATACTCCTCTTCTTCATGAACATGACGATGATCCTCTTCGGGTGGATGATGGAGTTGCATAACCAGTCCACGCAGGAAACCAACTGGACCGCTTTTTATTTCGGGTGCCTGGCGGGAATAGTACCCTGGGTGATCATAGCCCTGTATTTCTTCTCCGCGGTGAGCGACCCCGCCGCCAACGTTCCCACCTTCGTCTATTTCATCCTCCCCATACTCTTCGTCTTCTTCAACATCTTCGCCGTGAACATGGTGTTGCAGTATAAGAAGGTAGGGAAGTGGAGGGACTACCTCTTCGGGGAGAAGGTATACATACTACTCAGTTTGCTGGCCAAGTCCGCCTTGGCTTGGCAGGTTTTCGCGGGCACCCTACGCCCCCGCTAGCGAAAGGGCCAGGTCTTGTTTTACGCACTTTAGATGGTGTGTAGAAATCAAGACCTGACCCCAAGCGTCAAGCGTGGCCCCATTATTGGAGGCGGGTGATGAACTCCACGCAGCGGCGGATGATCTCGTCCTTGTCGTAATCCAGGGTGGCCACGTGGTAGGAGTTCTCCAGCCAGACCAGCTCCTTGTCCTCGGAGCTCACATTCTCCAGGAGAAAAGGCCCGTTCTCCGCCTTGACCACATGGTCAACGCGTGATTTGAAGATAAGGATGGGGGCGATTATCTTGTGCACGTCCCTCTTGACCAGATTGGTAAAATCATACAGCTCCGCTGCGGCGGCCACAGGTACCTTGTCGTAGCACAGCTCCTTGGAGTTCGGATCCTTTATGTCGCTTCCGACTCCCGGGGCGGTCTTCATGAAAAACTTGGTCACCTTGGCCAGGGGCAGTTTCGGGTCCTGCTTATTTATGGGGGCGTTGATGGGCATGAGCCCGGCCACCTTGTCCGGGAATTTTTCCGCTAGATAGCAGGCGATGGTTCCCCCCATGGAGAGCCCGGTAACGAAGACCTTGTCGCAGCGTCCCAGGAGTTCCTGGAAGCCTTTTTCCGCCTCGTCCGTCCATTCCCGCCACTTGCGGGTGGCCATATCCTCCACCGTGGTGCCGTGTCCGGGAAGACGGGGGCCCAGGACGGTGAAACCCGCGTCCGCCAGGCCTTTCCCAAGAGGCCGCATACTCTGGTTGCACCCCGTGAAGCCGTGCACCACCAGCACGCCCGTCTTTCCCCCCTCGAACGAATAGGCTTCCGCCTCGGGCCATACCTTGATGTCCATTTTCCCCTCCTTCTTACGGAACAGCACACCTAGGAGCGGTTAAGGAACAAACCGCCCGACATCCGGTTCACGCCCATTATATCCAAATTTGCCGCAATATAGTAATCCTTGCCCTGGTTCACTACATGGTGGACACAAGCCCCTTATGCTTGCTCTCCTCCACCCACTGGCCCAGGAACTCCATGGGCGTAAGATAACCGAGACTCTGGTGGGGCCTCACATAATGGTAGGTGTAGTTCCACTCATCCACCAACTTGGATCTTGGCCGTAAAATGTGGGTAATTCGGCCGGCAACCGGCGCTCGACGATTTGCCGGCGCCTAAATCGCCTGCTTTTTCCGAATGGCGACGAATCGAATAATTAACTCTACCCACACTTCCGGGAGATGAATCAGCAACTTTAATGAGCGGGGAGGGAAAGCGAAGGAGAAGCGCCTTTTACATCTCTTTTCCGTCATGCGAGACGGGACAGACGGCGACGGCGATCCAAGCTTGCCGCGGTTTTACGCGAGACGATACCGCGAAAGGGCGGAATGTCTCCCAGGGTCGTTATCCGGATCAGGTTGTGGGCCTGACCTCCACCTCCAGGTCGCCTTCCTCGGAGAGCTTCCAGTTGACTTCCGACTCGACGCCGTAAGCCATCTCGAAGATGCCCTGGGCCATGCCCACCATCATGAGGTGCAGGCAGGCGTTTTCCAGTTTCAGGTGCAGGCCGGAGGAATCCATGCTCATTTCCGTGAGGCCGCCCATGCCCCTCAGGGCCAACTGGGTACGGAAACGTTCTTCGTCGCGGATTTCCTCCGGGGAGTAGAAACCGGTTTTCACGAAACGGCGCTGCGCTTCCACCACCACCCTCGGAATCTCTTCTCCCAACTCCTGCTCCAGTTCATCGAAGACCGGATCCAATACCGAGGGATGAACGATGCTGATGCGCTTGCCGTTCAAGGCGTTCACGATGACTCCCCTGTCGGAGTGCCACTTGAAGTTGGAGAGCGCTATGGGTCCGCCGCAGGAGGGGCATCTCTCAAGCTTTATGTGGCCCTCGCGGAGGTGGTACTGCTTGCGCTCCAACCTTCCTTTCAGCGGCTCGGCTATTCCGGAGGCGGCGGCGTGGACCTCGTAGACGCCCGGAGAGACCTCGCGATAGCTGGTTTTCCCGTGTTCTACCTCCGAGACCGCTTCGCTGGTGCCCGCCAGGTCGCCGCAGGCGATGGGCAGCGAGTGCGGGTTGGTGATGCGCACGGTGACGTAGTTGCTCTCGTCCATCTCGTTGCGGTATTCCACCACCTCATATTTTCCGACCCCGTTCAGGATACCGGAGACTATCATGGCGTCGAGCAGAGGATCCAGGGTTATCTCGCGACGTCTCAACATATCCCTTATCTCGTTGGGGATGAAGGGGTAGAAGTAATCGCGGCACCCTTTGCGCTCGGCGTCGATGATGATGTGTTCGATGGGAACTCCGACGAGCCCCTCGATGCCCTTGAAAAGGGGATCCAGGTTCTCGCATTCGATGAAGGCCATACGCAAGGACTGGTCCCTCTTGAGCACAATGACGCTGCTATCCAGCCAGAGGTGTTCCTCTACCACCTGCTTGGGGACCCCGCAGTGCGGGCAGGACTCAATTTCCATAAGCTATTTCACCTCCGAGTTTTTCGGGCCTAAGGATTTAAGGTACTCTTATTATGGATATCGTATTCAGGCTCCAGGAGCATTAGGTGGCGTCGGGAAGATCCCGCTGCGCCGCAAAGCGCGCAGAGCATGCGCCTGCCTGCGCGCGCTTTTTCAAGCCCCCTTATCTGCTTGAACCACCTGGAGCGACTCTCGAAGAGTAAAATACCCCACCAATAGGTTCCCCAAACCCTTTATCTACTCCCGTTCCCCCTCGGCTCTCGCCCACTTCAGGCTGCGCTCCACCGCCCTCTTCCAGTCCCTGCGCATGGAGCGCACACGCTCCGCGGCGGCCGGGTCCGGCTGGACCTCAAGGTCCAGCTGCCACCTCTCCTCAGTCTCTTCCAGGTTCTTCCAGAAGCCTACCGCCAGCCCGGCCAGAAGTGCCGCTCCCAGGGAGGTGGTTTCGGTGATCACCGGCCGGCGCACCGGTACCCCCAGGAGGTCCGCCTGGTAATGCAGCAGCATGTCCATAACGCTGGCCCCTCCGTCCACGCGCAGCTCCTTTATGGGCACCCCGGCCTCCTCCTGCATGACCTCGATCACGTCGGCGGTCTGGAGAGCCATGGACTCGATCACCGCCCGGGCGATATGCCCCTTTTTGGTGCCCCGGGTCATCCCTATGAACAGCGCCCGGGCCCGGGGATCCCAGTAAGGAGCCCCCAGCCCCACGAAAGCGGGCACGAAAAAGACACCCCCGTTGTCCTCCACCTGGGCCGCCAGCTCGTCCACCTCGGAAACCTCGCCGATGATCCCCAGGCCGTCCCGCAGCCAGTTAATGGCCGCCCCGGTTATGAAAATGGCTCCCTCCATGGCGTAGGTGACTTCGCCTCCCATGGACCAGCCCACGGTGGTCAGCATCCCCTTGCGGGAGATGCAGGGCTCGCCGCCGGTGTTTAGGAGAACGAAACTCCCCGTGCCGTAGGTGTTCTTGGTCATGCCGGGGTGGAAGCAGGCCTGCCCGAACAACGCCGCCTGCTGGTCTCCCGCGATGCCGGAAATGGGGGCTTCTATTCCCAGGAAGTCCTCCGGCGATGTTTCTCCGAAGACGCCGCTCGATTCTCTGACCTCCGGCAGGATGGACATGGGAACGCCCAGGGCCTCGGCCAGCTCGGGATCCCATGTAAGGTTATGGATATTGAGGAGGAGGGTCCGGCTGGCGTTGGATACGTCGGTGGCGTGCACGCGGCCCCCGGTGAGACGGTGAAGAAGCCAGGAGTCGATGGTCCCGAAGCAGAGCTCGCCCGCCTCTGCGCGCCGGGCCGTTTCAGGCTCGTTTTCCATGATCCAGGTAAGCTTGGTGCCCGAGAAGTAGGGATCCAGCAGCAGACCGGTCTTTGCGTGGAAAAGATCCTCCAAGCCCTCGTCGCGGAGGCGTTTGCAGATATCCGCGCTGCGCCGGCATTGCCAGACTATGGCGGGGCGCACCGCCTTCCCCGTGGACCGATCCCAGAGAACGGTGGTCTCCCGTTGGTTGGTGATTCCCACCGCCGCCACTTCCTCGGGTCCGACCCCCGCTTCCCGAAGCGCCCGCCTGGCGGATTCGCAGGTGCGTTCCCAGATCTCGTCGGGGTCGTGCTCTACCCATCCCGGTTGGGGATAATGCTGCTTGAATTCCAGGGACACGCTGGAGAGAATACGTTGATCCCGGTCGAAGCAGGTACACTTGGTCCCCGTGGTGCCCTGGTCGATGGCTAAAACGATCATAGTCCCTCCTCGAGTCCTTAAGGTCGGTCACGGTCGTCTTGGGGCGACTCTTCGCCTTGAGGTTCGCGGTCCAGGCCGGCAGGCGGCGTATGCTCAGGGTCGTCGCCTCGCTGCGCTTGGCTCGCTTGCGTATTCTCCCCGCCTAGGTCTTGAGAGCCCCCCTCAACGGGAGAGTCGGCGTGCGAGGGGAAATCCTCATCCTCAGCTGCCTCCCCTTCCGGCCACGGGTCGCCCTCGCCCAGGGTCATTTCCTCTTGCCCGCTCCCGCCTTCAACGCGGCGATCTTGCGACGCGACCCGCTTCCCCGCCTCCACCGGCCGCAGGTCGACGAAACGGCGCTCCAGCCCCTGGTTTTCCAGGCCCAGGCGCTGCAGGAGGCGAGGCAGGGTATGGAACACGATGCGCGTGGGCGCCACCTCTATCTCGCGCTGCAGGAGATCTTCAAGTTCCTTTTCCAGGTATTTTTTGGATATCCCCTCCGATGGGGAGATGTGCAGGATCAGCTCGTCCAGGTCATAGGGATCGTCGTTGTGCTTGCGTATCTCCAACTGCCATTCCAGCACGTCCTTGTGCCCGGAAAGCAGGGGGTAGAGAGCGTTGAGGTCCACCAGGGTGCCTTTAAGCTTGGTGAGCTGGAATTCCTTGTACTGCGAGGCTCGGGTGATTTCCGCTCCCAGTCGCGGAACCGTACGGCCACAGTAGGGGCAGGGGCTAAGGTCGATGCCGCCCTTTACTATGTCCCCGGTGCGGAATCTAAGAAGAACGCTGCCCCTCCATTCCAGGGAGGTATAGACCAGCTCGCCGTCCTCGCCGGGCTCCAGCCTCTTGCCGCTTTCCGGATCGACGATCTCGATAATTTCCATGTCCGGAAAGAGGTGGTAACCCGAGCTTTTTTCCTTAGAGAGGGCGGAAGCCCGACATTCGCTCCAGGCCAACTTGCCTTCCGTGAACCCATAGGTGGAGGCGACCGCCACCTCTTCGGCGCCGCATCTCCTGAGCAGCTCGAGAATCTTGCCCTTGAGCCCTTCCGGCAGCCGGTCGCCGCCCATGATCAGCGTGTGCAGGTGGGAGAGGTCGCGCCCCTCGCTGACCGCCATGCGCAGCAGGTGATAGGCGTAACTGGGGGTGGCCGTGAGCACGCTTCCTTTGAGAAGCTCCAGAGCGTCCAGGATACGGCGGGTTCCCAGTATGCGTCCGCCGCCGGTGTGAAGGGCCGGCATGCCCACGGCGTCGGCGGCGAAATAGGTCATCCAAAAGGCGAGATGGGGAGAGAAGGGAAAAGCGTTGATGAGCATGTCCTCCCTTTCGAGCTCCAGGAGCTCGAACAGCCTGCGTCCCGCCTCGCGCATCCGCTGCAGATCGTAGGCGGTATAAAGGATGGGGGTGGGGAGGGCGGTCCTGCCGATGGTGAAATGGAAGTGGATAGGAAGATATTCCCAGTCCTTTATCTTGTTGAAAGCTTTTTTGCCGTGGGTCAGCCGCTGAACGGCATTCTTGAGGCGCAGGGAGGATGCCGCTTCCTTCAAACGCTCCCGGGTCGGCTGCAGGACCAGGGAGGCCGGGAGATCCGGGTCGTCGGGAAGGGGGGCTATGTCCGCTTTGGTGGTGAAGGGAATGCTGGATATATCCTTGATGTTCCTTATAACCCCCGGCTTTATGCGTTGATAATCCAGGAGCTTACGGTAGTACGGGCTGTAGGGATAGACCTGCTCGCGTAGGTAACGAAGGAAATGCTGCTCCTGCGCGGCGAGAATTTGCTTGGGCGGCACATGATCCCAGAGTGTCTTCGGCATTTAAATATTCCTCCCCGTAAAATTGGCCTTGAAGTTTTTGGCGTATGTTCTCTCGATCCTCGATATTCGATACTAACACGAAAGGGCGCCATTGCTGAAGAGGAGTTGACGGCGACCATGCCCCTTACGGAAAGGGTGGGGATGATGACCGTAGGGTTGCCTTGAGGAATGGTGAGGGGCGCGGCAAGCGCGCCCCATCGAATCTCATGACCCGGCCCCGTACCTTGGGGTCGCATGCTCTTCCGGCCCCTACGGGGCCCTAGTCAGCAGCCCTCGGAACAGTGGGCCACCCGCGGTACCATGAAGCGCTTCACTCTTCCACCTCCTTAAGATGCTTATATTGCTTATATTATTTAATTTATTTATTTACAAGGCCTCACAGGTTACCCATTTTTGTTAGTTGGCCTGTCCATGCCATGTCTCGCGTTGCCTCACCTTAGCGGCGCGCCGGTCCATCCACCTCTTCCGGCCGGCATCCGGCATGAAGGTGACAATCTCTCAACTACTTCGCCCCGGATCCATTGTCGAGCTTGTAGCGTATTTCGCATTCGCCCACCACGCCGCTTTTCTTCACCTCTTGCAAAGTGGCCCGGCGATCGGCCACGCGGGATACGGAAAAGAGTCCCGTGGGCACCAGGGGGCATAGCGCCGGTTCGCCCTCTGCCTTGAGCAACTCGTTTCCGTGGCATATATGACAGCCCTTTACCTCGATGCTCAGATCGTCGCCTTCGTTTTTCACCGCAACCTCGTCGCTGAATCGCAGGTCGTTTCTCAGGTAGTGCTCAAAGGCGCGCTGGAACTCCTCGCCTTGAAGCTTGCCGCCCGCCTTTTGCTTGAATTCCTCCGCCCACTCGGATCCTATTCTCGACTTGAGCTTCTCCAGGCTCTTGGAACTCGCCTTGACTACCGCGCGATGATATTGCTTGAAAAATTCCCGATCCACCTCTTGCATGGTTGTCCTTCCTCCTTCCCGTTTTAGACCATTCTCACCGCGCCGCGGTCGCAGGCGTGGGAGCATTCCCCGCACAAGCGGCATTTCTCGAAGTCGATGGCCACCCTGCAACTTGGCCCGCTGCCGTTGCTCCCGGCCATCACCTGGAAGGCGCCGTGAGGGCAGTGCCGCGCTGCCTTACAGTCCCGGCATATCTCGGCAATGTCGCATGCCTCGCGGTCTATCCAAGGCATCTTGCTTCGCAACTCACTCACCCCTTTATACCTATGGGGGTATTGTAGCAAGTTGTGTAAATATTGACGATGATCTGAATCAGAGAGAGGCGCTCCTTCCGGAAACCGGACTCGTTTTCCGGTGGCGGTCCCGAGGGGCGGCCGGCATGCGGAACTGCAAGCATTTCGTGTTTTCGCCCACGGCAAGTTAAGCGGAAAGGTTATCGGAGCGAGCCTTCCGAGCTCCGTTGCGGCCGAGCAGCAAGGGGGTTATGATGTAAGTGCGCATGTCGCAGAATCATTCCATAGGCCGAAGCGGGGAGGTATGAGATGTCTGGATTGACCATCCTGGGAGGATGCGGAGCGGTGGGCAGCACCGCGGCGAGGGTTCTAGCCTCAAGCGGTTACTTCACCGAGATGACCATTGCGGATAAGGAGCTGGAAGCGGCCCGGGAGCTTGCTTCCCAGCTGAACGGGGTCAGGGCGGTGCAAGTGAATGCGGACGATCCCGGCAGCCTGAAGGAGGCCATGCGCGGCTCCTCACTGGTCCTCAACTGCATAGGTCCCTTCTACAAATACGGCCCCCCCATACTGGAAGCGGCTATCGAGGCGGGCCTCGACTACGTGGACATATGCGACGACATGGACGCCACCGAGGCCATGCTGGAGATGGACGAGAAGGCGGCGGCTGCGGGGATATCCGCCCTGGTGGGCATGGGCAGCTCGCCCGGCATGGCCAACCTGCTGGTCAAGTACACCGCCGAGGCCCTGCTAACGGAGGTGGAGGCGGTGGATATTTATCATGCCCACGGCGGGGAGCCGGTGGAGGGTCCGGCGGTGATCAAGCACCGTTTCCATTCCATGGAAATAGACATTCCCGTTTTCCTTGACGGTGAATATAAAACGGTGAAGCTTTTCGAGGAAAGCGGAAAAGCGCTGGAGGAGGAAACCGATTTTCGGGACGTGGGAACTTACCCGGTTTACGCCTATCCCCACCCCGAAACCATAACCCTTCCCAAACATATCAAGGGGGTAAAGCGGGTCACCAACCTGGGCTTGGTAATACCCACCTCCTATGCCCAGTTGATAAAGGACATGGTCAGACTGGGACTAACTTCGGACGAACCTCTTGAGGTACAGGGTCAGATGGTTATCCCCCGCGAGTTCGCGGTGGCTTACGTGCTCTCCAAGAGGGATGGCCTCCTTGAAGAAGCCGGGATAACCGAGCCGAGAGGCTGCCTCAAGATAGTGGTCAAGGGGAAAAAGGATGGGGAGCCGCACACCTATATCTTCTCCATGTCCTCGCGGGGCATGGGCATGGGAGAGGGTACGGGCATCCCCGCCGCTCTGGGGGCCATTGCCATGGGCCAGGGAAAGATCGCCCGTAAGGGCGTCTTCCCGCCCGAGGCGGCGGTGGACCCCATGGACATGATCAAGCTGGCCGGGGAGGTCATAAAATCGTCGGGCAAGGGAGACAAGCTGCCCATCTACATCGAGCACATGGACAAGGACGGCAAGGTTGAGAGCCTTGGCCTGAACATCTGACCGGACCGTGACGAGCGGAAGGCGTCGACGCGCCGGGACGGGGGCGATCGCTTGCGGCTGGGAGCGGGTGACGATTAGGAGCGAGCCCGGGGCGCGTCTAAAGAGGCCGGCGTTTCAGGGGATGAATGTCTCCTTGAATGCGAGGCCTTGCGGCCGGTGAAGCAGGCGGGAGATGTGAGAGGACGGCGGGGCAGACGGCCTTGTGGACTTTCGGCAGGGTGGTGTTTATTTCTGCCCGAAATGTGGTACATTAGAGATAACAGAGGGGCTGAAACCCAGCTCCCGAGGTAAAGCGAATTTGCGGGGATCTCCGCGGCATAGGCTGAGATAAGGCTTGACTCGGGAGCTGTCCTATAACTAAAAGGGAAAGGCAAAGATCGCCAAGAGGCGTACGGCGCTCCGCGGCCTTGTTTCCTGCCTTTCCCGTGCGCCCTTCCCGCATTCATAGCGAGATTCGTGCCCCAGCTTCGCCGCGTCTTGCCGTGAAATTCATCGCCTTTCGCATTGGGGAACGCTCAGAGAGCGTTGTTGAGCACGTACACTATGTCCTCGAGGATGGTGTCCCTGGGATTGGAGAAGCGGAAGCGCGTCTTGAGAAAGGCCTCCGCCGCCAGCGTCTCCACGCTGTTTTCCGTTACCCCCACCTCCTTGAGATCTTGCGGGATGGGCAGGGCGGAAACCAGGTCCTCAACCGCTTGGGCGGCGACTTCCGCAGCCCTTACCGCCGGGAGTCCGGAGACATGAACGCCCATGGCTTCGGCGAGCTCCCGGTACTGCTCGGCGCAAACCTGGAGGTTGAATCGCATCACGCTGGGCAGAACGAGGGCGTTGGCCTCCCCGTGCGGCACCCCGAAATGGGAACCCAGGGCGTAGGACAGGGCGTGGGACAACCCTAATCCCGAGGTGGTGAAGGCCATGCCGGCCATGAAGGCAGCCAGAGACAACTGGCGACGCGCTTCCTTGTCGTTGCCGTCGGCGCAAGCCCTCTCGAGGTAGGAAAATACCAGCTGTACCGCCCGATAGGAAAGAACCTGGTTGGGGGCCCATGCCTGGCGGGACACGTAAGACTCGATGGCGTGGGTCAGCGCATCCACACCCGTCGAGGCGGTTACGCGCGGCGGCATGGTGTAGGTGAGTTCGGGATCTATAATAGCCAGGACGGGATAAAGGTTCTTGCTGACCAGGGAGAGTTTCTGATGCCGCCTTCCGCCGCTTACCACGGCGGACGAAGTGACCTCGCTTCCCGTTCCAGAGGTCGTAGGTATGCAGATCAAGGGCTTGGAGCGGCGCTTTATCTTTCCCACCCCTTCCCAGGAGGCGATGTCGTCCGGGTTGTTGAGGCGGGCGGCTATGACCTTGGCGGCGTCCATGGGGCTCCCTCCACCCAGGCCGATGACGAAATCGCAGCCTTTTTCGGCAGCGAATTGCGCCCCCTTTTCCACCGTCTCCACGCTGGGATCCGACTCCACCTCGGCGAAGTGAGAGAGAGCGATACCGGCTTTGTCGAGGATGTTTTTTATGGTTTCCACGGCAGGCAGGCGCGAGGTGGCCTCGTCCCCCGTGACCAGCAGGGCATGCTTGCCGAAGCTTTTCGCCAGGGCTCCCAGTTCGGAGAGGCAGCCTTCCCCGAAAATTACCTGCACCGGAAAGCGAAATACGTGCGCGCTCAACCTCTCACCCCCAGGCATCGCTTGTGGGTTATATCGACTGCGTTTATTTTCAAGTTTAACCGCCGGGAAGGGTCGAAGTCACCGCCCCTCGAATATAAAGATAAGATTTTTTTCCCTGAAGTATGGGAAGAGAAGTAAGGTTGAAGCGGCGCCGGCAAACAGGCGAAAGGGCGGAAAAGCGCCCATAGATCGACGTACGCTGAATGACATCCCTCTAGTTCCTGCTGTTGGCGAGGAGACAAAGATAGCGGCTGGAGGACTTTTTCGGGAAAGATGGGTGGCGCAGAAGGCGGATGATGAACAGCCGCCCATAGGCGTATCGGGGAGGGTTTTGTTCGCAAAAGACTTGGCGATTAACCGTCTATAATGTGGTTAAGCCGGGTGCGCATTGTCGGAATGGGGCATTGTTGAGTCGTACCTTGCGCGGCCATGGATTAAATGGGGAGAAACGGCCGAGAGCACGAGGTGCTCGTGTTGCGGGTGGGGGAGAAAATCGAGGTGAGCTGAATGGACGGAAAAGGGCCGGGAAGTTCCCTGAACGCCTCCCTTCTCCTTGACGGCGAGGACCGTATCCTGGAAGGAAACCGGGATGCCGAAGTCTTCCTGGAAAAGCCGCTGGAGGAGGTGAGGAAAAGCTTTCTTTACCAAGCCAACCCCTCTCTCTATGCCGCCCTCAAGGATTTGATAGGCAAGAGCAGACGCGGGCGAGGAGTGGAGGATTATGCCCTCGCTTACAAGGTCGGGAAACGGCTCATGCGCCTGAACGTTTCCATAACCCCCTATCCCCTTGAGGCGCTGGGAACCACGGGTACCTTGGTAACCATCTCCGCCCTGGGGGCCCGGCCGCTTCCCGAAAGGCGCGTGCCCGAACAGGAAAAACTCCCCCTTCCCGTGGAGGCTGGGGAGGCTTTGGGCTTCACCAGATTCCTCGACGCCCTGGTCGAGCCGGCCTTTATGGTGGATGCGGATGCCGTTTTTACCTATGTCAACCCGGCGATGCGCGCCCTCCTGGGCTATGCTGAGGATGAAATCATCGGACGTCCCCTCTCCTTCTTCATGCTCCGGGAGGAGGCCAAGAAATCCCTGGACTACCTGGTGGAAGCGGCCAGGTCGGCTCCGTGGAGGGGCGAGTTGGAATTGAGCCGGGCCGACGGCACCACATGCAACATCGCCGTGACCGTGGAGCCGCTGAGGACGGAAGGGCATAAGAAAGGAGAAGCGGAAACCTTTCTGGCCGTAGGGAGAGACAACACCACCGAGGCCCGAGTGCGTCGCGAGAGAAAAGAGGAGCTGGAAAGGGTTTGGAACCTTTTGGAAAGCGTGGGATCGGCCACCATTTGTTTTACCCCTGACCTTCGCGTGACCCTGCTCAGCCGTTCGGCGGGGGAACTGCTCAGGATCACTCGCGACCGGGCCATCGGGTCCTCGCTTCCCGAGCTCTTCCCGGGGGATACGGCGAAGGAGATAGCCACCCTTCTGGAGCTGGCCTTGAAGGGAGAGGTGATCGAGGGAGCAGAGGTACGCATGGCGAGGGTAAAGGGCGAGAAAAGGGGAGAGGGAAGGACACTGGCTGTGGAGGTCAGGCCCGCGGTCTCGGCAGGGGACAAGGTCCGGGAATACATCATGTTCATGAAGGAGATCACCCAAGAGATTTCGGAGGTGGAAAAAGCGCGCCTGCAACTGGCGGAATACGAAACCAGGCTGAAGTGGTTGGACATGGCTGTGGCCTGCCGGGATCTGGACAGCTACCTGAGCCGGTGCCTCTCCGTGCTGGAGTCGGACCTGGGGTGCTCCGCGGCGGCTGTTTTCACGCTGGGCGAAAGGGAAGTGCGGTTGCATACCGCCGGGGGCTTGAGCGAGGAAGGTCTGGCCGCGCTGCGGGAATTCAAGCTGCGTCCGGGCCAGGCCCGGGCTTGCGATGGGATGCAGGAGCTGGAGGTCGAGATCCATGGCGGAGTTCCTAAAAAAGGTTGGAGCGAGATGCAGTCCTTTATCGAGAAGGCGGACCGACTTCTTCCCCTTTTCAGGGAAAACAGGTGGCGTAAGGTTCTGGTGATGCCGCTGCGGGTGGAGGAAACGGTGGGGGTCCTGGCCCTGATTGATTGCCATCCGGATAAATTATCCCAGATCGGCCGGGGCGCGCTTCAAGCCATAAGCGAGACCATGGCCCGGGTGCTCTCCGCCTATGCGACAAGAGAAAAGGAGTTAGGCGATCCGGCGGTTAAGGCGGAGAGATCGCGCCGCCTCGCTCCGGAAAGCGCCGAAACCGTGGCGAGCGGCGAGGAGTCCATGGAAGACGGCGCGGCCGGGAGAGAAAGGGCGGACACGGGCTTTCACGCCACAAGCGGCCCGGCGGAACACGATCTTCTGGAAGTGGCCGCGGAGGCCAAGAAGATTGAGCCGGCGCAGAACCACCTGCCGCTGTGGGGGGAGGACGACGCCGTAAAAGTTAGCCCCTCGCCGAGAGGTATCGACCTTCATTCCCTTATATTGGAAATAAGAGAATATTATGCCAGGAGAGGGCATGGGGGTGAAATTTTTCTGGAAATAGAGGACGATCTTCCCAAGCTGCATACCGACAAGCGCATGCTGCGCGAGTCCATCATGCATCTGCTGGACAACGCCATCAGATATTCCCCTCCTGGGGCGCCGGTTATTCTGGGCGTGGAAAGGTGGGGCGACGAGATCCTCCTCCGCGTCGAGGACCAGGGACCGGGCATCCCCGCCGAGGTGGTTGAGGAAGTGATGCGGGCGCCAAACCATGACCAGGAAGGGGGAAGTCCCGGCGCCGGCCAGCGTCGTTCAGGCCTGTTTCTTACCCGCAAGTACGTAGCGGCCATGGGCGGGGATCTCACCATCAAGGGCAAAGCGGACGAGGGCACCACCGCTTTTATCCGCATACGCGTGCTTCCCTTCGTGGGGGAAGAGATATGACCCCCGGGGTGAAGATCCTCGGGATTTGCGGCAGTCCGATAATTAACGGCAATGCGGGGGTCCTCCGGAAAAAGGTCTCTTTCGATCAGAAGTTCTACGCCGTGAACATGGTCATCGCCGCGCCCGATATCGGCCTGTAAGGCGGAATGGCCTTCTCTTCCCTTGAAGGCGCGGGACTGAGAGAAGGAGACGACAAGCATTTGGTGTTGAGGGATGAGCTCGGTGTGGCCTCCGCCGTATCCACCGTTTCCCGTGCCGTGGAACTTTCACGGCTGATCAAAGCCGGAGCAGGCGCGCTGAACCCTTGAGCTTCCCACTTTCGCTTATCCCGGTTTGGGATTAATCTAAAGATGCAGAGTGGGCCAACCCGGCGCCGTTGTAGCCGTAAAGAGGGAGGAAGTCCGTGGCCGACAATTTCGTGGTCAGCCATGACGTGGGAACGGGAGGCAGCAAGGCGGTTTTAACTGACTTCTCCGGCGCCATCATAGCCTCCAGCTTCGAGCCTTACCAGACCTTTTACCCTCGACCCAATTGGGTGGAACAGGACCCGCTACACTGGTGGAAAGCCATCGTGACGAGCACCCGCAAGGTGCTCAAGGAAGGCAAGATAAAGCCCCGGCAGGTGGCGGGCATCGGCTTCGCCACCCAGATGTTGGGAGTGCTTCCCATGGACCCCTCGGGAAATCCGCTTCGCAAGGCCATCATTTGGCTGGACAGCCGGGCGGATGATCAGGCGGCGCGCATAGTGCGTCGCTTCGGCGGCCCCAGGATGATGATGATGGTGGCCGGGGCGGTCCCTTCCGGCAAGGATATCGTGTGCAAATTGCAGTGGATACGCGAGATGGAACCGCAGGTATGGTCGGAAACTTATAAGTTCCTTGACGTCACCGGATACCTGGTCTACCGGGCCACGGGCAATATGGTCATCGACCATACCGGGGCGGGGGTTACCGGTTTGCTGAACAACAAGACGCGGCAGTGGTCGGGGACGTTGGCCAAGCTTCTAGGCATCCCCCTGGAGAAGCTCCCGGACATAAGAAGCTCCATAGAAGTAGTCGGCTTGCTTACGCGGGAGGCGGCGGAGGAGATGGGTTTGGAGCCCGGCACTCCGGTGATTGGGGGGATGGGGGATATCGCGGCCGCCGCTACCGGTTCCGGCGCCCTCGAAAACGGCGACGCCCATTACTATCTTGGGACTTCGGGCTGGCTGTGCATATCCGTGGCGCGGCCCAAGAACCTGGGAAAAAATGGTATATACTCCGTGGCTTCGGCGGACCCGGATATGTTCCTCATGATCGGGGAGTCGGAAACCGCCGGCGCCTGCCTGAAGTGGTTCGCGCATAATCTCGCCCGCCCCGAGGAATGGGCGAAGGCCCACGATGAAATGGCCATTTTCTCCGTGCTCGATGAGGTGGTGGGGAAAGTCGAGCCCGGGTCCGGAAGGCTTCTTTTCACCCCCTGGATGTTCGGGGAGCGGTCACCGGTCACCGATACCACCCTGCGGGCGGCCTTCGTGAATCTCGGTCTGGAACACAGCCGCGAACACATGCTGCGTTCCATATACGAGGGCGTCGCCTACAACTGCCGCTGGCTACTGGACGTGGTAGGTGAGGCAGGTTTCAGGTGCGACAGCTTGAGAGCCATCGGGGGAGGGGCGAGAAGCGACGTTTGGATGCAGATATTGAGCGACGTCACCAGGCGGGAGGTGGAGGCGGTCGATAATCCCCAGGAAGCGGGGGCCATGGGGTGCGCGCTGGCGGTGGCAGTGGCCCTGGGTGAATATGGAAATTACCGCGAGCTGAAAAAGGTGGTCAAGGTGCGCAAAATCTTCGAGCCCAATCCGGACTGCTGCACCGAATATGACGAGCTTTACGGCACATATCGCCGCCTGCACGGCAGCCTGACCGACATATGCCGCAGGCTGAACGAAACGGGTCAGGTATGCGAGGCCTGACTATTGGGATGAGGAGGAGGAAAGATGATGGATTACGAAGCCCAGCCGAGAGCCCTTCCGGAAGGCGTGGACTACGGGGATCACGTGGTGGCCACCTACTACGCTTCCGTGCCCAGGGAGATGATCATGTATTACGTGGCTCCCTTCCTGGCCGTGGAGCAATCCACAGGCACCTGGACGCCGGTACCCGGCGAGACGCCGGAGGTGAGGTCCAAGCACGTGGCCAAGGTCATCGGTATCTACGAGGCCCCCTTCTACGAGTACGAGGTGCCCAGAGGGGTGGAGGAGCGCACTTATATCGTGCAGATAGCCTTCCCTTATCGCAACATAGAGAACCAGATTCCCATGCTTCTGACCGCCGTACTGGGTAACATTTCCATGGGAGGGCCAATAAAGCTCCTGGACATCCACTTTCCCAAGGTTTTCACCGACGGTTTTGTGGGTCCGCAGTTCGGCATTCAGGGGGTGCGCGACATCCTGGGGGTTCAGGACCGCCCCCTGCTAAACAACATGATCAAGCCCTGTACGGGCTATAGCTGCGAGGTGGGAGAAAGGCTCTTTTACGAGGCCGCGCTGGGCGGGTGCGACGTCATAAAGGACGACGAGCTTATCGCGGACATGTCCTTCAACCGGGTGGAGGACAGGGTCAAGGCCTACATGGCCATGGAGAAGAGGGTCTTCGAGGAAACCGGCGAGCACACCCTATACACGGTCAACGTGTCGGACAATATCCCCAAGATGTTCGAGACGGCGCGACGCGCCGTGGCCGCGGGAGCTAACGCCATCATGGTCAATTACCTGGCGGTGGGGTTCCCAGCCCTGCAGGCGCTGGCCGAGGACCCGGAGGTGAACGTGCCCATCCTGGCTCACATGGACTGCGCCGGAGCCTGGTACGAGTCGCCGGTATCGGGAGTGGCTTCACACCTGGTGCTGGGGAAACTTCCCCGCCTGGCGGGAGCGGACATCATCGTCTTCCCCGCCCCCTACGGCAAGGCGCCTTACCTCAAGGACCGCTTCGTTTATACAGCGGACGTCATGCACTACCCGCTGCATAACCTGAAACCCTCCATGCCCATGCCCTCGGGGGGCATCACTCAGAGCATGGTGGCCACCTGCATAGCTGATCTGGGAAGGGACATCATGATCGGCTCGGGGGGAGGCATACACGCCCACCCCATGGGGCCCACGGCTGGAGCCAAAGCCTTCCGTCAGGCCATAGACGCCGCCATGCAGGGGATCCCGGTGGAGGAATACGCCCGTGACCACCAGGAGCTGGCCGTGGCCCTGGGGCTCTGGTCGGGCATCTTCAAGGAAACCACCGCCTAGCACCTCATCCCACCTTTTTCGAATTTCGGGGGCTGACCCCGAAATTCGAAATTTAGTCTTTGGAGATCGGAAGAGCACACGTCTGAACTCCAGTCACATGTCAATCTCGTATGCCGTCTTCTGCTTGAAAAAAAA
>ENA-ORXB01000960-ORXB01000960.1-sediment-metagenome-genome-assembly--contig:-NODE-960-length-42342-cov-15.259671_pt1 | contig 42342 bp, 38 predicted proteins | sample MGYA00237863_ERZ511475 | MGnify/ENA primary metagenome ERZ511475 (study PRJEB26305, sample SAMN06343858) | sediment metagenome | isolation source: hot spring sediment | place: Canada: British Columbia... | reverse complement strand
TGCAGGTAGTTGTGGGTCATGACCACCACCGCGGTGCGCTCGTCGAGGGGCAGGCGCGCCCCCGCCTCGGCAAATGGCGCGTGCAGGAAGGCTGCGCCGGGAAACCGCTCCGGAACCAGGTAGACCTCCCGCCTGTCCACCACCAGCACGCGCCACCCCAGGGCCACACCCTGGGCGACCAGGGGGATGGCGTCGTGCCCGGCGCCGGCGACGACAAGGCGCACCGGCGGACGGAGAACCTCCAGGAAGACGTCCAGCTCTCCCGACGGCGTGGCCACGGCGGCGCGCCGGCTGCGTCCTTCGCACAGGGCGGCCTCCATGGCCCGGGCCAGCCGGTCTTCTGTTTCCGCCGGCGCCACGGCCCGCCCCTCGACCGCCGCAGGGAGTACCCCGGGGGCGGCTTGCGGGTCCAAGACGCGCCGTGCGCCCGCAGGGAGATCCTCCGTTCCTCGCACGACCACGGCCAGGACCACGGGACGCTCCTCGGTCAGGACCGCCCGCAGCGGGGCCAGCAGCAGCGGCTCGGTCCGGGCAGGGTCCACGGGCTCCACGAATACCTCCACCTTTCCGTTGCACCCCAGGCCCAGTCCCCAGACCAGATCGTCGTCCGCCGTCAGGTCATAGGTGGCCAGCCGCGGCCGGCCGTCGCGCAGCACCTCCTCGGCCACCACGGCGATGTCGCCTTCCAGGCACCCCCCGCTGATGTTGCCCACCGTCCGCCCGCCGGCATAGATCAGCAGCCTGGCTCCCTCGCGGCGGTATGTGGACCCGGAGACCCCCACCACGGTGGCCAGGGCCATGCGCTCCCCCCGGGCTCGCCCCATCTCCACAGCCTGCAGGATGTCTCGCAGCTCTCTCGTCATGGCCTCACCGCGGCAGGGCCAAGTGCCGCTCCAGGCGGCGCAGGCTCTCCAGGTTGTGCGCCGGCGCGAAGACGTCCACGTGCGGCAGCGCCGCGCGCATGCCCTGGCACAGCGGCTCGTAGCCCGCACCCCCCAGCAGCGGGTTCAGCCAGATGACCCGGGCGCTCTGACGGTTCAGCTGGCGCATGGCCGCCTCCAGGACCTCCACGTCACCCGTGTCCCAGCCGTCGCTGATAATGATCACCACCGTCCGCTCCCCCAGCAGACGACGACCGTACTGGTCCAGGAACTGGCGCAGGGAGTACCCGATCTTGGTTCCACCCGACCAGTTGGGCACCGTGCGGGCCACGCGGTCCAGGGCGCGGCTCAACTCCGCGTCGGAGAGGGCGGGGGTGACGCGGGTCAGCGAGGTGCTGAAGACGAAGGTCTCCACCCGGCTTACGGCGTGCTGCAGGGCGTAGATGAACTGCACCAGGAAGCGGCTGTAGAGGTCCATGGAGCCGCTGACGTCGCAGAGCAGCACCACCTGCGTCTTTTGGATGCGCCGTCGCCGCCGCAGCAGCTCCATGATCTCCCCGCCGCGGCGCAGGCTGCGCCGCACCGTGCGCCGCACGTCCAGCAGGTGTGCGCGACGCACCGCCCGCATGCGTCGGCTCATCCGCGTTGCTACCCGCCGCGCCAGGTGGACGATGAGGGCTGTCAGCTCATCCAGTTCCTCGGCGGAGAGGGTGGAGAAGTCCTTGTGCGTCAGTACCTCTGCGGGGCTGTAACCCGGCGTCTCCCGGCTCTCCTCCCCTTCCGCCTGCTCCTCGCCCTCCGCCTGCAGCCACTCCCGCAGAACCCGCTCCGCCTCGGCGGGGCCCTCGGGGGCAGCCCCGTCGGACGGCGGCACCTCCGGACGCGTCTCCTCGTCCTCCGGGGCGCCCCAGAAGGCGCGAAACGCTTCGTCGAACTCCTGAAAGTGTTCCCGCCTCTCCACCAGCACCGCGCGCAGGGCGAGGTAGACCTCGCGACGGTCCAGCAGGTCCACAGCCGCCAGCGCCCGCAGGGCGTCGCTGGCTTCCCGCGGGCCGGCGGGCAGCCCGCGCCGGCGCAGCAGGCGGGTGAAGGCCACGACGTTGGCCGCCAGGCTGCCCGCGCGCGCCACCGTCACCGCCTTAGCGCCCCCTCGGCGGCCACGCGCTCCACCAGCGCCTGGCTCCACGGCCGCGCCTCCGCCCGCAGCCGCTCCAGCCCTCGCACCCACAGGTCCAGCCACTGCGTGCGCACCACGCGTGCGTCCTCCTGGCTCTTGAACAGCACCCCCAGCGTCTCCTCGATGGTCTCCCGGTCCAGGTGGTCGCGGTGCAGGGCCATCAGCGCCGCTCCCCAGTCGATGGTCTCGGCGATCCCGGGGGTCTTCTCCAGCTTCGCCTGCCGCACCATCTGAAGGAAGGCGGCCACCTGCGCGGCCAGGTCGGCGTTGATCCCCGGCACCTTGTTCAGGACGATCTGCAGCTCCTTCTCGAAGGAGGGGTAGTCGATCCACAGGTAGAGGCAGCGCCGCCGCAGCGCGTCCCCCAGCTCCCGCGTGCGGTTGCTGGTGAGCACCACGTAGGGCGTGGTCCGCGCCCGAATGGTGCCGATCTCAGGGATGGTCACCTGGAAGTCCGACAGCACCTCCAGGAGGAACGCCTCGAACTCACTGTCCGCCCGGTCCACCTCGTCCACCAGGAGCACGGGCGGGCTGTCCCGGGTGATCGCCTCCAGCAGCGGCCGCCGCAGGAGGAAGGATTCGCTGAAGATCTCCTGCTCCCGCTGTTCCACGGAACGGTCGCTGGACTCGGTGAGGCGGATATGCAGCAACTGCTTCTGGTAGTTCCACTCGTACAGCGCCGTGGTGGCGTCCAGTCCCTCGTAGCACTGCAGCCGGATCAGGTCGGTGCCCAGCGCCCGGGCCATCACCTTGGCCACCTCGGTCTTGCCCACGCCCGCCGCCCCTTCGATGAGGAGCGGCTTGCGCAGGGACATGGACAGATAAATGGCGGTGGCGATCTCCCGGTCGGCGATGTACCCCTCGCCGCCGAGCATGGTCTGAATGCGCGCGATCTCCGGGTGCACCACCTGTCGCTCCTTTCCGCAGAAAAAGCGCGAGGGATGGGCCGACCATCCCACAGGGGTATTGTAGCAAAGGAGGTCCCGGCGCAGGTGCGGCGCCGGACGTGGCTGCGGGCGTCAGCCCGCGGCGGCCTGCTGGATCTCCCGGGCCAGGGCGCCGAAGAACTTCGCGGCCATCTCCCGGGCCACTCCGCCGAAGAGGCGGTGGCCCACGCTCATCAGCATGCCGGTGACCTGGGCGTCCCCGTTGTAGCGCACCAGTGTACTGCCATCCTGGACCACCAGCTCCAGATCGCCGCGGGCTCTGACCGTCCCTGCGCGGCCGCTACCCTCCACGATCATCGTCACCCGCTCGGGGGGGACCTTATCGGTAATGGTGATGGTGCCCTCGAAGGTGCCGCGCACCGGGCCCACGGCCAGCTCCAGCACGGCGCGGTAGGTGTCCTCGCCCAGAGGCGTCAGCTCCTTCGCCCCCGGCGTGGCCCGCCGCAGCACCTCGGGATCGTTGAGCAGCGCCCACACCCGCTCCCGCGGCGCGGCCACGGTGTGCTCGCCTGCAACCTTCATCGCTCCCCTCCAGGGCGCATCTCCTGTCTTCCGCCGCCGGGCCCGGTACCCGCTCCCTCTTTCGGACGTCCCTCTTTCGCGCGCCCATTATAACAAACGCGCGGTCCCAACCGCCCCTGCGGTCACGGCCTATAGCCCAGCAACGGCCAGTAGACCAGCGCCGCCAGCCAGGTGAGCAGCAGAAGTACCACGGACGCCGGTACTCCTGAACGCAGGTAGTCGCCGATGGCGTAGTACTCGGTACCCAGGGTGATCATCCCCGTGGGCGTCTGCGTGGGCAGTAGAAACCCGGGGCCCGCGGTGAGCACCACCACCATCCCCACCCACACCGGGTTCAGGCCCCAGCCGCGGGCCAGTGTGAAGGCCAGCGGGAGGGTGGCGGCGATCATCCCCAGGTTGTTCACGAAGCCGACACGGATGAGGATGACTAGCGGCGCCAGGACCAGCACCAGGAGCAGCGGTGAGGGGCGGTGCAGCAGGCCCATGGTGGCGCCCGTCAGCCACAGCCCCGCTCCGGAGCGGTCCAGGGCCGCAGCCAGCGCCAGAGAGATGGCGAAGAGGATGATCACGTTCCACCGGATGGCCGCCAGAGCCCGCTCCCAGGACAGCACGCGCAGACCCGGCAGCAGGAGGAGCAGCATTCCCAGCGTCCCCGCCTGTGATGTGGTGATGCCCCAGCGCGGGCCGAATATCCACAGGACGAAGATCAGCAAGTAGACCGCGAGCATCTTCCGCTCGCCTGCGGATAGCGGCCCCATGCGGCGCAGTTCCTCTTCGACGTAGGCGGCGCCGCCTGCAAGCTCTTCCTGCTCCGGGGGGAAGACGCGCAGCAGAATCTGCCACAGGGCGACGACGAAGACAACCACCACGGGGAAGAAGGCGGCAAACCAGGCCAGGTAAGCCCAGCGCACGCCGACCAGGCTGGCAAAGGCGCCCGCTGCGTAGACGGTGGCACCGGCCGCAGTCACCAGCCCGATCCCCGCCATGATCGCCGCCTGGGAGGTGCCCACCAGCATGGCCTTGGCGAATGGGGAGGGTGGGGTGAGCCGCGCGGCCTGGATAATGCCCAGCACCACCGGCAGGATCATGGACACCCGCCCCGCCGCCGTGGGCACCATGAACGAAAGGGCCACCATAGCCGCCAGCAGGGCCAGCAGGACGCCGGAGGAGCGGCCACGGGCCAGGCGCAGGATGCGCAGCGCGATACGCCGGCCGAGCCCCACATCCGCCATAGCCTGCGTGATGACGAACGTCGCCGCCAGGAGCCAGACGAATTCGGTGCCGAACCCTGATAAAGCGTCGGCGAAAGGGAGGACTCGGAGCAGGGCCAGCAGCGAGACCACCAGCAGCCCGGTGAGCGAAGGGTCCTGCACGCCGCTGGCCCAGAACAGCAGCGCGGCGCCCAGGGCGGCCAGCGTGTAGGCCCCTCCCCGGGAGAGCCCGGCGGGCATCGGCACCGCCGCCGCCGCTGCGAAGAGGCCGGCGGACACCCCCCAGGGTAGCCAGGCCAGGCGGGGACGGACGGCGGCGGCATCCTCGCCGGGGACGCGGGCATCCTCGACCGCCGGCATCAGCAAGAGGTGGGGACGGCGGAGGATCTCACAGCCTAACACTTTGGCCGGCGGAGGCGGAAACCCCTGCACACACACCCCGGCGCAGACGACACCCTCGCGCTGACACCCAGGCGCTGAAACCCTTGCGTTCTGCGCCTGCCTGGCCGATGCTTGGGGCGATGCGCGGGTGGAAGGACCTCGCAGGACGCGTCGCCATCGTCACCGGGGCCAGCAGCGGTATCGGCGCGGCGGTGGCGGTGCGCTTCGGCCGGGAAGGGATGCGTGTCAGCCTGGCCGCCCGCCGCCGGGAGCGTCTTCAGGAAGTGGCGCAGCGAGTGACCCGGGCGGGGGGGACGGTTCTGGTCGTCCCCACCGACGTCCGCGACCCCGCCGCCGTCGAGCACCTGGCCGCGGTAACACAGGACACCTGGGGAAGGATCGACGTGCTGGTGGCCAATGCCGGCGTCGGCGGCGGGTCGCTGCTGAAGATGTCTGATGCGGCCCTGACGGAACTGGTAGAGGTCAACCTGCTGGGGGTGATCCGCTGCGCGCGTGCCGTGCTCCCTGTCATGTTGCGCCAGGGCCAGGGCCACGTCATCGTCACCGCCTCCGTCGCCGGCAGGGTCATCGCGCCGGGGAGCGTCTATGGGGCGACCAAGGCGGGCGTCCTGGCCTTCAGCGAAGCCATGCGGCGGGCATACAGCGGGGCGGGGGTGATCGTCAGCGCCCTCCTCCCCGGTTGGGTGGAGACAGAGTTGCTGCAGACCTTCCGTCCCCGGGTGATGGTCTCTCCGGAGGTGGTGGCCGACGCAGCCCTCAGGCTGCTGCGCCGTCCGCGCAGGGAGCTGGTCGTCCCCGGCTGGTACCGCATCCCCATATGGGTGGCCCGCTGGTTTCCCCAGGTCGTCGACCTCCTGGCGCCGCGCGTCGTCCGCCGGTTCGAGCGAGGGACTGACCGCTCCTCCGGGGGTCGTGGCGAGGGCTAGGCTTCCGCGGCCAGGAACGTCCTCACCTCATCCCGGGGGAGAGCGTTACCCAGGGCGAGGGCCAGCGCCAGGCGGGCCTTGTGCCCGGGCAGATCCTGCGCGAAGAGCACGCCCCGCCGCTCCAGGTCGCGGAACGCGCCCGGGTAGCCGTACATGTCCCACATGCCCCCGGCAAGGCAGCGGGTGGTCACCGCCACCGCAACGCCGGCGCTCAGTGCCGCGTCGATGGCCGGGAGCAGGGGCGGGGGCACGCGGCCGCCGCCGAAGGCCTCCAGCACCATGCCGCGCGCGCCGCGCTCCAGGCTGCACCGGATGAAGCGGTCGTCGCATCCCGCCCACAGGCGGATGAGGTCCACCTCCGGCTCGACCCGCGGCTCCAGGACGCGGCGCGGCCCGGGGCGCATGAAGAAGGCGATCCGGTCCCCGTAGGCCACGCCCACCGGTCCGGCGGCCGGCGAGCGAAAGGTGTCTTCCTTCTGGCCGTTGGTCTTTGTCACCCAGCGGGCGGAATGTACCTCCTCGTTCAACACCACCAGCACGCCCAGCCCCCGCGCGGGCGCCGCGGCGGCGGTGCGCACGGCGTCGAAGAGGTTGCGGTAGCCGTCGAAACCCACCTGCGAGGCGTTGCGCATGGCCCCGGTGAAGACCACCGGCTTCTCCGAGGGCACCGTCAGGTGCAGGAGGTACGCCGTCTCCTCCAGCGTGTCAGTCCCGTGGGTGACCACGACCCCGTCCACATCGGGGCGGGCCAGCAGCTCCGTCACCCTCCGGCTCAGCTCCACCATCCGCGGCACCGTCATGAAGGCGCCGGGGATGAAGTCGAACTCCTGCGGCTCTACCTGGGCCACCCCCTCAAGGCCGGGGACCTCGCGCAGCAGGTCGGCGGCCCGCAGGAACGGGCGCGCCCCGCTCCCGTCTACGTCCCGCGTGGCGATAGTCCCTCCCGTGGCCAGCAGCACGATGCGCTTCACCACCCTCCCCTCCCCGGCCCGCCCGTTCTGTCCGCGGATTCCACATGTGCATGCAACGACGAACCGACGATGTTTGCACATGTCGATGCGCAAACGACCTGTCTGCACCCCGGGAGGCGGGCCGGGGGAAAGGTTCTGCGGAGCAGGAATACTTCTCCTTGAGGTGAGGCGCATGTTCCGTGAAGCCACGTGGCCGTGGTTCGCCTGGCTGCTGGTCCTGCTACTCCTGCCGGTCGCAAGCACCCTGCCTGCTCGGGCCGCGCCGGAAGAGCCTGGCGTTACGCCCACGCCGAATCCTGTGGTGGCCGACGGGCTGATCGTGGCGGGGGAGCGTGTGGGCGGGGTACGATTGGCCATGCCCCTGGGCCAGATCACCGCCCTCCTGGGGAGGAACTACAAAGTCGAGGAGTTCGCCGCCGAGAAGATCATCCTATACGAGTGGCGCGCACTGGGCTTCTGGGTCTCCCTGGACGCCGGCACCAGAGCCATCCGAGTAATCAGCGTCTTCGGCCCCAACTTCGCCTTCCGCACCGACAGGGGGATCACCCTGCTCGACCCCTGGGAGAAGGCGGAGGCCGCGCACGGCAAGGGCTACCGGCGCTGGGAGTTCCGAGAGGAAAAGACCGTCCTCATCCGCTACCCGACGGGATTGCAGTTCGGCGTGGTCAACGATCCGGGACAGCGCCTGATCCACGGCCGCATCTTCCAGATCGGGGTCTTCCCACCCGGAGATCTGCCGCCGGCACGCCAGCCGTGAGCCCTCGCGAAACTCCCTGCGCGGCCGCCTACCTGCTGGTGGCCTGCTCCCAGATGACCGAGGTATATGCCCCGCGGTCGGGGGCCTTCCGCAGGGCGCCGAATTGCCGCAGGATCCGCGCTGTGCGCTGGAAGGCCTGGGGCTGCATCCGGCCCAGGGGCACCGGGGGCGCAGGCGGCCCCCAGATCAGCTTGTTGACCTCGGCCATCATCCAGGTCTGCTCCTCCCGGTCCAGGCTGGGGCTGTGGCGCAGCACTATGTCCACGCATGCGGGGGCGTTGTCGCGACAGTACTGCCAGCCGCGCAGGGAGGCCCGCAGGAAGCGCACGGCGGTCTCCCGGTTGGACCTCTGACGCAGCCAGGCCTCGTGGGCAAAGAGACCGTCCTCCAGAAGTGCTGTCCCCTCCCGGTTGAAGTCGATGACCACCAGGTCCTCGGGCCGGACGCCCGCGTCCAGAACCTCCTTGTACCCGCTGTAGGTCATAGCCGCCGCCGCGTCCACACGCCGCTCGATGAGCAGGCGCATGTCCGCGGGCTGCGCCACCAGGGTGAGATCACGGCGCGGGTCGATGCCGTACTTTGCCAGCGTCGCCAGCAACGGATACTCGCTGCCGCCGAGCCAGACGGCCACCCGCCGCCCTCGCAGGTCTGCGGCCGTGGCAATGCCGGAGGCCCTGTGAGCGAGCTCCCGCATCCCGCTGTACTGGAAGATCTGGGCGATGTTTGCCAGGGCGGCCCCCCGGTCGCGGGCCACGAGCAGGTCGGGCAGCCAGCCCAGGCCGAACTCCGCTCCCGCCGCAGCCACCACCTCCTCCGGTGCGGCATCGGGCCCGCCGGCGACCAGGACCACGTCCAGCTGCTCATCGCGGTAGAAGCCCTTCTCCTTGGCTGCGTAGTACCCGGCGAACTGTGCCTGCGCCGAACCGCGAAGCTGCAGGCGCACGCGCTCCATCCCCGCCACCTGCTCCCCGCGGCATCCTGCAGCCACCAGGAGGACCGCAGCAAGTGCGATCGCTGTTCTCACAAACTTAGACTATTCGCCCTGATGCCCAGGAGCCCCCTCCATTCCCGCCGCAGCCCACAGCGACCGGTTGGTGCGTCCACCGCGCATCCGCGGCCTGCGGGGCGAGACGGCACGCAGCGCGGAAGGAGCGCGGCAGGCGGAGGCGGAACAGTGTGATTATGCCCAGGCGCTGGTTTGGGGAGCGCATTCCCCGGAACGAAGACCCTCGACTGCTGCGGGGGCGCGGCATGTTTGTGGATGACATCCGCCGCCCGGGGATGCTGCACGCGGCCTTCTACCGCAGCCCCCACGCCCACGCCCGCATCCTGCGCATCGATGCGGCCGCAGCCAGGGCCCTCCCGGGGGTGGTGGCCGTCTACACCGCCCAGGACCTGCCCGCCCGTATCCGCGGCCCGCTGCCCAAACTCATCCCCCACCCGGCGTTGAAGCACCACAAGACGCAGGTGGCGCTGGCCGGCAACGTGGTCCGCCACGTGGGCGAACCCATCGTCCTGGTGGTGGCGGAGAACCGCTACATTGCCGAGGACGCCGTGGACCTGGTCGTCGTGGACTTCGAGGTCCTGCCTGCCGCGGTGGACCTGGAGCAGGCCGCGCAGCCCGGCGCGCCGCGCGTGCACGATGACATGCCGGACAACATCGCCGCGCACCACATCCAGCGGGTGGGGGACGTGGAGGGAGCCTTCGCCAGGGCGGCCCACGTCTTCCGCGAGCGCCTGGTCATCGACCGCGGCTGCTCCGCCCCTATGGAGACCCGCGGCGTGGTCGCCGAGTGGGACCGCCGGGCGCGCCAGCTCACCGTGTGGGACTCCACGCAGGCGCCCATCCGCATCCGCAACTACCTCAGCGACCTGCTGGAGCTGCCCCAAGCCAGCGTGCGCGTCATCGCTCCGGACATCGGCGGGGGGTTCGGGCCCAAGATCATGATGTGCTACCCGGAGGAGGTGTGCATTTCCTGGGCGGCCATGGAACTGGGCCGGCCGGTGAAGTGGATCGAGGACCGGCGGGAGCACTTCGTGGCCACCAACCAGGAGCGGTTGCAGATCCACGACGCGGCCATCGCCGTGGACGCCGACGGCCGGATCCTGGGCGTGCGCACCGTCTTCCTGCACGACTGCGGGGCCTACTGCGCCTACGGGCTGCAGCTCCCCATCATCGCCAGCACCACGCTGCCGGGACCCTACAAGATCCCCAACTACCATGCCGAGTACCGCGCGGTGTTCACCAACAAGACACAGACCAGCCCCTATCGAGGAGCGGGGCGGCCGCACGGGGTCTTCGTCATGGAGCGGCTGATGGACCGGGTGGCCAGGGAGTTGGGCATCGACCGGGCGGAAGTGCGGCGGCGCAATTTCATCCAGCCCGACGAGTTCCCCTACGACCTGGGCGGGCTGATCTACCAGGACGGCGTACGGCTGGTCTACGATAGCGGCAACTACCCCGAGGTGCTGCGCAAGGCGCTGCAGCACATCGGCTACGCCGACTGGCCTGCGGAGAAGGCGCGCCTCCGCCGCCAGGGGCGGCGCGTCGGCCTGGGCCTGGCCTGTTACGTGGAGGGGACCGGCATCGGACCCTACGAGGGGTGCCGCATCACTGTCGAGCCCTCCGGCAAGGTGTACGTTGCCACTAGCGTAGGCACCCAGGGGCAGGGACACTACACCTCCTTCGCACAGATCGTGGCCGACGCGCTGGGGACGGACGTGACGGACGTGCTGGTCACCACGGGGGACAGCGGCGCCTTCGGCTGGGGGACGGGGACCTTCGCCAGCCGCGCGGCCGTGGTGGCGGGAAACGCAGTGGCGCTAGCCGCGCGGGCCGTGCGGGAGAAGACACTGCAGGTCGCGGCCGCCCTGTTGGAGGCCAGGCCAGACGACCTGGAGCTGGGCGGGGGAAAGGTCTTCGTCCGCGGCGTGCCCGACCGTGCGGTGACCCTGGGGGAGGTGGCTGTGGCGGCCAACCCCCTGCGAGGCGTCATCCCTTCTGAGTGGGAGGGTCCGGGGCTGGAGGCCACCCGCTTCTTTGCCCCTCCCAGCGGCGCCTACGCCGCCGGGTGCCACGCCGCCCTGGTGGAGGTGGACGTGCCCACCGGATTCATCCGCTTTCTCCGCTACGTGGTGGTGCACGACTGCGGGCCGGTAATCAACCCGTTGATCCTGGAGGGGCAGATCCGCGGGGGCGTGGCCCAGGGCATCGGCAACGCCTTCTACGAGAAGCTGGTGTACGACGAGCAGGGTCAACTGCTGACGCAGACATTCATGGACTACCTCCTGCCGACCGCGGCCGAGGTGCCGGAAGTCCAGATCGATCACGTGGAGACCCCCTCGCCCCTCAACCCGCTGGGGATCAAGGGCGCGGGGGAGGCGGGAACCATCCCGGTGCCGGCCCTGGTGGCCAGCGCCATCGACGATGCGTTGAGTGAGGAGGGGGTGCGGATCACGGAGATGCCGCTGTCGCCCTCGCGCCTGCGGGAGATCATCAGGGCGGCACAGGCCGCTCCGGAGCCGGCGTGAAGCCGCCGCCCTTCAGCTACGCCGCTCCACGGTCGGTGGGGGAGGCCCTCGCCCTCCTGCAGGAGTACGGGCCCGAGGCCAAAGTCCTGGCCGGCGGGCAGAGCCTGGTGCCCCTGCTGAACATGCGGCTCGCCCGACCGGAGGTCCTCGTGGACATCAACCGCATCGGGGCGCTGGCCTACATCCGCCGCCGCGGCGACCGCCTGCGCGTGGGCGCGCTGACGCGGCAGCGCGCCGTGGAGGCTTCGGCCGGAGTGCGCCGCCGTGTGCCGTTGCTGTGGGAAGCCATCCGCTTCGTAGGCCACCCGCAGATCCGCAACCGCGGGACGGTGGGCGGCAGCCTCGCCCACGCCGATCCGGCAGCCGAGCTTCCCGCGGTGGTCGCGGCGCTGGAGGCCGATCTGGTCGTGGCGGGGCCGGGCGGGGAGCGAGTGCTCTCGCCGGAGGAGTTCTTCACCGGCTACCTGACCACGGCGCTGCAGCCCGCCGACCTGCTGGTGGAGGTCCGCTTCCCCCTGCAGGACGGCGACACTGGCAGCGCCTTTGTGGAGGTGGCCCGTCGGCACGGCGACTTCGCCCTGGTGGGCGTGGCTGCGGTCCTGCGCCGCCAGGACGACACCGTCGGTCAGGCTCGCCTGGCGTTCACCGGCGTGGGCCCCGGGCCGGTGCGCGCCCGGGAGGCAGAGCGACTGCTGCAGGGCGAGCCGGCCACGCCCCGGCTCTTCGCAGAGGCGGCCCGCGAGGCCGCCGCCCGGCTCGATCCACCCGGCGACATCCACGCCACAGCGCAGTACCGGCGCGATCTGGCGGCGGTGCTGGCGCGGCAGGCGCTGGAGGTGGCCTGGCAGCGCAGCGGAGGACGAAGGCGATGAGCGGCGAGTTAGCGCCCGCCACCCCGCCCCGCGCTCCGGTCCGCCGACAGCGGAGGCCCCGCGCCCCGCAGCTCCACATGACCGTGCGGCTCACCGTCAACGGACAGCCAGTCGAGCGGGAGGTGGAGGTGCGCAAGACCCTCGCCGACTTCCTTCGGGAGGACCTGGGCCTGACGGGAACGCACCTGGGCTGCGAGCACGGGGTGTGCGGGGCCTGCACCGTCCTGCTGGACGGCGAGCCTGTGCGTTCCTGCCTGCTCTTCGCCGTGCAGGCCGCGGGCGCCACGGTGGAAACCGTGGAGGGACTGGCACCGGGGGAGGCGCTGCACCCCCTGCAGGCTGCCTTCCGCGAGCATCACGGGCTGCAGTGCGGCTTCTGCACGCCGGGGATCCTGATGAGCGCCCTGGCCCTGCTGCGCGCGCAGCCGCTGCCCAGCGACCAGCAGATTCTGGAGATTCTGGGCGGCCACCTCTGCCGCTGCACGGGCTACCAGGGAATCATCGACGCGGTGCGCGCGGCGGCCCGCACCTGGCAGCGGTAACGTCCTCTTTCCCTGCCCTCGCCGTCGCCCTGCCGGTCCGGCCGTTCTTCGATACGCCGGGGGCGACCGGTCGTGTGCTCGCCGCCTACACCCATAGCTGCTACATCGAGAGCCAGCACGGCCGGCTGATCGCCGTGCTGGCGGAGCCTCTGGGCCGCAGCCCGTTCGCCATCACCGTGGCGGGAACGCCTCCCCTCGCTTCCCTGCGTGCCGGCGATCCGGTCACGGTGCAAGACCAGGAACTCCGCCTGGGACCGTTGCGGGTCGACCTGCTCGGCGCCCTCCCCTGGGATCCGGCCCTGCCGCCGCTAGTGGGTCCTGCCGACGAAGGGATGAGCGTGGTGGTGGAGCAACTACGGAGAGAGGCCCCTGCGGATGGGCTGGCACGGGTTCTGGACGAGCCCGCGCCAACGGGGGAATCTCCGCTGGTGGAGCACGGCCGCGCCGCCCTGGCCCGTCTGCGGATGGGTCTTGTAGCAGGCGACGCCGCCGCGGTCAGCGCAGCCTCTGTAAGCCTGGCCGGGGTAGGTCCCGGCCTGACGCCTTCGGGCGACGACGTGCTGGCGGGGCTCCTGCTGGGGTTGCGTCTTTGGTCCGCAGCGGCCGGGCCGCTGGGCTTCAGGATTGTTGCCTCGTTGATCGTCGGCGCGGCCGCGCCGCGGACGGGACGGATCAGCCGGGCCCACCTCTGGGCGGCACGGCAGGGACACGCCGCGCAGGCCTGGCACGACTTGGTCCGGGCGCTCCCCCTCGATCCCGTGGCGGCGGCCCACGCAGCGGCGCGTATCCGGCAGACGGGCGAGACCTCAGGCGCCGACATGCTGGCGGGCTTCGCCCTGGCCTGGAAGTGGTAATGGACGAAGGCGCCCTACGCTTCCGCCTCCCCCCTGCGGAGCAGGCGCGACTCCAAAGCGCCCAGCAACTCCTGCATCTCAGTCCGCACGACCTCGCGCCAGTAGGCGCCCACGCGGCCGATGTGCCTGTAGCGGCGCTGCCGCAAACGCACCAGCCGTCGCGGCGGCACCTTGCGCAGGGGCGAGAGAGCGCCCACCAGGTGGAAGCGGACGAAGGCCGCGGCGGCCTGCGGATCGGTGTGCGCACCGCCCGGCGGTTCAGGGATCACCTGGTCGATCACGCCCAGGCGCCGCATGTCCGCGGCGGTGAGCTTGAGGGCCGCGGCCACCTCCGGCGCGCGCGCCGCGTCGCGGTAGAGGATGGCGGCGGCGCCCTCGGGGGTGATCACGGAGTAGATGGCGTTCTCCAGCATGAGCACCCGGTCGGCCACCCCCAGGGCCAGCGCGCCGCCGCTGCCCCCCTCGCCGATCACCACGGCGACGACCGGCGTGGGCAGAACAGCCAGCGCCTGCAGGTTGCGTGCCAGCGCCTGCCAGATGCCGTGGCGCTCCGCGTCGTACCCCGGATAGGCCCCGGGCGTGTCGACGAAGGTGACCAGCGGCAGCCCGAACTTGGCCGCCAGGTGCATCAGGCGCAGCGCCTTGCGGTAGCCCTGCGGGTAGGCCATCCCACCCCGGCGGCGCGTGCGCTCCTCTGGCGTCCGCCCCCGCTCCTGTCCCACGACGACCACCGCGCCTCCGGCCAGCTCCCCCAGGCCGCCGATGATGGCCGGGTCATCGCCCGCCTCGCGGTCGCCGTGCAGCTCCACGAAGCGCGTGAAGAGCCGCTCGATGTAGTCAAGGGTGGTCGGGCGCTGCGGGTGGCGCGCCAGCTGCACCTGCTCCCAGGCTGTGGTCACCACCCGGGACGGGCGCCGCCCAAGCCGCGGCGGCCGCGGCACAGAGGCCAGCCGCGCCGGCGGCTGACTCAAGTGGGCCAGCAGGTAGGCCAGCGTATCCCGCAATTTGGGCCGCTCCACCAGCAGGTCTACCAGTCCGGCGGCCAGCAGGGTCTCCGCGCGGTGGGAGTCCTCCGGGAGGCGCTCTCCCAGCGTCTGCTCGATCACGCGCGGGCCGACGAAGCCGACCAGCGCCCCCGGCTCGGCGATCAGGATGTCACCCAGCGCGGCGAAGGACGCGGCCACGCCCCCGAACGTGGGGTGCCCCAGGACCGATATGTAGGGGAGGCCCGCGCGGTCGTGCCGCGCCCGGGCCGCGGCCGTCTTGGCCATCTGCATGAGGGAGAGCATCCCCTCCTGCATCCGCGCCCCGCCGCTGGCGGTGACGCTCACCACCGGCAGGCGCCGGTCCACGGCCATGTCGAAAGCCTCCGCCACCTTCTCCCCGACCACCGAGCCCATGGTGCCGCCCATGAACTCGAAGTCGAAGAGGACCAGCATCACCGGCCACCCGCCCAGGCGGGCCTCCCCGATCACCACCGCCTCGCGCAGGCCGGTGCGCTGACGCGCCTCCAGCAGCCGATCCCGGTAGGCGCGCTGGTCGGTGAAGGAGAGGGGGTCGACGGAGACCAGCCCCCGGGCCAGCTCGCGGAATGACCCCGGGTCGGCCAGCAGGGCGATCCGATCCCGCGCCGGCATGGTTAGGTGCGCCCCACAGCGGGAGCAGACGAACAGGCGCGCGCGCAACTCAGCCTCGGGGAGGACGGCGCGGCAGTGGTAACAGGTGATGCCGGCAGCCTCGCTCACATCCCTGCCGCCTTCAGACGACACCCTCGCCCTTGAACTGCTCGATCGTCCGCGGATCATAACCCAGCTCCCGCAGAATGGCGTCGGTGTGCTCTCCCAGCCGCGGCGGCGGTGTGCGGATAGCCCCCGGGGTCTCCGAGAACCGGACGGGCAGGCCGGTCTGGCGGATGCGACCGGCCGTGGGGTGCTCCATCTCCACCACCAGCTCCCGGTGGAGCACCTGCGGGTCGGCGAAGAGCTCGCTCAGCAGGTAGATGGGCCCGTTGGGCACACCCGCAGCGTCCAGGACGCTGCGCCAGTAGGCCGTGGGCTCGGCGGCGAAGGTAGCCTCCAGCAGCGGCAGCAAGACGTCCCGGTGCGCGACCCGGTCAGGGTTGGTGCGGAATCGCGGGTCGGCGACCAGGTCCTCCCGTCCCAGCGCCGCGCAGAAGCGCTCCCAGATGGCCTCGCTGCCCACGGCGACGTTGATGTACCCGTCGGCGGTGCGAAAAGCCTGGTAAGGGACGATGGAGGGATGCGCGCTGCCCAGCCGCCGCGGGTTCTGCCCCGTGGCGAAGTAGTTTCCCGCCTGGTAGGTCAGCCAGGCGACCTGGCCGTCCAGCATGGCCGCGTCGATCCACTGCCCACGCCCCGTGCGATCCCGCACACGCAGGGCCACCAGGACGGCGAAGGCGGCGAACATGCCCGCGCAGATGTCGGCTATGGCCACCCCGACCTTCACCGGCGGACCCCCTTCCTCCCCGGTCATGCCCATCAGCCCGCCCATTCCCTGGAGGATCAGGTCGTAGGCTGTGCGCTCCCGGTAGGGCCCGTCCTGGCCGAATCCTGAGATGGAGCAGTAGACCAGGCGGGGGTACCGTTCATGGACGGCAGGGTAGCCAAAGCCGAACCGGTCCATGATCCCGGGGCGGAAGTTCTCCACCAGCACGTCGGCGCGGCCCAGCAGCCGGTGCAGCACCTCCTGCCCGCGGGGGTCCTTCAGGTTGAGGGTGAGGCTCTCCTTGTTCCGGTTGACGCTTAGGAAGTAGGCGGACTCCCCGCCCAGGAAGGGCGGCCCCCACCCCCGCGTGTCGTCGCCGCCGGCGGGGGCTTCCACCTTGATCACGCGCGCGCCCAGGTCCGCCAGCATCAGGGTGCAGTAGGGGCCCGCCAGGGCGCGCGTCAGGTCCACCACCAGGAGCTCCTGCAGCGGAGCGGAAAGGGGCACGCTCTGGAAGTTGGCCACAGCAGGGCGCCATCCCTCCGGCCGCGAATCCCCCCGACTAATGGACCTCATCCTCAGGCGCGCGCGCCTGCCGGGGCGCGAGGGATATTACGACCTGGGTATCGCAGGGGAGCGCATCGCCGCCATCGCCCCACGCATTGCCGAGCGGGCGGCGCAGGAGATCGACGCCGCCGGTGACCTGGTCACGCCGGCGCTGGTGGAGCCTCACATCCACCTGGACGCCGTCCTCACCGCAGGTCAGCCGCGGTACAACCGCAGCGGTTCGCTCTTCGAGGGCATCGAGATCTGGGGGGAGCGGGTCAGGTCGCTGACCCACGAGGACGTCAGGGCCCGGGCCAGCACCGCCCTGAAGTGGATGCTGGCCCACGGCGTGACCGTAGTGCGTACCCACGTGGACATCTGCGACCCTGCGCTTACCGCGCTGCAGGCGCTGCTGCAGGTCCGGGAGGAGGTCGCAGGTCTCATCGACCTGCAGATCGTGGCCTTCCCCCAGCAGGGGATCTACTCCTTTCCCGACGGCGAGCGGCTGCTGGTACGGGCTCTGGAGCTGGGCGCGGATGTGGTGGGGGGCATCCCCCACTACGAATGGACGCGGGAGTACGGAGAACGGGACGTTAAGACGGCCCTGCGTCTGGCTAAGGAATACCAGCGGCAGGCCGACCTGCACTGCGACGAGACCGACGACGAGCAGAGCCGCTTCCTCGAGGTCCTCTGCGCGGAGACCATACGCCTGGGCCTTCAGGGCCGCGTCACCGCCAGCCACACCACGGCCATGCACTCCTACAACAATGCCTACGCCCACCGCCTGATCCGCTGGATCCGCCACGCGGGGGTGCACTTCGTCACCAACCCGCTGGACAACGCCGTGCTCCAGGGCCGCTTCGACAGCTACCCTATCCGCCGCGGCTATACCCGGGTCAAGGAGCTGCTGGCCAACGGGATCAACGTAGCCATCGGCCACGACTCTATCATGGATCCCTGGTACCCCTTGGGCGTGGGCGACCCGCTGCAGGCCTGTTTCGTCATGGTGCACTACGGGCAGATGTCCGGCCGCGAGGAGCTGGAGATGATGCTGGACCTGGTGACCACACGCGCCGCCAGTTGCTGCGGGGTGGAGGACTACGGCCTGGAGGTCGGCCGGCGCGCCGACCTGGTCCTGTTCGACGCCCCCACCGGCCCCGAGGCCATCCGCACGCTGGCCGTCCGCCGCGTGGTCATCTCCCGCGGCCGCGTCGTGGCCGAGACCCGGCCGGCGCAGACCACTGTGCGCTGGGAGGGCAGGGAGGAGGAGATCCGCTTCGCCCTCCGCCCCGACATGCCCCCCGCGGCCCGGGCGTGAATGGTCCAGGAGAGCGGCGTCCGCCCCCTGCCCCGGCCGCGCACCGCCCCGCGTTACAGACTGCCCTTCGCCGGGCTGGGCTCCTGGGCCGCTTTCGCCCTGACGGCGGGGGCGGTCTGGGAGCTGGCCTCCCGCCTCTACGGACAGCCCTACCTGCTGCCGGCTCCCTCGCAGATCGCCCGCGCCCTGCTGGACGACCGTCGGTTGGTCCTGGAGTACGCCTGGGTCACTACGGAAGAGACCGTGCTGGGCTTCTTCCTGGGTGCGGCGGCGGCGCTGCTGGCGGCCATGCTCTTCATCTGGCTGCCTCGCTGGCTGGAAGAGTTCCTCTACCGCGTGGTGGTGACGCTGAACAGCACCCCCTTCGTCGCCCTGGCCTCCCTGGCGGTGGTCTGGTTCGGATTGGGCATCACCAGCAAGATCGTCATCGCCGGCATGTACACCTTCTTCGCCGTCCTCTACCATACCCACAAGGAGTTCGTCTCCGTGGACCCCATGCGCGAGCACCTCATGGACATCTACGCCGCCTCCTGGCTGCAACGCATGCTCCTGCTCAAACTGCCCTCGGCGCTGCCCATCATCTTCGTCAGCCTGAAGGGCGGGGTCATGGCCGCGGTCAACGGAGCCATCGTCGGCGAACTCTTCGGGGCCTTCGAAGGCCTGGGCTACATGATCCTGGACTCGCGCTACGTGGGCAACACGGTGCGCGTCTTCCTGGCGGCGGTGTTCTGCACGCTGATCGGCTGGGTGCTGCTGGCGGTCGTCACCCTGGCAGAGCGGCTACTGTTGCCCTGGCATGTGAGCATGACCCGTGAGCACACGTAAGCCCAAGAGACGGAGGGGGTGAGGAGCAATGAGGAGACGGTCTCGGGCATCGCTGCTGGTCGCCCTGATGCTGTTGGTGGCCGGGGGAGGGGCTGCGGCGGCGGGCCCGCAGGTCTCGATCATCGAGGCATGGTTCATCCACAACGAGTCCATGGGCGACCCCGTGGCGGTGGAGAAGGGGTTCTTCGGCGACCTCCAGGTGACGGTCGTCGGCGGGGGACCGGGGCTGTCCCCTATCGACCGGGTGATGGCCGAGGCGCGCAAGGGGAGGATCGTCCTGGGGGTCGACTACCCGTACAACATCCTGGAGGCGCGGGAGAAGCAGAAGCTGCCTCTGGTGGTGGTGGCGCACGACTTCCAGAAATCGGCCATCCACCTGCTCTCCTGGGTGCCGCTGAAGTCGCCCAGGGATGTGCGGGGGACCGTGGCCACCTGGATCGGGTATGACAAGCAGATCAAGGCCATGTACGGCCCGGGCTGGGAGAAGGCCATCAAGATCGTCAACCAGCAGGGGGACCCGGCCACCATCGGGGCCTGGATGCAGAAGCAATACCAGTTTGCGCACGCCATGGGCTACAACGAGGTGCTGGTGGCCAAGCGCCTGGCCAGGGAGGGCAAGATCAAGGAAAAGTTTTACATCTACTCCTACGCCGACGACTTCGGCATGCGCTGGCCGGAGAACGTGGTCTTCACCACCGAGGAGATCGTCCGGAAGTACCCGCAGGTGGTGGAGCAGTTCGTCAAGGGGCACTACCGCGGCTTCCTCTACGCCTTCAACAACCGCCAGGAGGCCGCGACCATCTTGCTCAAGTACAACAAGAATCTGGACCGGGCGCACGAGATCGAGGGGATGGACTTCCTCTACTCGATCATGGTCACGGCCGCGACAAAGCAAAACGGCCTGGGCTACGTGGACCCGGCAGCCTGGACCCGGCTGGCCCGGGACCTGGCCAGCGCGGGGCTGCTGAAAGCCGCCAATGTCCAGGCGGCTTACACCACGCGCTTTGCCAGCGGGGTGAAGCCCTGAGGCGGGGGCGGCGGGTCCGGGGGCGGACTAGGACACCCGCGCCCGCCCCGCCGCCACAGCGCTGCAGCCGCGCCCCTGGTCCGTGAACTCGCCACCCTCCGCGAACGTTGCACCGGCCATCCGCATGGAGCGGGTCTCCAAGGTCTATGCCCCGGCGCGCCCTTCGGGCCTGTGGAGGCGGCCCAGCGGGGAGCAGGCGCTGCAGGTGGTCACCAACTTCTCCCTGACGGTCCGCCCGGGGGAGTTCGTCTCCATCATCGGACCCTCAGGGTGCGGCAAGACCACGGTGCTCTTCCTCCTGGCGGGCCTCCGCCGGCCCAGCGCGGGGACCATCGACGTCTGCGGCCGCCCGCCACATGAGGCGGTGCGGGCGGGGCTGTCCAGTGTCATCTTCCAGCAGCCGGTCCTGTTCGAATGGCTGACGGCGGAGGCCAACGTCCTCCTGCCGCTGCGCCTGCGGGACCCGCAGTGGTGGCTTTGGCCGTGGCGGCGGCCGCGCTACCTGCCCGCCGCCCAACAGCTGCTGCGCACGGTGGACCTGGAACCGTTCGCGCACTACTACCCGGACAAGCTCTCGGGGGGCATGCAGCAGCGCCTGGCCATCGCCCGTGCCCTGACCCTGGACCCTCGGGTTCTCCTGCTGGACGAGCCCTTCGGCGCGCTGGACGAGATCACCCGTGACCGGATGAACCTGGAGCTGCTGCGCCTGTGCGCGCAGCGGGGGCTGACCGTGGTCTTCGTCACCCACTCCATCGAGGAGGCGGTCTTCCTCTCGGACCGCGTGGTAGTCATGCGCCGCGGGCTCGCTCCGGGGGCGGACTCCAGCGTCGTCGCCGAGGTGCAGGTCGACCTGCCCCGCCCCCGCTCCCTCGCCCTGAAGGAAGACCCCGCCTTCTTCCAGCGGGTGCGGGAAGGCCGCGCCGCCCTGCGTCAGTCAAACGGGTAGCCCCACATCAGAAATGCCGACGCTGCCGTAGATGCAGCGGGTGGCGAACCTCTGTCGTCGTACTCTTACCTTGGACCATCTAACTGCAATTACTCTCTCGTGGAGGTGCCGCTGCGCATGATCGTCAACACCGTCAAGCACCGCCTGAAGCAGGGGCAGCCGGCGGTGGGCCTTTGGGTCAGCTTCCCATCCCCGGCTGTCGTGGAGCTGCTGGCCACCATCGGGCCCGACTGGCTGCTCATCGACACCGAGCACGGTCCCGCCGGTTGGGAACGCCTCGAGGACCTGATGCGCGCCATGAAGGGGACCGAGGTGGTCCCCCTGGTCCGCGTGGCGGCCAACGACGTGGCGCTGATCAAGCAGGCTCTGGACCGGGGCGCCTACGGCGTGATCATCCCGCTGGTGAACACGCCGCAGGAGGCGCAGGCTGCAGTAGCGGCGGCCAAGTACCCGCCGGAGGGGATCCGCGGCGTGGCCGGAACCCGGATCAGTCGCTACGGCATGGACCTGCCGGACTACTTTGCCGGGTGGAACAGCCAGGTCCTGGTGGTCTGTCAGGTGGAAACCGCCCAGGCCCTGGAGCACGTGGAGGAGATCGCCGCAGTGCCTGGCGTGGACGTGTTGTTCATCGGGCCCAACGACCTCTCGGCTAACCTGGGGTGCTTTCGTCAGTTCGAGCACCCGGTCTTCGTGGAGGCGGTGGCGCGCATCCTGGCAGCGGCACGCCGTCACGGCATCGCCGCTGGCTACATGGCCGGCAGCGCCGAGGAGGTCCTGCGGCGCATCGACCAGGGCATCCTCTTCGTCGCCGCGGGCAGCGATGCCCGGCTGCTGGCCGGCGCCGCAGCGGCGACCTACGGGAAGATCAGGGAGGGGCTGGCCGAGCGGTTCAAGACCTCCCTGCCTTAACCTGCCGCAAGACGCCTGCGCAGCGTCCAGGTTTTGTTCAGGTTGGCCTGGTAGGCTCTCCCGCGAGGTTATATCGATGCGGGGAGCGGAGGATGGCCGAGCGGAGAGACCGCCGTAGGCCCGGACAAGAAGACGCGGGGATTCCCGGCGTATGAGCCGCCAGGCCCTGGAAGAGGTCCTGGCAAGGGCCATGGAGGACGACGGCTTCCGGGAGTGGCTCCTCGTCTCCCCGACGGAGGCGTTGGACGGCTACGACCTCTCCGCGGAGGAGCTCCAGGCGTTCCTCGCCGGAGACCTGCGCAGCGTGCTGCTGGCTATGGGCCGGGAGGGACGGGGCGGCGAGGGACCCTGAGGGCCCGAAAGCAGTGGGCGCAGCGCCCCACGGTTGTGGTCAAAGCACGAGGAGGGAGAGCGATGCACGACGCGGGCACTAACGAGAACCGCCTCCTGGCGGCGCTAGGCTATCCCATCGGCATCATCGCCCTGGTGGTGCTCGTGAGCGACATGAAGCGCCAGCCTTATCTGCGCTACCACGCGGTGCAGGCGCTGGGTTTCGTCGCCGCCGGTATCGCCGTCATGTTGGGTTGGTCCCTCGTACTGACCATCCTGGGCGTCGCCCTGCCGTTCCTCTGGCCACTGGCTTTCGTTACCCCGGTCCTGGGGATGGGTTGGATCGCCCTGACGTTCCTTTACGCCTACCGCGCCTACCAGGGCCAGCGCTTCCAGATCCCCGTGGTCAGCCGGCTGACGACGCGCTACACGGCAAGCACGTAGCCCCGGGAAGAGCACCGGGAGCTCATGTGAGGAGGTTCATCCGACAGTGAAGGGTTACAGGATCGTGCTGCTTGTCACACTGCTCCTGCTGGCGGCCGGCGGCATCCCCTGGCCCTCTGAGGCCGCGCCCACCGGGGATGCCCGGATCGGCACCATCACCTTCACCGACAGAACGGAAAACGGGCGTCCTGTGGGCGAGGCGACGGCGTTTGCCGCCGGCACGCGGCGCATCTACGCGGTCTTTCGCTTCGAGGGCCTCCAAGCCCAGGAGCGCCTGGAAGGCCGCTGGTTGTCGGGCAATCGGGAGGTGATGAAGCAAGCGACGACGCTTGGTGATATCTTCGGCACGCAGATCCCCAAGAATGGGCGGCTGTGGTTCTGGATCCAGTGGGACGACGGCGTGCGGCCCGGAAAGTACCGCTTCGAGCTGCGGATCAACGGGCGTCTTGCTCGCGACGGGACATTCGAGGTCAAAGAGCAGTGACTCCTTGACCAGTGCTGCGGCTGGCAGAGCTCGCTTCGTCACCTGAGCCATCGACGTGCAGGCTGGACGATGGGTAGACATCCCCTTGCGCCGACCGCTAGGTTGAGGATGATAGGGGTGTAGTCTACCAGCCCTTCGGTGCCGCCACCGAGCCGACGGCGGAAGACCCTCTTCGGCCTTGCGCCGGCGACGCCCGTAGGGGGAAGCAAGAATGGTACGTAATCCACCCGAGCGAAGGATCCGCTGGCTCTGTGCCGCAGGCGGTGCGGCGGTCCTGGCGTTCGTGCTGGGCCTTTTCTCGCCAGCCGTGGTGCGCGGGCACGCCCGGCTGGTGCGCAGCGAGCCGGCGGCCGGGGCCGTAGTCAGGGTCGCTCCCGCGCTGGTCCGGGCGTGGTTCAGCGAGGAGCTCGACCCGGCCCGCAGCGTCATCAACGTGCGCGACGCCAGGGGTGTGCTGGTTGGCAGCGGCGGGGTAGACCTCAACGACCTGGAGCGCCGCAGCATGGTGGCGAAACTGAAATCCCTGCGCCCGGGGACCTATACCGTCGCCTGGCAGACCGTCTCCGCCCTGGACGGCGACCTGCTGCGCGGTCGGTTCCGCTTTACGGTTGCCTCCTCTGGAGGAGAGGTGGCGCCGCAGCAGCGCACTTTCGCTATCGTCCACCCCCAGGAGGACCGCTGACGACGGCCAGCAGGCGCGCGCGCTACCTCTGCGTGGTGGTGCCGCTGCTGGCGGCGCTGCTAGTGGCGCTGGCTGTGCCGGCCCACAGTCACGCCATCCTCGAACTGTCGGCTCCTGCGGCGGGAGCGGCCCTGGACGCCGCGCCCCGTCAGGTCGTCCTCCGGTTCAGCGAACCCCTCGACCCGACGTTCAGCGGGGCGGTGGTCCTGGACGGGCAGGCGCGGCAGGTGGCGCGGGGAGGCCTTCTCGCTGCAGACCGCCGCCAGCTGCGGCTGATCCTGCCCGACCTGCCGCGCGGCCGCTACACCGTGCGCTGGCGCGTCCTATCGGCGGTCGACGGCCACACGACGAGCGGCGCGTTCGTCTTCGCCGTCGGAGAATCCATCCCTGCTGGGCCGGTTGGTACCGCCGCGGCCCCGCCTGTCCCCGCGGTGGTGGTGCTGCGCTGGGTGGCGTTCCTGGCCGCCATGCTCCTTGTGGGCAGCCTGCACTTCCAGATGCTGGTCGTGCATGGCAGCCTGCGCGGGCTCGATGCCCGGGCCGCGACCGCAATAGGCGCCGCGATCGCCCCGCCGCTAGCCCGCCTCCAGGCGGGAGCAGCAGCCTCCCTGCTTGTCGCCGTCGCCGCCGGCTTCGTCTTCACCGCCCTCTCGCTGGGGGAGGGCGCAGTGTCGTCGCCTGGCGCCGGCCGCCTCACCGCCCTCCTTTTAACCACGAAGGTGGGCTGGAGCACCGTGGCGCTGTTGACGCTCGGCGGGCTGCTGCTGGCACATGGCCTGGTGACCCCCATCCGCCGCCACCCTCCCGTAGACCGGATCGCTGTGGCTGTCGCAGCGGCCCTGCCGGCAGGCTTCACCATCTCCTCCCATGCCTCAGGCTCCGGATGGCTGGCGATGGTTGCCGACTGGATTCACCTCCTGGCCGCGGCGCTCTGGATCGGCGGCCTGGCGGCGCTGCTGCTGGTCGTGCGCGCTCTGCGCACGGCGCCCCGGGAGAAGGCGGGCACATCAACAGCGACGGCGGTGCGGCTGGTGGTGCGGCGCTTCTCCAGGGCGGCCGGTGTCTGCCTGGGGGTCCTCCTGCTGACCGGCCTGTATGCCTCCTGGCTGCACCTCCCCGGCACGAGCGCCCTGGCCGGAACGCCTTACGGCCGGGCCCTGGCGGTGAAGGGGTTACTCGTCCTCCTCCTGGTCGCGCTGGGCGCCGCGAACCACTTCCTCATCCGGCCGCGTGTGGAGGCGGAGGGGCGGGAGGCAGGAGGCGGCTGGACCGCGTCGCTGCGGCATCTGCTCTCCCTGGTGCGCGGCGAGCTGGGGGTGGGCGCGACTGTCCTGCTGGCCGTGGCCGTGTTGACCATCACGCCGCCTGCCCGCAGTCCCCTGCTGCAGCCACCGGGCGAGCCGCTGGTGCTGGCGGGCCTGGCCGGCGAACTCACGGTCCGCCTGGCCATCACTCCCGCCCTGCCCGGCCTTAACCGCTACACGGCCGAGGTCACCACCCCCGGCGGCGAGCCCATCGTCGGCGCCGATTTTCGGCTTCTCTTGCGGGCGAAGAAACTGGACGAAGACCTGACCCCGGTGACGGTCGCCCTCCGGCCCGAGGGCCTCCGCCACACCGCTATGGGAAGCGAACTGGCCCTCCCCGGCTGGTGGGAAGTGGAGGTGGTCGTGCGCCGCCGTGGTGTGCCCGACCGCTCCACCACCTTCCCCCTGCTCCTGGGGGAGGAGCGTCCCTCGACCTCCGACCCAGCCGCAGTAGCGCTGCTCGAGGAGGCCCGCCAGGCGACCAGGGCGCTGCGCGCGTGGCGGGAGACGGAGCAGCTCACCGACGGCAAGGGCAACGTGGTCGTAGCGGACTACGACCTGGTCCCGCCCGACCGCCTGCGCTACCGCACCTCCGCGGGCACAGAGGCGGTGATCATCGGGAGCAGACGGTTCACGCGGGTGGGGGGAGGCCGCTGGGAGGTGGATACCCTTCCCCAGGCGGTTGCCGTCGAGGGGCCCCTGCTGTACATGCGCGGCGCTGAACGGGTCGCCCTGGGACGGCGGGAACGTTGCGACGGCGAAGAGTGTCAGGTGGTGCTGTGGGACCTCCCCGGCGGGTCCGCCTCCTTCGCCGCCTGGGTCGGGACCACCAGCGGGCGGGTGCACCGCCTGCTCATGGTGGCCACCGCCCACTACATGACCCTGCGCTCCCGGGACTTCAACGCTCCGGTGGTCATCAACCCGCCTCTCTAGAAGGAGGGTCCTGTGATGACAGGCACACGCGCGCGAGCGCTGCTCTTAGTCCTCTCGCTGGCCCTGCTGCTGGCGGCGTCGCCGACGGCGGGACAGCCCGCAACCCTCACCCTGCTGCACTTCAACGACGTCTACCAACTCGGGCCGGTGGACGGCGGGAAGCGCGGCGGGTTCGACCGGCTGGCCACGGTAGTGGAACAGTACCGGAGCAGGGAGTCTCCTACGCTGCTCCTCTTCGCGGGTGACCTGATATCGCCGTCGGTGGAGTCCTCCATCTTCAAGGGCGCCCAGCTCATCGCCGGGATGAACCAGCTTGGCGTGGATGCGGCCAGCTTCGGCAACCACGAGTTTGACTACGGTCCCGAGGAGCTGGCGGCGCGGATCAGGGAGTCGCGCTTCCCCTGGGTGGCCAGCAACACCTTCACCGCGGGGATGCGGCCGTTCCCCGGCGCACGTCCCTGGCTACTCCTCCCCGCCGGCGGGGTAACCGTGGGGATCATCGGCCTGCTCACCGAGGAGACCGCGGTCGTATCCTCCCCTGGCCGGACCACCTTCGGCGACCCGGTGGCCGTGGCCCGCGTGGTGGTTCCGGTCCTGCGCAGGGGCGGCGCGCAGGTGATCCTGGCCCTCACCCACCAGTTCATCGCCGCCGACCAGGAACTGCTGCGGCAGGTTCCCGAGATCGACTTGGTCCTGGGGGGTCACGAGCACGACCCGCTGACGGCCACAGTGGGTGGGCGCCTGATCGCCAAGGCCGGATCGGACGCCAAGTGGCTGGGCGTCACCCGCCTGGCCCTGGACGGCTCGCGGCGGGCCACCTACCAACTGGTCGAGGTCACCGACCAGGTCCCGCCGCACCCGGCCATGGCCGCCATGGTGAAACGGTACGCCGACCAGATGAGCAAGGAAATGGACGTCGTCATCGGCGAGACCACCGTCCCCCTGGACGCGCGCAACAGCACGGTGCGCCAGCAGGAATCCAACCTGGGCAACTTCATCGCCGACGCCATGCGGGGCGCCGTGCAGGCCGACCTGGCCATCACCAACGGCGGAGGGATCCGCACCAACGCGCTGTTCCCCGCGGGCCGGATCACCCGCAAGGACGTCTTCGCCTGGCTGCCGTTTGGCAATATCGTCGTCAAGGTGGCCCTTCCCGGCGCCGTGGTGCGGCAGGCCCTGGAGAACGGCGTCAGCCAGTGGGAGCAGGTGGCGGGGCGCTTTCCGCAGGTGAGCGGCCTGCGGTACACGTTCAACCCCACGCGGCCGGTGGGATCCCGCGTCACCGAGGTGCGGGTGGGCGAGCAGCCCCTCAACGAGGCGGCGGTCTACACCGTGGCCACCAACGACTTCATGCTGCGCGGCGGCGACGGCTACAGCATGCTGGCCTCCGGCCAGGTGCTGGTCAACCCCGCCGGCGGCCCCCTGATGGTCGCGGTGGTGATCGAGGCCATCCAGCGGGCTCGCACTATCAGCCCGCGGGTGGAGGGACGGATCACGCTGGTCCGCTGATCTCTGTAGCCTGTAAGGGGAGAGGGCGGATCGGCCCGGTGCGCCGGCCCGTCAGGCCCGCAGCCGGGGGTCCAGGGCGTCGCGCAGGGCGTCGCCCAGGACGTTGAAGGCCAGCACGGCCACGCTGATGGCCAGGCCGGGGAAGATGGCCATCCAGGGGGCCCGTTGCACGAAGTCCACGGCGGCGCCGCGCAGCATCAGCCCCCATGCCGGCGTGGGCTCGGCCACGCCCAACCCCAGGAAGGAGAGCGAGGCCTCCAGCAGGATCGCCTGGCCGAGAAACGCGGTGAGCATAACCAGGTAGGGCGCCGCCACGTTGGGAGACATGTGGCGGAAGATGATCCGCCAGGGCCCCGCCCCTATGGCGCGCGCCGCCTCCACGTACACCATCTCCCGCACCGCCAGGGCACTGGCCCGCACCACCCTCTCGGCCCGCGGGACGAAGGAGAGGGCGATGGCCAGGATCAGGTTTACCGTGCCGGTCCCCAGAAGGGCGACCACCGCCATGGCCAGGATGATGATGGGAAACGCCATGACTATGTCCAGGAGCCGCTGCAGCCAGAGGTCCAGCCTCCCGCCGAAGTAGGCGCTGACCACGCCGATGACGGCGCCCACGCTGGCTCCAAGGAAGGAGGAGCCGAACCCCACCAGCAGGGCGGTGCGGGCACCGAAGAGGATGCGGCTGAGCACGTCTCGGCCAAACGCGTCGGTGCCGAACCAGTGCGCCCGGCTGGGCCGCTGGAACATGGCGGCGAAGTCGTTGGCTACCGGGTCGTAAGGCGCCACCACCCCGGCGAAGATCCCCACCAGCAGCATGGCGGCGATCAGGAACGCACCCACCGCGCCCATGGGATACTTCCGGATGAACCGGGCCAGCGGGTGCCTGCCCGCAAGACCCGACCGCCGGGAGAGGCGGGTCGTCTCCAGCACCGCGTCGCTGGCCATCAGCCGTACGTGATCCGCGGGTCGAGCCACGCGTACAGGATGTCTACCACGAAGTTGGCCAGGATGTAGCCGGCGGCCACCACCAGCATCAGGCCCTGGATCAGGGTGTAGTCGCGCTGGGCGATGGCCTCCACGGTGAGCTTGCCGACGCCGTTGAGGTTGAATACCTGCTCCGTAACCACCAGCCCTCCGATGAGAAAGGCAAACTCCAGGCCGATGACGGTGACCACGGGCAGCAGCGCGTTGCGCAGGGCGTGGCGGCGGATGATCACTGTCCGCCCCAAGCCCTTGGCCCAGGCTGTGCGCACGTAGTCCTCCCGCAGCACCTCCAGAAGCGCAGACCGGGTCATGCGGGTGGCCACCGCGGAGTAGCGGTAGCCCACCGCCAGCGCTGGCCAGATAAGCTGAGCCAGGTTGGCCTTGGGGTCCACCAGCAGCGGGGTGAAGATCAGCGGGGGAAGGTAGTTGAAGTACGTGAGCAGGAAGAGGATAAGCAGGATGCCCAGCCAGAATGAAGGGATGGAGAGGCCGGCGACGCTGAAGAGCTGCACGGCCTGGTCGATCCACCTTCCCCGGTACACCGCCGCCAGGGTGCCCAGGGGGATGGCGAGGGCCACCGCGATGAGCGTGGCCATGATCGCCAGCTGCAGGCTGAGGGCGAGGCGCAGGCCGATCTCGTGAGCCACCGGGGCTCCCGACCACATGGAAAGCCCCAGGTCGAGCCGCGCCAGGCCCGCCAGGTAGTCCAGGAACTGGTTCCACAGCGGCTTGTCCAGTCCCAGCCGGGAGCGCTCCGCCGCGATCACGCCCGGGGTGACGTAGGATCCCCCCAGGACCAGGCGCAGCTCGACGATGTCGCCGGGGACGACGCGCATGAGGAGGAAGATGAGCACCGCGACGGCCAGCATGGTGGGCAGGATGAGCGACGCGCGGGTGAGGATGTAGCGGCTCACACCGTCACCCCGGGGCGGAGGGGGGCTCTGTGCCCGCGCCCACCGCAGAGAGCACGTTCTTCACTGGCTGAGCCAGTAGGCCTCCATGTCGGGCTCCACGTAGTGATTGGTGGTCGTCTTGTAGCCCTGCAGCGTCTTCCAGTAAGGGATGATGCGCTGCCACCAGAGGATGTACATAGCGTAGGCCCGCTCGTCGAGTAGCCGCCTCTCGAACTGGTGCACGAGCCGCAGCCGCTCCGCCTTGTTGGCCGTGCGGCTCTGCCGGAAGTAGAGGGCGTCCAGTTGGCGGTCGATGTACCCCCCGTAGTTCAGCGGGCTGACGTCGGCGGAGACGAACTTGGCCAGTTGCACGTCCGGGTCGTCCATGAAGTCGCAGGCGAAGTCCACCGAGGCGTCGTAGTCGCCAGCGCGCTGATCCGCCAGGTACTTGGCGGTCTCCTGCTGCACATGCTGCACGTTCAGCCCCACCTGTCGCCACTGGTCCACCAGGAAGACCCCGGCCGGTTCGTAGGGCATGGGCACCGAGCGGTTCTTCAGCGTGAAGGTGAAGCCCTCGGGGACGCCGGCCTCACGCAGCAGGCGGCGCGCTTCCTGCCGCGCTGCGGCGATGTCCCGCCCGTACCCCGCCAGCTTGACCAACTCCGCCTCAGGCATGGCGAACTCGGACCCCGGGCGCATCACCGCGCCTACGGGCCCGAGGAAGGCGATCTTGCTCAGGGCCGCAGAACCGCCCCAGCGATCGACAGCCAGGGTCAGGGCGCGGCGAAACCTGACGTCATCGAAAGGCTTCTTCTTGGTGTTGAAGGCCACAATGAGGTTGCAGTTCCAGGGCTGCGACTGGACGGCGACCTTGTCACCCAGGGAGCTCACCAGTTCGTCACGCTCGGCGGGCGAGACCCCGCGGAACTCGATCAGCGCCTGCCCGCTCTTCAGGGCCGCCATCATGGCCGAGCGGCTGCTGATGAACAGGGCCCGGTAGCCGTCGAGGTAGGGCAGTCCCGGCTTGAAATAGTCGTCGTTGCGCCGCCCCACCCAGTGGGATCCCCGCACGTACTCCACAAACTTGAACGGTCCCGTGCCCAGGATGTTGCGCTCGTAGAAGGTGGGGTCGCGCTCCAGGATGTCGGCCTTGTACACGAAGTTGAATGGCGAGGCCAGCTTCTCCACGAAGCTTGGCGCGGCGTACCTTAGCCGGAAGACGACGGTCTGCGGGTCGGGGGTCTCGATCCGCTGCACACTCTGGTAGATGACCTGACGGGCGCTGACCACTCCCTCCTTGGGGAAGATGATCTTGTCGAAGGTGGCCTTGATGTCGCGGGAGGTCAGCGTCGAGCCATCGTGAAACCTCACCCCGCGGCGGAGCTTGAAGGTGTAGGTCCGCCCGTCGTTGGAAGCCGTCCAGGACTCGGCCAGGTCGCCCACCACCTTGGGGTAGTTGTTGGTGTCGAACTTCACCAGGTAGTTGTAGTGCGGCTTCACCGGGTGGAGCATGGCGAACGTGGTCTCGCGGTGACCGTCGAAGGACGGAGGGAGGGCGGTGACGATGTAGGTGAGGGTGCCGCCGCGCCGCGGCTGCTGCGCCATCCCGGGAGCGGTCAGGAGGACGGCCAGCAGTACTGCCAGCGCTACTCTAAGCAAGGCGTCCACCTCCCTGCGGCGGAGATATGTTCTCTCTGATTCGTCCGCAGGCACCAAGACTCCTTGCGCTCCGAGCCCCAGCCAGGAGCGCAGAGACCCCGCCCGCAGGCGGATTGTGGGGGTCGGTTCAGGCCTCCAGCTTGTCCAGCAGGTCTAGCAGGTGCTTCTTTCCTCCGGCGGGGGGATGCCAGTCCAGGTCGACGACGGCGGCCCGCTGCTCGCGCAGGCTCTCGGCGAACAGCTCCAGGCCCACGTTGATCACCTGCGGCGGCGCGGAGAGCAGGGGTAACAGCGGCGCGGCGTCGGGTAGCGCCACCTCTGGTGGGCTGACGTCCAGCGGGGGCAGGGCCCGCACCTCACCCTTTCCCGCGACTGCCGCCAGGATGCGCCCTGCCAGGCGGGCGGCCCGGGCGTTGCTGCTCTCTACCAGCACGCCCGCTTCGACCAGCATCTCCTGTTGCGCCCGCAGGCCCTGGGGATCCTCCTCGGTGCCGCACAGCGCCCCGACCACACAGAGGTAGCGCCCCGCTGCCAGCGCCCGGCGGCGAGCCTCGACCACCGCCGGGGCCAGCGTGCGGGCTGGGTCCCGGTCGGCGCCGAAGCCCAGGACGACGTCCAGGAGCAGCACCGCCACCTCGGGGTCGGCGGCTTCCTGCGCCAGCCGCTGCAGCCGCAGCGTCGGGTCGATCATGGGGTGGAGGCGGCCCTGCGTGAACTCACTGGCGCCCATGTCCAGCACCACGTGGCCGCTGCCGCGGGCCAGGCCATCTACACGATCCGAGGGCTCCAGAGGCGCATTGGAGCGGACCGCCCCCAGGTAGCCGCACAGCACCACCTGCGCCTCCGCACAGAGGGTCCCGCCGCTGTACAGCCCGCGCAGCCAGCGCTGCCCCGGCGCCAGGCGCGCCGCCTCCTGAGCGGGGAGGGCAAGCGAGGGTGGCAGCTCGGCAGTCCGCCCTGTGGCCAGCCGCACCGCCGTCAGGGCCGCCTCCTCCAGCGTCTCCGCCCCGCTGACCGAGCCGCGGGACCTCAACCGGCTGCCCAGGAAGCAGGCCACCACCGGTTTTCCCGTCTGCTGCGCCGCACCCAGGACGCGCGCCGCCACAGTGGGATGCGGCGGCTTGGCCAGCAGCACTATCACCCGGGTCTGGGGGTCGGCCGCCAGGGCGGCGATTCCCTGGAGCATGGTCGCACCACCCACAGGTGGCGAGAGGTCGCGCCCGCCGGTGCCGATGGCGTGACTGACGCCGCTGCCGAGGCGGTGCACCAGGGTGCTCACCTCCTGCAGCCCCGTTCCCGCCGCTGCGACGATCCCCACCGGACCCCGCCGCACGCTGTTGGCGAATCCCAGGCCGACCCCGCCGATCAGGGCGCTGCCGCAGTCAGGACCCATAAGCAGGCGGCCGCGGTCGGCGGCGGCGCGCTTCAGCGCCACCTCCTCCTCCAGCGGGACGTTGTCGCTGAAGAGGAAGACATGCAGACCCTCCTGCAGCGCTTCGCGAGCGACCGCAGCGGCAAAGCGTCCGGGGACGGAGATGGCGGCGATGGTGGCGGCGGGCTGCATGCGCCGCGCAGCGGCGATGGTGCGGGGCCGGTATGCCGCAGGGCCGGCCGCCGCCCGGGGCTGGGTCAGCAGGCGCTCGGCGAAAGCCAGCGCTGCGGCCACAGCCTCGAGAGAGTCGCCGGCCACGCTGATGACGAGGTCGTCCGGTCCGGCCGCCTCCGCCTCCGGTGTGAGCAGGCCAGCCTCCCGCAGGAGGGCGCGGTTCGCCTCGGTGGCCAACACGAGCCCGGCCTCCCGAACGCCCGGCTGCCGGCGCACCTCCTGCTGCACGCGCATCAGCGTCACGGAATCCGCGTAGGCGCTGCGCTTGACGACGGATCGCACGATCATGGAGGCTACGGATACCGTACGCCAACCAGCGCGGCCGGGCGCAGCATCTGGGAGACGACGGCAATGGCGCGCTGCAGCTGCGGGTCGCCGGAGGTACCCACCACGGCCAGGCCGAAGGGGACGGGCATGTCGGGCGTGAGGCCCACTCCCTCCACCTCCCGCCCGTTGCGGGTGAGGTAGCGGGCCACGGTCAGGCGCAGCCCGCTGCCGTCGTCAAACTCGTAGACCAACTGCACCGTGCCCTTGCCGAAGGTCTGCTCCCCAATGAGCGGGATGCCCGCGTCCTGCAGCGCCCCGGCCACCACCTCCGAAGCGCTGGCGCTGCGGCGGTTGACCAGGACCACCACGTTGGCCAGAACCTTGGGCTCGCGCGCGCGTACCAGGTAGGTGGTGCTGCGGTCGCGCGACCCGCGCACCGTGGTGACCACGCCGTCGGCAAGGAAATGGCTGGCGACATTGACGGACTCGATGAGGAATCCCCCGGGGTTGTTGCGCAGGTCCAGGATGATGCCGCCGGCCCCCTGGGTCCGAAGCTCTCGCAGCAGGGCCGCCACCCGGGCCGCCGCGCCTTCGCGGAACTGGGTGAGCCGCAGATAGCCGATCTCCGGGGCCACCATCCGCGCGCTGGCCGTCGGCTGGGTGATGCGGGCCCGCAGCAGGGAAACGGTCAGGGTCTCCCGGGTGGAGGGGCGGAAGAGCACAAGCACTACCTGCCCACCCTCTTCGCCCACGATCATCTGCCGTACCTCGGAGATGCTGCGGCCGGCGGCGGACTGCCCGTTCACAGAGACGATGACGTCCTGGGGGAGGATGCCCCCGTGCGCCGCGGGCGAGTCCTCCACCACGTCAACGATGACCACGCGCCCCTCCTGCTCGCCCAGCACCACCCCGATGCCCACGATGGGCGGTGGCTCCTGCTGCTGCTCGTTGAATCGTGCCTGCTCCGGCGGCGTCAGGAAGACGGTGTTGCGGTCGCCCACCGCCTCCACCATGGCCTTGATGGCGGCATAGGCCACATTCATGGGAGGAAGGCCCGCCGGAGCCAGGGTCATGGCCCGGCGCAGCAGCTCCACCGTCCGCGGCAGGTCCGCTCCACCCTCTGCCTCCTCCACCGGGAACTCAACCCCGTGTGCGCGCAGCACGCGCTGCATTCCCTCGGCGGCGGCGCGCAGCAGGACCTGCGGCGGCGGCGATGCCAGTGCCTCCTGCACCACCAAGCGGAAGACCTCGGTGAAGAGCTGCGGGCCGTCCGTCGCCTGCGCCCGCACCGGCCGGACGGCCCAGACCGCCAGCAGGGCGACGACGAGGAGGAGCCCGGTGAGCGTGCGGACGCTGCGCCTCATCCCACACCCCAGGCAGATAGCATTGTCACCATCTTACCCCGAAAACGTCTGGGGCAAGCCCGGCGTTCCGGCCCGCCTCGGGCGAACACCTGCTGCCCGCCGTCCGTAGTCTAAGAGGTGCGCGTGCACGGGCACGTCCGGCACAGGAGGGATGCGTCATGAAGCGTCTTGCCGCTCTCGGTCTTGCCTTCGTGCTACTCCTCGCCGCCTCACCGCTAGCTGTAGCGGCTCCGGCAGGCAAGCCGGCGAAGCCGCTTAAGGTCAAGGTGGTGGCTCGAGGCGAGCTCTTCTGCCCCTCCGCCGCCCTCGTCTTCGGCCACACCGTCATCGTATCCGGCCGCTGCTACACCATCTTCCTCATGCGCGACGTCAGGGGCAGCTTTCTGGCCTTCGCCGCGCCGGAGGCGCGGATCCCGCCAGGGCAACTGGTGCGGTTGAATACGCCCGCGGGTGCCAAGCTCAAGGGGCGGATCTTCTACCTGGTGCCCATGACTACCGCAGCCGTCAGGCTGCCGGTCAATGCCATCACGCTGGTGGCAGTACGGGTGGAGGATTTCGGCCCCCGGGTGGTGATCGTCCTGGCAGACCGGCCTAGCGTGAGCGTGATCTTCACTGTCCGGCTCTAACCCGGACCACCTCCAGGCACCGGTCCGGCGCCAGCGCCCCCGCCCCGGCCGTCGTAGACGATCTCACCGCCGACGACGGTGAGCCGCACGGTGAGAGCGTCGTCCAGGAGGACGAGATCAGCCCGCTTGCCCGGTGCCAGGCTGCCGCGGTTCCCGTCAAGCCGCATGAAGCGCGCCGGGTTGATGGTGGCCATCTTCACGGCCTCCTGTAGGGAGACGCCGGCGGCGGTGACCAGGGTTTGCAGGCACCGGTCCATGGTTGCGGTGCTCCCGGCAAAGACGCTGCGGTCGGGCAACTTGGCCACCCCGTCCTCCACGAGTACCGTGCGGCCGGCGAAGGTGTACTCGCCGGGAGGAAAGCCCGCCACGCGCACGGCGTCGGTGCAGACGCAGAGCCGCTCGACCCCTTTGGCCTTAATGATCAGACGGATCAGGGGGGGAGGGAGGTGGCAGCCGTCGGCGATCATCTCGGTGGACAGGTCGTCCAGGAGCAGGGTGGCCTCGATCACCCCGGGGATGCGGAAGGCCCGCACCCGCCGCAGCCCGGACATGCTGGAGTACATGTGGGTAACATGGCTGTACCCGGCTTCCACCGCCCTGACTACATCGTCGAAGGTGGCGGCGGTGTGGCCGATGGAAGCGACGATGCCGCTGGCCACGAGCTCCCGGCCCAGCTCCAGAGCCCGCGGGAGCTCGGGGGCCACCGACATGCGCCGGACGAGGCCGGCGAAGGCGAGCAGGCGCCTCCACTCCCCGGGATCGGGATCCTTGATCGCCCCCGGGGGTTGCGCCCCGGCCTCGGCCGGCGCGAAGTACGGGCCCTCGATGTGCACGCCGGCGATGGCCGCCCCCTGCCGCCGCCGCCCGGCGGCCTCCCGCAAGACCTCCAGTGCGCGGATGATGTCTTCCAGCGGCGCGGTGCGCAGGGTGGCCAGCAACGCAGTGGTGCCGCCGCGGGCGTGAAACGCGCAGGCGGTATCGATGGCCTCCAGGCTGGCGTCCATGAAGTCGGCGCCGGCCCCCCCGTGGACGTGGATGTCCACGAATCCGGGGACCACGACCGACCCCACCGCGTCCACCGTGGTCGCCTGCGGCGGAACGAGCACCTCATCTGCCGCGCCGACGGCCTCGATGCGCTCCCCGCGGATCAGAACCGTTCCCCGGGGAATCTGGCGGAAGGGCGTGAGCACCCGTCCGCCGACCACCGCCAGGACGCCTTCATCCATGCTCCTACCTCCTGTCCGCTGCCCGCAACAGAGGGGCCGCCGACGTGGCGGCCCCTCCGGCGATGCGCCGCCGGGCTCAGAGATGCTTGATCCGCGAGTAGTACTTGTCGTAGAGGGGCGTGTTGATCGCCTCGGCTCCCGCCATGTTGCCGCTGTACCACACTTCGGGTAACCCTCCGGCCTGGACGATGCGCTGCACCACCTCCGCTACCAGCGACTGCAGAATGTACGTGTTGATCACGGTGGAGACGGCGGCCACGCGACGGTCGAAGCCGTCTATCTCCACCACGGCATCGCCCGGGGGAACGTGGGCATCAATGACGATGTCGGCCAGGTCGCAGAGGTTCTGGTTGCTGGGGTGCCTGGCCGGGATGCCGGGAGCCACCCCTTCGGAGAACTCGCGGGAGGTCACGGCGATGACCGTCACACCCCGGCGGCGGCACTCCAGGGCTGTGTCGATGGTCACCGCATTGATCCCGTTGACGTTGATCAGGATCAGCACGTCCCCCGGCTTGACCCGGTAGTAGTCCAGGACGCGGGGTGCGTAGCCGACGACGCGCTCTGTGTTGGGATGGCCCTCCAGGTTGGAGATCCCGGGGGGGAAGAGCGGGTTCACCGCAGCCAGACCCCCCGCCCGCCAGAAGAGCTCCATGGCGCCCATGACCGAGTGGCCGCCCGTGCCGAAGGCGTGCACCACCTCCCCCTGGAGCAGCTTCTGCGCGATGAGGTCGGCGGCGCGGGCGATGTTTCCCCGCTCTTCAGCACGTACCCGTTCCAGGATGGCTATGCACGCTTCGTAGAAACGATCCATGGGCTGTGTGCCAGGCATGGCCTGATCCCCCTACTTGTACCCGATGTCCCGCAGCTGGCGCACGGCCCACTGCATGGCCGCCTTCGGCTTGAGCTTGCCGGTGACGACCTGGGCGAACATGTTGGGCAGGACGAAGGTCGCGTAGACCGCCTGCGCCCTCCGGTCCGGTGGCGCCGGCCAGCCCGTCAGCTTCTGCCATTTGGTGTAGCCGATAATCCCCTGCAGCTTGGGGTCCCGCGGCCAGACGGGGTGCGGGTCGAAGTGCGGGTGGGCCGGCAGGTTGAACCCCCCGCCGGTCTCGATGTAGCGGTTCTGGTTCTCCTCCTCGTAGAAGAAGCGCAGGAAGTCCTTGGCTACTTCCTTGTTCCGCGCGAACTTCCAGATGCCGAAGCTGTAGAAGTCCCCGATGCCGAACCGGCCCTTGGGTCCCAGCAGCGCGCCGTGGTGGTTGAGGTTGGCGGCGATGTCGGGGTTGGTGCCCTTGGCTGTCATGTAGATGCTCACCGGGTTCAGCGTCCAGGAGCCCCGCCCCGAGAGGATGAAGCGGTTGTTTCCCGCGTTGTCCCACGCCAGGACCTCCCGGTCCATCAGCGGGAAGATCTCCTGCACGTAGGCGATAGCAGCCTCGGTCTCTGGCGAGTCAATGGCAATCTCTCCTTGCGCCGTCGCCACCTTACCGCCAAACCCCCACAGGATCTGGTAGAGGGTGTTGTTGGCGTCGCCGCACATGCTGATGGGAAAGCCGACGGGACGGTCGATCTCGCGCAGCTTCTTGGCTGCGCGCAGCACGTCGGCCCAGCTGGCCGGGTACCGCTCACCCACCCGCGTGAAGTAGTCCTCCCGGTAGGTACCGTGGAACGCCACCGTCATTCGCGGCACCGCCTTCCAGTGGCCGTTGAGGAAGCACGCTTGCTTGGCCACAGGGTGCCAGGGACCCCAGCGCTTGATGATCTCCTCGTTGATGTCATCGACGTCGATGAGGTTCGCCTCCATCATGGCCGTCTGCAGATTCTCGAACCCCACGATGTCGTGCCCGCGCTGCGCGGCCACCTCGGCAGCGTGCTTGGCGGCCATCTCCGGGATGGAGACGAAGTCCACCGTGACCCTGACATTGTTGCGCCGGCCGAACTCCGCCGCCTGCCGCCGCAGCTCCTCATCGTTGGCCGGAACGAAGGAGCTGAACATGAGGATGCTCAGCTCTCGCTCCTGTCCCAGGACAATCTGCGGGAAGCGACCCGAGAGCCCCAGACCGTAGGCGGCCCCCGCCGCCCCGGCCACCTTAAGGAACTCTCTCCGCGTGAGCACTACTCCCATTAACCATCCCTCCTTCCGCGCCATCCTCGTCCTCGGACACCCAGGGGCGCCCGGCCCTGCCAGGCTCACTTCAGAGCGCCCGCGGTCAGGCCCGAGATGTAGTAGTCGAGGAGGAGAGCGTAGGCGATGGCGATGGGCACCGAGCCCAGCACCGCGCCGGCCATCAGCTCCCCCCAGTAGTAGACGTCGCCCCGGATGAGCTCGGTGACGACTCCCGGCCCGAGGGTCTTCTGTGCCGTGGAGCTGACGAAGGTGACGGCGTAGATGAACTCGTTCCAGGAAAGGGTGAAGGCGAACAGCGTGGCCGTGAGGACCCCCGGGATGGCCGTGGGCAGGACCACGCGTAGCAGGGCACCCAGGTGGCTGCACCCGTCGATCATGGCGCTCTCCTCCAGCTCCCGGGGAATCGTGCGAAAGTAGCTCATCAGCAGCCACGTGGCAAAAGGCACCAGGAACGTCGGGTAGGTGACGATCAAGGCCCACCGCGTGTCCCCCAGGTTCAGGGCTCGAACGACCTGGGCCAGGGGGATGAACAGCAGTGTGGTGGGCACCAGGTAGACGGCAAAGATCATCGCCCCCAGCGTCTCCCCGCCGCGGAAGCGCAGCCGCGCCAGGGCATACGCCGCCAGGACGCTGATGACCACAGCGATGGCTGTGGAGAGCACAGCAACTACGGCGGTGTTGCCCAGCCAGGTGGCGAAGGCCGTGCGCTGGAAGAGGTAGGAGTAGTGCGCCAGCGTGGGGCCCACCCGGAACCAGAAGGGAATCGCCTGGAGGTCGTAGAGCTCAGAGTTCTGTTTCAGCGAAGTGACGACCATCCAGTAGAAGGGGAAGAGCAGGGAAAGGACGAAAGGCGCCACGGCCAGGTAGAGGGGAAGCGCACGGCGCACCCGGGCGGCTACCATTCCCACTTCCTCCGCATCAGGCGCATCTGGTAGAAGACGATGATCATCAGGAAGGGCAGCATGAAGAGGGAGATGGCTGCGCCGCGCCCGATCTCCCCAGTGACCAGCCCCACCTGGTGGGCGAGGGTGGCGAGGAGGTGGGTGCTGTTCAACGGGCCGCCGCGGGTGAGAACGTAGACGATGTTGAAGTCGCTGATGGTCATGATCAGCGAGAACAGCACCACAGTGGCCAGGACCGGCCGAAGCAGCGGCAGGGTGATGAACCAGAACCTGGCCAGCGGGGAGGCGCCGTCGGTCTCGGCCGCCTCGTAGAGCTCGTCGGGGATGGCGATGAGCCCCGCCAGGAGGTTGATGGCGAAGAACGGCACCCCGCGCCAGATGTTCACCATGATCACCGCGGCCCGGGCCAGGTCGGTCTCGCCCAGCCACTGCAGGTCGGAGATGTAGGCGATGGCGCCCAGACGGACGAGGACCCAGTTGATGACGCTGAACTGGGGCTCGAACATCCACTTCCACCCCACCGTGCTCAGTGCGGTGGGCACGATCCACGGCAGGAGGATCACCGCACGGATGAGGCGGCTGGCAGGCAGGCGGTGCCGGCCGAACCCGGCGAGGATGAGGGCCAGCGCCAGGCCCAGGATTATCTTGACGCTCACCGCGGTCAAGGCGTAGATGGCCGTGTTCCTCAGGGTCTGCTGGAAGATCTCCTGGCCCAGCAGCCGAGTTAACTGCGCCGGCCCGACGAACCGCCCCAGGTCGCCTACGACGGCATTGCTGGTGGCCAGGTAGAGGGCCAGCACGAACGGATAGCCCACCAGCAACAGGAGCATGGCCACCGCCGGGGCGACGAAGAGGTAGGCCGTAGCCGCCTCGGGGCTGACCAGGCGCCTCCGCCGTCCCCTGCCCGGTTCGGCGCGCGCCGCGACTATGGACATCGTCCGGTTACCGTTTGTCTCAGTATTGATGGATGATGCGCCCCCGGTACCGCTCCTGGATCTTCAGGCTGCGCTCGCGCCCGCCCGGCAGGTTGGCGCTGTAGCGGACCAGCGGCTCCAGCCCCCGCTCCGCCATCCGCTCCACCACCAGCGCCACCAGGCTGTTCACGATCAGAACCACTGGAAAGGTGGAGCTGGAGGCGACGCGGTGGGGGACCCCAGGGATCTCCACGACCGCGTCGCCGACGGGCACGTGACAGTCGATGACGATATCCGCCAGGTCGTGCAGGTTCTGCTTGCTGGGGTGGCGCGCCGGAGTCTCGGGAGGCACGCCCTGGGCGAACTCTCGCGAAGTCACGGCGATGACCGTGACCCCCCGCCGCCTGGCCTCCAGTGCCGTATCGATGGTCACGGCGTTGATGCCGTTGACGTTGATGATGATGAGCACATCGCCGGCGCGGACCCCGTAGTGCTCGAGGATCGCCGGTGCGTAGCCAACCAGGCGTTCGGTATTGGGATGGCTGTCGGTGACGGAGATGCCCGGGGGGAAGATGCCATTGATCGGATACAGCCCCCCGGCGCGCTGGAACATCTCCATGGCCCCCATGATGGAATGCCCGCCGGTGCCGAAGACGTGGATTACACGATCTTCCTGAATCTTCTCGATGAGCAGGTCAGCGGCGCGGCTGAGGGCCTCCTGCTCGTGGTCCATCACGGCCTGCATGATGGCGGTGACGGCCCGGAAGTAGCGTTGCGCAGCATTCACGGCTCCCTCCCCCAATCCGGCGCCTCCGCGACGCCGCGCCGCAGACGGGAGGCTAGGACCATCCGAATACCGGCCTCCCCTACTGCGGAAAGAGGGAGGCCAGCGCGGCGACGCGGCCCTTCACTCGGTGCAGGTGGTCGGTCAGGGCGGCAGCGGCCGCCGCATGGTTCCCCGCGCGAAAGGCCTCCAGGATCCGCCCGTGCTCAGCGCAGGTCTCCTCCAGATCCTGCGCCTGTGCGTGCTGGCTGTAGTAGAAGACACGCATAGTGTACATGTGCGAGTCCATGGAGCGGAAGAGGCGCAGGAGCAGCGCATTCCCCGTGGCCGCGACGATGGTTTCGTGGAACTCGCGGTCCGCCGCGTTGTTCTCTACGTATTGCTGCGCGGCCATGGCGGCGCAGAAGCGGGCGTGGATCGCTTCCAGGCGGCCGACGAAATCGCTGCTGATGGGGTCGATGCGCTGTGCGGCGAACGGCTCCAGCGCCAGGCGGCACTCCAGCATCTCCTCGATCTCGTGGATGGCGATGGGCGCGACGCGGTAACCCTGGTTCCGGCGGTAGACCACCAGGCCTTCGCCCTGGAGCCGGCCCAGGGCTTCCCGAATCGGGGTCTGGCTGACTCCGAGCTCCCGGGCAAGCCGGTCGATCGTTAGGTGCTCTCCCGGCCCGTGGGCCTGCTCGAGAATCCGCCTGCGCAGGGTGTCGGTGACTTGCTCCAGGATGATCTGCACGCCGGCCTTCGGCGATCCTATATCCTATACGATATCTTCGGGCCCCTCCCTCCGCCTGTCAATCCGGCGGGCCAGGCCCCGAGGGCGACGGCTCGCCTGAGCTTCCCACCGCCCCGGAGAGCACGGGGATGGTCTCGGCCCCGTGGGTGATGACCACCACAGAGGACCCCGGTCCATGGTGGAGCAGGGCGTCCTCTAGAGCCGCCTGGACGGTGGGAAACGGCGCCATCCGCGCCCGGCGGATCTGCTCGGGGCTGAGCCCCTCAGAGACCATGGCCGCCCGCAGGCGTCGCCGTACCCGCAGCCCAGCGGCGGCCACAGCCAGCGGCAGGCGCTCCCCCACAGGGATCCGGTCGGCCTGGGTCAGCAGTTGCTCCGCGCTGTCGGCTCCCAGGAACTCAAGGTAGCGCGGGTGGGGACCGGTGCCCTCGGGACACGGCGCCACGAGGATGGCCGTGGCGCCCTCCCGGGCCGCGAGGTCGGCGGCCAGCAGGCCCTTGCCCGCCTGCCAGAGGTCGCTGTCCGCGGGGTGGGAGGTGGTCACCACCACGTCGGCGCGCTGCCGGACGGGCACGCAGAACGCCTCCCGGGCCAAAGCCACCCCCCGGCGGTGTGCCTCGATGCAGTGCCCGGCGACGACCCGGTAGAGGCGGCCGTCCGGCGTGAAGACCACGTTGACGATGAAGGCCAGCCCCACGCGTGCGGTCACCCACGACTCCATGGCCTGCCGCACGGGGCAGTCCACGGCGCCGAACATGTTCCAGGGGGTCCGGCCGTGGAGCAGGTGGAACTCCGCCACCGTCTCCTCCCCGGCCACACCGGGGAGGACGATCTTGGCGCCCCCCGACCACCCCGCGGCCGGGTGAGGGAGGATGCCGCCGATACCGATGCGGACATCGGCCTCCATCACGCGGCGGTCGATCCAGATGTCGGGCCCTCCGGGGAGCCCCGGCAGTCGTTG